>OOCP01000540.1_pt1 | contig 47460 bp, 70 predicted proteins | sample 1671511 | NCBI WGS metagenome assembly OOCP01 (sample SAMN06348164, study PRJEB24527) | human gut metagenome | biome: human gut; feature: ankylosing spondylitis patient; material: feces | host: Homo sapiens | place: China | collected 2015-10 | reverse complement strand
CCGCAGTATCATATACGCCCGTTTAGCCGCGTAGGTATCGCCGTAGCCTGCCGCCAGCGCGCTTTTTTTCGCATTGAAGGTCTTCATGTACTCACGGCAGAATTTCTTTTCTTGGTCGGACGCTACGCGCACGTACCCCGGTCTGATTTTGGTTACCGTCGCTATATCCTCTTTAGGTGAGCCGCCTTTTTTGGTATCCTCTTGGGAGACACGTACGCGCCCCCTATGCTGCTTTTCTATCTTTTCTTGCTGCTCCTCATATTTTTCCCAGAAGTTGTTTTCTTCTTCCGGCGTCGAAGCGTCAAGGTTTACTTTTTCCAGCTCGGCCGCTATGGCTTCCGGCGTTATCTGCTGCGCTTCCTTTTTCTTTCTCAACATCTTCACCCCACTTTATTGTTTCACGTGAAACATCTGTCTATTTGTTACATTATAACACAAGAGTAGATATTATGAATATTCTAACTATATACATGGTATAATATTGTTATATAACTTTTAGAAGGCGGTGTTTGTAATGAGTTGGCTTTTGTATGTGTGCCTTGACCTGATTTTTACCGTGCTATGTTATTTAACTAACTGGTTTGTCGTCATTTTTGCTGATGAAAAAGGGCAGCTGCCTAAAGTATTCAAGCTGTGGCAAACCTACGATAATCCCCTTGATATCCGCTGGCAGGTGCTCGAAGTCGTCCCGAAGTTCCTGCGTTATGACTTCGACAGTCATTATATTTATCATTACGAAATGAAAGGCGACGGCTATATGCGTCCCGGCTTCGTACAGCTCTGGTATAACGACTTCACCACAAAAGAACGTGTGCAGCGCTATTTCTGCCGCCTGCTGTGGCTTATGCGCAACAATGCCTACGGTTTTGGCTACTATGTCACCGGCCGGGCGGTAGACTTTTCAAAGGTTAAAGTGTTGCGAAAAATCAAGGAACTAAACAACGAACAATGGTTTAGCTATGTTCCCGGCTTTCTCGCCCCGTGGTCCTTCTACTACTGCAAGCAATACTGCCCTTGGTTCCGGGTCCGCCTGTACCTCGGCTGGAAGATGAAGTTTCTCGACGATTACACGCAGGTAAACCGCTGCCAGATAGCTTTTTCGTTCAATCCGTTCAAGGGCCTTGAAGAAGATAGCACCGGGGGGGATAAAAATGAACTGTAAAACATACGAGCCGGGGGAACTGCGGGACTTACTAGGCCTGTCTGATAGCCAAACCGTAGCGGACCAATTAGCCGCTATATCAGACTTTTCAGCGTGCATAGGCTATAACACATGCGCCGACGTTATAAAAGGTGTCAGAAAAGCGGATTTTCCGCCCTGTAGGGCTTACCTGCTGAATGTTGGGTCAAGATGTAGCGTCGTCGTTACTAATCGTCCTGACGGAAGTATGGTATACAAGCTCTACACCTGCAAGGACTTTGCCGAAGCAAGTGAATTTACGCACTCATTAGTTGATACTCTTTATATGCCCATACCGCGCCTGATGAACCGTATCAACGAGCAGCTTACATTTATCCCCCATTCTAACCGCCTGAACGTATCAAACAACAGCTATAACGTTCTGGTGACTATTACCAACCGCCAAAACTGCACACTGACTGTCACGGACAACAATGTCGACGATATCCCCGAAATGCTGCGGGAATATGATATCACCATTGAGCCGAAACGCCTGACCAAGTGCCGCAGCGTTATAGCCTTTTACCGGGAGTTATACGGCTATAGCCGCACGGAACTAAATGACTTGACCGGTATCAGTCCCACGACACTTGACCGCTACGAACGCGGGGAAAGGTCACTTTTAAAAACCAACGTCTATTATATTATGCTGCTGGCCCGCGTTTTTAACGTAACCGTTGACCACTTACTAGAAAAAGAAATCCAGCTTAATCCGCAGGCGCTGAAAGAACTGGAAGAAGAATACTAAAAAAAGAAGGTTCCCACAAATGAAACAACTAAAAAATTCCGATTGTGTTTATATCGTTCTCGGCGGCAACGCCATGCCGCAGGAAAGGGCGGCGCAGTTTTGGACTAACGGCGGCCGCCGCATTGGCCGCTACAGCAATAAAATGCAGGCCTACCGCCAATATTGCACCCTGCGCATTCAGGAAGAATGTAGCAAGGCAGGTTTCTTCAAGGAGAAAACGCCGCTTCGAGCTGATTTATACTGCTTCCTGTCTGTGCCTGCGTCCAGAACAAAAAAGTTCCGGGAGCTGGTCGACCAGCGCGCAGCTTACCCCATAGTTAAGCCCGACAACGATAACCTGTACAAGGCCATCACAGATAGCGCAGAAGGCGTAGCGTTCGCCAATGACAGCCAAATCATCAGCACTACCATTCACAAGCGCTATACAAACGATAATCCGTTTTCTGTCCTCGTTCTTTCAGTTGTTGAAAATGATGAAGACAGTATCCTTTGGGATGTGTATGACAAGTTCAAACGGCACAAAAACGTGCTCGACTAACGGGCAATGTTTCACGTGAAACAAATAAAGCACTGTGAGGATTTCTCACAGTGCTTTTTCTATTAGCTTCTTACTTTATACCGGGAAACGTAGCCATTCAGGTTCTCTGGCGGTACTCCCACTTTGGCGGCAACATCTTTATAAATCATGCCTGCCCGAATAAGATTAAATATTTCGTCATGCAATTCCCGCCAAGGGTATATAGTACGCATTTTAAATGGCTTATACTCTGGATTTTTTTCAAGCTCCCTGAACTCGTTGTAATTTCTTTCATTGTCCTGCTCAACAACCGGGCACGTCTGTATTGTTGGCGGGGGGGCTGCCGACGCTGCCTGCTTTGGCTTTATGCAGTCCGCCGGGATGTAGTGAGCACCAAAAATGCACTCTGACAGGCCCAAAAACGGGCAGAAAACTACTCCTTCGTGTCTATGTAATCTAAAACAGTCTAAACAATTCCGCAATTTATAACGTTCCTTTCAAGGCCATATAGTCGCTATCGTATTCGAGTATGCGCCCGCGATAGCTGTTTTTTATCGGTGCTTCGGCTATAGCTCTGGCGATACGTTCGCTGTAGCCGGGGTTAAGGTCATATGTCCCGGCAGTATATGTATAAGCCGCAATCCATGAGCCACAAGTGTTGAAACTAAATTTAGGTTTTTTATAGCAATATGGCATATCCGGAAGCATGGCTTCTACATCCCTATAATTCCAATCAATCGGGCAATTACTGCATGAATCCGTGGCGGCACAGGCAAAGCAGTAACTTTCAGCCATTGGCACTATGCCGCCATTAATCGCCCATTCTGGCCAGTCCTTTTTATACTTCCGCCCGTGCGTGTCGGCGAGCCAGTTCCACATTCGCCGATGTAGATATCTGTAGAATACGCCACATGTTTTGCCGTCACGAATGCCGTTTAATTCAGTATATATCATTTTGCCCCTGTCCACAATCTACGCTCCCATTTATCGTGGTCGTCCCAGTAGTTTCCGATGATTAGTACATCTTCGATTTCTTTGCGCGGGAGCGGCAGACGCACTTTTGCCGCCGCTTTGAAAACGCCTTCAAATAAATCTAATTCAATGCGAAACAAGCATGTTTCCCCTTCGATGTTTTGGGTTATGTAGTCTCCGACAAACAGCGGAATGCGCGCAGAATTTAGGTTCTTTGCATAGACGCCTATAAATCTTTGGACTGTCAGCGGGTCTACTTCAATGGCGTACTCGCCGAAGTATATACCCATTGCCCCGGCCGGACTGCCGAAGGGTATCGCTCCCCGCTTTTTCCAGTTTTCGTAGTTTACAATATACAGTTTTTTGCCAAACTGTACCAGCTGGCCATAGATAAGAGTTGTCTCGTCCGTTATATCTTTTGGCATGGCGCGATAAAACAAGTCCGTCCGCTCCATGTAGCTTAAATACTCAATGTCTTTTTCGCTTATCTCCATACGTTCCCCTTCTTCCATATTTTTTAATCGCGTCTGTTAAAAACCGCTCTACTTCTGCGGCGGCAGGAAGGCAGCTTACCCCGGCAACAATTTTCATATTCTTATCCCACACAGTGACGTCCCACGGCGTCCACGGGCTAAAACGCTCGATAGGCCTATAGTAAACTACCGCCATAATTTCGCCAAGGTCAAGAAATGTCTGTATAAAAAAACGTGCGTTTACAAACTCATTTATGGCGCCGTTCATCAGCTCCAGCTCGCCTACCATATATTTTTTGTGCTTTCCCAAAGCATTATCTATGTCACGTTTATAAATGCAGATATGCCTTTCTGTAAGCAGCGTAAGCATGTTCAGTACCCCCTGAATTTATAGTAAAGCACAGCGGCGGCTATACTTACGGTTATAGATACGCCCCATAAAACAAAAGGTTCTGCCGCCATGTTATCCACCTCTCTTTACCACGTTGCCCTTGACGTCCAAAATCTGATATCGTTTCGCTTTAAGCCTGTTGACAATCAGCATTGCTTCTTTCATGCTTTCAAAATGTTCTATCATGCCGTCGCGGCGCGACAAGGCGAACGTCGGGCGGTTATCTTCTTCGATGAAACAAAAGTATCCTTTGCGGGGAATGTATAATATATAGCGTTCCCGCTTCTGCCCGACGGCTTTAGATTGCTGGCCGCCGTTTTTTGCGGTGGCCATGCGACCGTTGACATCAAATCTTGCCAGCAATACGCACGTGACGAGTGCCGCCAGTGCGGAGAATATCACAGATACTATAACTGTTGTCACACCATCCATATCGCACCATTGTACCCGTCTCTGTAAAACTTGTAATAAACAGGGTTTTCTTCGTTATCCGCTTTTTCGTTCTGGTAGTTTAAAATCTCCCTGACTTTGCGGACCGCCAAAGAAAAGAACTCATTATTCAATATCAGTTGACCGTCGATATTCTGGCATTTTTCACACAAAATGTTATCCAGCTCATTAATAAGCCATGTTTCATCTGGATTGGTGCTTAAAATGCCAACTTTGACCTTTTCGCCGCCAACGTAAAACTCTTTCTTATACACGTTTGTCATAATTCGCTTTTTGCCCCCTTCGTAGAAATATACTGTTGTTTTTCTTGCCATAGCTCACACCCTTTCTATGCTTTTATTATACACCCCCCTCTGTATATTGTCAACACTTTTATTTCGCCTTTACATAAAAAAGCCCCGGAAGTCCGGGGCTTTAGATTATTCGCATTCTTTTACGGGTTCTTCTCCTGCTTCTTCTACACATTCCGGGACAACAGGCATTTCGGCTGCTTGTTCCGGAGCCTGTTCATCTGGCATATCTACAATCATGGTAGCGATTTTATAATTGACTTTGGCCAGTGCGTCACGTTCTACGGCTGCCAAGATAGCTTTGTCCAGCATATCACGCGCTTTGATTAATTCCTCTGCCGTTATCCGGTCGGGTTTGGTAAGGATAGTTACCGCCGAATTCATGCAGGCATTTACGGACCATTCAGCCAAGCTTTGAGCTTTCAGGCTTTCTTTTTGGGTAGTCTGGTAGTTCTCTACAGATAATGCTTTCATGTTTTTTCATTCTCCCTTTTGATTTTATTTACAGGCCGCCATGATAACGGCCGCCGTGGCCACGCCAATAGCAATATTTCTTTCAGCTTTTAGCCGCCGCTGCTGCTTCTTCATTTCGGCGTTGTACTTCTGCAATGATTCGTTGGCCTTGTTCAATAAGCTTGCCGTCTCTTTCTGCTGCTCCAACGCCTTCTGCTGCTCCTGCTTGGATGTTTCCAGCTCGGTCTTTAAGCTCGCTGATTCCTTCTGCAATGCTTGCACTATGCTGTTCAGCTCGTTCGATAGCGCCAACAGCTCGCTGTAACGTTTCTGCGATAGCTGATTGCTGCTGCTCAATTCGCTGAATATCTGCTGTAAGCTCGTCAATTCTTCCTGCGTTATCGTTATCACCCGTCCGCCATCCGGTGACGTAGGCGCCGACGCAGAAGCCGACTGCGGCAATGAGCAGATAAGGCAAAGCAGAATACAGATAGTCCTTAAAGCCTTTTTTATCCACACTATCCACAAGTTATACACACCCTTCTTCTTCATCACGGTTGCAAGAGGTTATAGACGTCGGAGTTATTGAAGGTATGCCAGATAGCTTTGCCGCGGATAACGTCGCCGCCGGGCTTCGTGTATTCGTCCGCCCCAAGGTCTTCCAGCTTTATCAGGTCCCAGCGCATATCAGCGTCGCCGCTATACAGGCCGTATCCGTCCATTTCGGCCCATTCGCTATGCGTTCGGAAGGTGTTCGCAGTCACGCCGAATGGGGCCATTTTTGGCGCGCATTTGGTAATAACGGCAACGATTTTTGCCATGGCGTCAATCTGTGCGAACGTTGGCGGCACACTGCCAAAATTGACGCTGCCGTCCCGGTAAATGATAGCGTCCAGACAGCAGCACATTGATACCCCTATGTTTCCGGTGTTGCGGCCGTAGGTATGCGCAAGTACGCTATCTAATGTAACGCCATTCGGCATTAATATTTCGCCGTCATCATTTATCAGTAGGTGATAATCATTGAAATACTGTTTGTATCTGCCAGCTGTCCAGTGTCCAGTTATGGTATGCGCTGAACACGCTCTAGCTTCTGCTGCAATGTCTGTCAGCGTTACCAGCTTGCAATCTTCATGGCTTATCTGCATATCAATTCCCCCTTTTTGGAAACTCTCTATCCAACATGTAGTCAAGCACACGCTTGACTGCGTTAGCTATGCTACTATAGCCCAGCTCAACTAGATTCTCGTTGATACTGGTCATTTCGACCATAAAAATAACCATCGACACGCTGCCCGGCAGAATGTCGGAAGCGACTAGATTTATACCCAATTCATGTATGGGCGGTATGACTTTGGCGGCATAAAAGGCTACTATGATTGTTGCATTGTAAAGCAGCATTTTTTCAAGTATGCGGCTAAAGCCCCGGCTTTCTAGGTAGCCTTTCTGCCATGTTTCGCTTTTGAAAAAATAACAAATCGCTTTTCGCAGGCTGATGTTTTCTAGCGGGTCGTTCGGCTGATACGTGTCATGGATATACTTTTTACTCAAGTACACCCATTTAAGTATGGTATCAAAGACTATCATCAGCTGCGCTAATATAACGACGCCCCAAAAATTCGGCCCGAAAATCTCGTTGCCCAAAGTCCATATCACTACGGCATATGCCCATATATCGACCTTAAAAAATCTGTCTAGAACATATCTTATATTATTCCACGTTTCAGCCATGTTAAAGCCCCCTACGATTCTTTTTATTTATTATATCGTAGGGAGCTGTGCAAAAACAATTCGCAGAGGACTAGCATCAGAAAATGCAAATTACCTTGACCGCCACCCGCATTTTTTACACCTTAAATCAATAATAGGTGGATAACACAGAAGCATAACTGATTCAACGTTAGAGCTTTCACAGGCTGGACAACAACCAAGTCTCTTGGCAGCATCCATACACGCCAGCGAGAATTTGCTTTTCTGTTCCCTATCGGCGTTAAGTAACGCTGTTATAACCTTAGCTGTCTTCTTACTATCCAGCTTTAATATGGGCTTTTTCTCCGGGTCGTCCTCGTCGTAAACGGCAAATAATATAGTACCGTCTGCAACCATTCTTTCTTCATTAAACACTCAATCACCTTCATTCTGTAGCTGTTTAGCGATTTTTTCTGAAAGCTTTTTTAGGCATGGTTCACATAGGTATATCTGACTATTTTTGTAGCTGCTTGGGATAAAAAAACTTCCTAGGGAGCTGTGCAAAAACAATTCGCAGAGGACTAGCGACAGAAAATGCAAATTACCTTGACCGCCACCCGCATTTTTTACACCTTAATTCAAAAATAGGCGGGTGACACAAAAGCATAAAAATCAGGCTTTAAGCTATGTTTTTCAAGCCACTTCATAACGGCTGCTGTTAATGTTTTTTCTAGTTCGGAACAGGCTTCTTCTGATATATCTTCTAGTTTTAGCCAATCAGCAGCAGCAATTCCTGCTATCTCGTCAGCTTCAATTTTTAGAATATCCAATACTGTTTCTGATTTTAAAGCTGGCGTGTACAGCTTTGCAATCCCTGTATATACTATTAGACATCCTTTGTTGTGTTCGTCGTTCATAGCCGCCTGCATTGCTTCCTCACGGCTGTTAAAATCACCCTGCCATGTTTCCCTGTCAAAAGAATAGGCGTATAGCTGTGCTGTCTTTGTGGATTGCTTTTTTACTACCATTTTTTCACCTTCTTTACCTGGGCTACCAACGCTTTTATTTTACTTTGAGTGATGTACTCCCACCACTTCCGCTATCCCCTGCATAACGTATAGTACATTAGGTAGAGCTATTCCATTACCCCACATCTTGTACTCTGCACTGTCGCTGTGCAGTTTGTTATACCATGAGAGCATTTGTGCTTTTGTGTAGTCTTTAACGGCTTTGTTATTGATTCTTGCGTAGGTATTACGTACTTTAAGCCAAAATTTATATTCTTCATCAGTGAAACTTTCTTTTTTGTCCAGATATCCCCACAAATCAGGAAAGCCTTGAAGTCTTGCACATTCTGTAGGTGTTAAACGGCGTACTATATAATGCACAGGCACCGCCACGGTTTTTTCTTTGCCGACAACGAACATATCTGTATAGGCATCTTGTCCGGTATAGCTACCAGGGTGACTGTTTGCCATGAGCGGACCAGTCGCATTTTGATATGGGCGCTGTTCTTCGATACATAACGCAGTGTAATCTGTGACACGGTTGTTATGGTCTCCTGTGATAGTCGGTACAGTTTCACCGGCGCCGTTGCCTCTTGTATCGTAAACAAGAGTTTTTTTATTAATAACGCAAGGCGCATTTCCGTGCGCTTCGGCCCTTAAAGTAGGGCTTTTACCATCAGTGCAGACGCTGATTTGCTGACCGCCTTGGTCGTCTAAAATAATTTTCTCTACGATAGCAATACCGCCTTGATTTTTCGACGGGTCAGGATACCCTGTATCTAAAGTTTTAGCGATTTCAACAGCACGGCAACCGCTATGCGGATTTTTGCTTTTCATACTATTCGAGGACAAGCTATCAAAACTATATGTAGTTAAACATTTTCCCGCTCTATCGATGCCGTTTCCTTGATGGCAATATACGGCTACTGGTGCTAACACTGTCGGTGTACAATCTCCGCCGCCAGAAGCCCGCAAAGTTTGTGCAAGTCCCGACAAAAACGATTGATTATACCTATCTACTCCGCCGATTGCTGTTCCAACGCAGTTTTGAGCATCGGCGGCAATTCCTTGCCACGGCATTCTGCCCGCCTCAAAATACCCTCGCAGGCTTTCGCGCTTAAATAGTATTTCTTGGGCACATTCGCCTCTAAAATCTGCGACAAGGTAGATTCGACGGCGACGCTGGGGTACTCCCCAGTATTGCGCGTCAAAAACTCGGTATGCAATGCTCCATCCGTCTCCACTGATACAATCTGCATATGCCCAGCCAGCTTGTGGAACCGCAGGCATAACGGCGTCCGGCTCGCTGATTTTAATAAGTTCGTCAAGCACGGTTCTAAAGTCTTCTCCTTTGTTGCTGCTGAATGCTCCGGGCACATTTTCCCAAACAGCGAATCTTGGATAAATTCCATTTGTTTTAACCCTCATATCTTTGATAATTCGGATCGCTTCTAAAAACAATCCGCTACGAGTGGTTTCTTCGTCACCTATATCGGCGTGTTTTAATCCTGCACGCTTTCCGGCTATCGACATATCTTGGCAAGGACTGCCGAATGTGATTATATCTACCGGCTCTATCTCTCCACCCTTAACTTTGCTAACGTCTCCCAAATGTTTCATTTTTGGAAAACGATTTTTAGTAACGGCTATCGGATATGGCTCAACCTCTGCCGCATAAACAGGCTCTATCCCGCACAAGCTTGCTGCTAAAGGAAATCCTCCACTGCCATCAAATAAGCTCATTAGTTTCATATCAATCTCCATACCTACCCCAACGCACACTCCTTTAAATTACCAGCTTATCCAACCCGGTATTACTGTTATTCTAGGTATAATAACTTCCAATGGATGTTCGGAACTTGGTCTACCATGTTTTTTGTTGAATTGCACGATTACTCCCGACTTGCGTTTCCTTGACGATTTAGCTTGACACTCCCCACAGCTAAAGCAGGGGGATTCTTGCTTCAACCACTACTGCATTGGCTGATACCATTCGGTATCTCAATGTCTTACACAGTGTCTACAAGCTAGATTATACTGTTCCCGTATGCCCTACGGTGCAGTTCATATGTTCTATTGTTTTATGTTTACTATGCTGACTGCATTTGCAGTCCTTTATTCAGTATGTTGATACTTGCGTTGGTATCCCTATAAATTTTTCTTGCTGCCTGCGTCGTTTCGTTCGGCCTTTAAAGCCTTCAATAGTTCTATCATGTCGCCCTCTAGCTCTGTGGACAGTTCTTTGCCAGATTGTATGCTTTCGATTAATTTATCCACAAGCTTCATAAGCTCCACGTTTTCTTTATGGTGTTTTAGCGATATCTTGCCAAGCTGTTCGATATAGTTTTCAATTCTCGCTTGAGACATGGCCAGAATTTTCAAGCTACAGTTGTTATACAGGCTGTAGCTTTCTTCTGTAACGTCTCTGCTAGTAAAGAGATGTAGAACAAAATGCGCGCCTTCTGGTTCTAAAAATTCTTCAAGCTCTTTAAGCTTATTGATTATCGCTTCCCGTCTGGCCTCGTCAATGCTCATTTTCTACGACCTCTTTTATCAACATTTTCTTAAAAGTCTCACCCGCATTTTCGGGGGGGACTTCTTCATCTGCATCATAAAAAACCCTTTCATTACCTACTGTTCTTTTGATTGCTTCTGCAAAAAACATCTCTGGTTTAATGCCAAAGCCTTCCTGTGCCGAACACACTAATTGAACAACGCTATTAACACACCTGTTGAGACTTACCCGGTTAGCCATGACTAAATAGTTACTTGCTTCTTCTGTGTCCAAACTTTCAACTTGTGCCAGTGCAATAATGTTGACCCCATATTTTTTCTCTAAATTTAAAATTTCATCGTTTAAATTTGAAGCTTCTTCCTTGATATTTTCTCTTGTAATAATCACAAGCCTACACCTCTTTCAATTTTTAGATATAACCTTTGTCGTCCAACGCTTGAATAACAATGTCTGAATTGTATTCTTGGAGTTTCTTTTTCATCTTAAACCTGTCAATTATCCACCAGATTAATAAGCCGCCACCGGTAAGCAGCATTGCAGCGCCGCCAACATAGTCTTTAATGTAAAACCTGTGAAAGCCGCCAACTCCGAAAAAAGCATGTAAGTGTTTCATCTTTTCCCAGCTTCTAATATTACGGCTGCAACGCCGGAAGATGATTTCCCGCTGCTCCGGCGTAAGCTTTGCCAAAGCATTTACGCAAAGTTCGTCTAAAGCGTCTTCATAGTCGCTAAACTTGCCAAGCGGATGTTGCGGCTTTACTTCCTTGAGCGTTGGAAGTTTAACGCCACCATAGCCCAATGTCTCTCTTAAATTATCCAATACCTTCATTCCCTGACCCCCTAACTAATCACTCAAAAGCGTAACCGTTTTTTTCTAAAAGCGAATATCCTTCATCTGTCTTACTGGCGCACAACTTGCCGTTGAGGTCTTTCGGAACGTCACCGATTATTTTTTGCGCTCGTAGAAGCGAATATCCTACACTTTTGTCACGCTCTTTAAAAAACTTTTTCGCTAATGCTCTGGCTTCACTATAGTTGTAAGCGAATGTTACTACACTTTCTAGGTCTTCACGGTTGGCCACGCTCACGCAGTAAGCGTTTACGTAGTCATACTGTTTTATCATTGGCAACTTTACATCACCTCACAATCATACCTGAACGCCATATATCGCGCTCAACAATGGCTTCTGCCAATGCCCCGCCGTAGCTCCACCCAAAGGAGATAACAGCTGCGGCTGCTGCCAGCATGACGATAGCCAGACAAGCTAACAAAAACATCTCTTTTTTCTTCATTCAATCCACCTTACTAATAAATATACAAGCCATATTCCATACAGGATAAATATAGCAGCCGCTATATCACAGCTTAATATTTTTCGTACCTTCTGTATTATTATTCTTTTATTCGGGCTCATCTATTGTTCCCCCTTTCTTTGCCTATATTATATACCCCCCTGCGTACATTGTCAACACTTTTGTTTTAAATTTTTCTCCCTGTCGATATATTCACTATATCCCGGCTCGTCTTCCAGTCCCTCGAAAAACTCTGAAACAGTCATTCCCAAGCCGTTAGCAACTTTAGCGATATTTTTCATTGATAAAGTTTCCGTTCTGCCTACTTCAAACTTGGACAGTGTGCCATATCTTACACCCGAACGTCGTGCAAGTTCAGCAGGCCAAATACCTTTCTTGCTGTATTCGCTGTAAATCTTCTTAATTATAAACCGATTAAGCGGTGTAGCTGCTTCCAGCTTCTTTAGTAGTAACTTTCTACCTCCTATCCACTTGGGCAGGACTTTGAAAGTATCTTCATATCTTCTGTCTTGACTCATCTTTTGCACTCTCCTCGCGTGTATCTACATAAGTATATATTAATACACTATAGTGCATTTGTCCACAGGCTTTAATGGTTTTTGATGTCCCTGTTTGAGCTGGCAGGCAGAGATACCCCTTACCACGAAAAAGACAAATGTATATATGTCTTAATCGCGTAAGATAAGAGGTTTTCTATAAGTATAGGCTAGGTAGTCCCCGCCGTCGCTGTATAGGTCTTGGCAAATACTGCATATCATCACTTCTCTACGTCCTAGCTCCATGCTTTCCCCCCGTGCTTTTGCACCCGTAGCCGCCAGCCGTGCAATTTATAGGGTATGGCTCCCTAACCGCTGCACACGGTACCACGACGATAGGCCTTTGCCATCTCGCCTGTATAGGCCCTTTATCATAACCTATACAGCACATGTACTTATATCTGCGCTCATACATGCGGGGCAACGATTTTATATACTTGGCACATTGCAGGACCAACAGTTTTTTATACTAGGTCTGTGTACGCCTAGTCGCTGTTAAGCGGTTTCTGTTATTTAGTTTTAGATAAAGTCGCCATTTTCTTTTAGATGAATGTTGACAATATATGTTGGTATTGATAGAATAGTTACAGAAGTCAAAACCTACCTTGTTTTAGGCAAAGCTAAAGCTGACCACATGACTTAGATTTTTTAAAATCTAGTTCATGCAGTTTGACAGTTTGAAGTCAAAACCGGCGGTTTGAAGTTTTAAATGTCTAGCGAGCATTTTAAAACGGCTTCTATTTTTTTTGCCTTCTTTGATTATAGTCACTGCCGCCGGAAGCGTCAATCTTAAATTTTAGCGCATCTCTTCCCCCCCAGCTCCCGAAATCTCCGCTAATCTCTGTTTTACTCCGTTTTTCGCGTTTTTTCGCTGCTTTTCTCATGTACGAAAAAATTATGTTGACACAGTCCCGGTTTGGGTTTAAACTTTACTTGTGCAACTCCTAATAAATATATCGTTCTTCAATTAGTCTGCGCTTTGATACAGGGACCCAGAACAAGGGTAGTATAAAGCGGTGTTCCAGACGGGGAAAGCGCCATCTCTGGTTCGTACTCGGAGAATGGCGCTTTTCTTTTTATGTGTTATATTAATAACGGTAGCTAACTTGTCTGCCTCTCTCCCTTCATTTTTTCATTCTTCCTCCGGTATGACCTCGGCTGCTTGTCGGTCGGGGTTATATTTTAAAATTTATTTTATACCCCCTCTTGATTATTTGGTACTAAAGTTGTATAATCATATCAAAGGCAGGTGAATAATTTGAATAAAGTAAGTAAAAAATGGATATGGATAGGCTTGTTGTGCGTGGCCTATGATAGTTTTATCGCTCGGCCGTTCTGGCGTGTGATTGACGCTTTGGCCGATGTAGTGTTTTTCATATTAAATCCAAGGCGTGTATATGAACCTGAATTCTGGCTGTTTGTATTGATTCTAGTGTTGGGGGTGTTCTGATGTTAGTATGTCTTCGACACATGGACAAAAACAAAAAGCCTTACGGACCTAATGAAGTCTACGTTGTAAACTCGCTCCAGAAGTTTGTTGCGCTTGTGATGAATGAAAAGATAGGCTGCACATTCCGCCAGCTGTGTGAAGAATACGGCATAGCGGGGCAGGATTCCCCGCCGCCAGACGTTTACGCAATGGCGATTAAAGAGGCTTACTATCATCACGGTATCGAACTTAAAATATCAAATAAAGGGTAGGTGATTGTTATGACTGATGAAATCAAGTTCCCGCTGTTGAAAGCCAGCGATATAGATGTACGTATCGACGACTTGCGGGAGATGAACTATAACAACAGCTCATACGTCAAATGTCGGCTGCTGCTTTATAAAAACGCCCGTGTTGATATGAAGTACCTTGACGCAATGTTCGGGCCGATGAACTGGCAGCGCAAACACACGCTGATAAACAACGAGCTTTTCTGTTCGATTGAGGTATGGGACCACGACAAAAAATGTTGGGTCTGCAAAGAAGACGTAGGTGTAGCGTCCAACTATCAGGCAGAAAAAGGCCGTGCATCTGACTGCTTTAAAAGGGCCGCTGTAAATTGGGGTTCTGGTCGCGAACTTTATACAGCGCCGAATATCACATTTAACTTGGCCAAGAACGAAGCGTCTATAGACGGTAAAAAAATCAAAATCGCTTTTGGGGTAAGCTTCCACGTTGGGCATATCGCCTATAACGATGATAGAGAGATTACAGAACTGGTTATTTTGGACGCCAACGGCTACGGCCGTTTCTTCTATCCGGCCAGTTTAAAAGCGTCTTATCTCCAGCAGCACCCGGAAGCGGCACAAGTACCTGTACAATATACTCAAAAACCTGCACAGAACGCACAGGCTGTCCCTAGAGGCGTCCAACCGTCCCCGCAAGGGCAATCACAAGCGCGGAACGTTTCGCAACCTTCTGGCGGCAATTCTGACGCTGTAAATGTCAGAAGCGCGCCTAGTCCGTATATGTGCTTAAATTGTGGCGTTGAGATATCGCAAACTGTGCGCAGGATATCAGTAGAAAAGACAGGTAAGGCACTTTGCATGTCTTGCCGCAATAAAGCATTATCGAATAAATAAGGAGTGATTTAAGTGTTTATAGCAGGTTGTGTCTGTGAAAACTGCGGTAAATTATTAAAAACGAAATTTACTACTATGGGAAAACTGATAACCTTTGCCCGTGATTCTGGCTGGTCGGTTTCTAATCACCGCCAAGGACCGGACGGGAAGCGAATGTATACATACTGTAATGACTGCCGCCAACCGGGTATAGGTCGGCCGCTGGCCCGGAAGAAATAATAAAACCCCTCAAATTCGAGGGGTTTTATTTATGCCGTTTTCATTTGACTTCTGCCTTTATATTAATTCGATTACGCAGAAAGGATAGCACGTTTTCCTGCAACCAGTAATACCGTGTACCCCTGCTGCTATATAGTACCTTGTGCGGCACATCTTCCCGAAGGTCTTTTTGCAGTTCCTTATAGCGCTTTCTAAAGCGTTTTACGGTTATATCAGGCTCGAACGTATTAAGAAAGTGCCTAATCAATCGCCCAGCCTGTACGCCAGATATAAAGTCCATTTTTTGAAGCTCTTTCCGGCGTTGTATCTGTTCTTTGTAATCATAGTTACGCAAGCTTACCACTCTCCCCAGATAGATTCTATCCGCTTATTCTCCCGGTCCTGATAGTCTAAGTATTCTTCCAGCAAGTCCCTGTCACTACAGGCTTTCATCTCTGCGCGCAGCTTTTTCATTGCGCTTTGACCGGGGGGGCTTTCAACGCCATAGACGCGCGTCACAGATTGCGCTAACAAATAGGCGTCGTAGGTTTTTTCAAATAACTTTGCTTTGCTTTCTGCGGTAATCATGGCGCTACTCTCCTATTGGTTTTCAAAGTATCCCGGCTTATACTCCCGTTGCAGCCAGTGATAAAACGACAGTTCGCATGTGTGAAATGCCTCGTTGTTGGGGTTTACCATACATTCATTGCAAACATCGCGTATAGGGCATTCAAAACAATCCTCTATAGTTACTAGGTTTGACAAAAATGTCCCCAGCTCTTCCGGGGACATTGTACGCATTTTGTCCAAATTAGTCATACTTACCTCACTCCGGTACTTCCGAAGCCGCCAGCTCCCCTGTCGGTCTCTGAAAGCTCGTCCACTTCTATAAACTCGATAGCAGGAATAGGCATGATAACCAGCTGACAAACTCGGTCGCCCGGCTTGTATACCTCGCTGTCAGAGTTTTTATAAAATACGGCTGACATTTCGTTCCTAAAATCAGAGTCGATGACGCCAACAGCGTTTGACATAGATAAACCTTGTTTTATTATGCTGCTACGAGGAAAAATTAAACCAACATACCCTTCTGGTATTTCTACAGCTATGCCCGTATGATACTTGATAACGTTATGTGGTAACTCTTCGACGCTTACAGCGTACAAATCATACCCGGCGGCACTTTTGGTTCCGTGGTATGGCGTTTTTGCGTCCGGGTGTGTTCTTTTGAATTTAATTTGCATTTTATCACTTCCTTTTGTTTTTATAAAGCGACCCGTAAGAATATCTCTTGTCGGCGCCTTCATTAAATTATGAAGGCGCCTATGTTCTGCGCGGGTAACAATTTGTAAATTAGTGAACTCGTTGTTATTATGATTGCCGTCGATATGGTGGACGTATAGGTGCTTTTTTAGATAAAGTTTGCCGTTTACTTCATCAAAAAACTTTCGTTCAAAATGTTCTGCATATATTTCAACGATACGTCTATGTAATCTGACTCGACCGCTCTTGTTCGCATACGGATTGTCAGGGCAATATACCCATATATCACACTGACTGCCGTTTTTCTTTGGCAAAGGTTTGTTTTTAAAAGACGAATTTTTGTTGCCTTTTAATCCATATTGATGATTGCCTTTTCCTGTCATGTATAAGCTGCGATACTTTTTGTTACATTCTCGCGAGCAACACGCCAACAGCTTCATTTTTGCAAGTCTGCTTTGCTTTACGTGAAATTTCTTTCCACAAATTGGGCAAGTACAATTCAGATTTTGCTTGTTTGTCCATTCTCCAGCGCATTTTTTAGAACAGAAGTTATGTTTTGCTTTTAACCTTTGTCTGTGAAAAATTTTAGTATCACATCCACAGTTTTCGCATTTTATGATTTTTAAATGACTCATTTCAAAATATGGTCTATAACTACAGTGGTGTCATGTCTCGCGTAGCAATCCCACGCAGCATCTGTTCTATGTGTTTTAGTTGGCATTTTTCCGCCCGGTAGTAGTTTAATTTTGATTTCCATTTCTTCATCATCCTTTCAGATAGTCTTCATTGATTAATCAACCTTATAACGTGGACTTTATTCAACTTCCAGTTGACAGGATTCCTAGAGAGAATGCCGCAGTTGATATCTTCACTCTGAACGAAGAATGGGCAATCTGTACAGCATTTGTATTTAGCACATTCATTCTGAATAGTTTGCAAAGCGTCTAACAGTTTTTCATAGTCAATCATTTTTCTTCCACCTTTATATTAGTAATTTCGTCAACTACCGCCACTTATAGAAGTGGCGGCTTGTAAGTCGGGAACTGCATAGGTAGTAGCGACATCTAAAAGATGTCTCCCTAAATCCGCCTACATTATCGGGTGGTTGACGACACCCGCTTTACCAAGGAGATTTACTCCGAGGTAGTTGATATTCTTTCGTAACGAGGATTATTGTCCCCAGAAATCCACATCGTGCCGAGGAGCTGGATATTCATTGCACCGATACGGTCATCGTTGGACCTGTAACCGCACTGACAGCTATACAGATGCCTGTGATGGTCACGATTTTCTTTATGGATAGTACCGCATTTAGGACAACGCTGGGAAGTGTATCTTGCAGACACTTTCAGAACCTCGGAACGATTCTCGTGAGCCTTGTAAGTTAAGAACTGTTCCAACTGGTAAAAACTCCAGCTTCTCAGGTCATAATTCTGCTTTGCAATTCTGGAAAGGTTAGAATCCTCGAAGCTGACGCCGGTCAAATCCTCAAGTACAAACAGTGTATCTTTGCCGTATTTCTCAACGAGTGTCTTAGAAATCCGATGGTTTACATCAGACATCCAACGGTTCTCTCGCCCGGAAATGGCTTTTAGTCTACGCTTTGCAGATTTTGTACCTTTGGACTGAAGCTGCTTGCGTACTTCTTGGAATTTATGGCGTTTAGTGGCAATCTTTCTGCCAGAGACAAACTCAGTTTTACCTTGTTCATCGTAACTAACCGTAAGGAAACGAAGTCCACGGTCGATACCGACAACATGGCGAACGTTTTCCTTCTGAAAATCTTCAACAGCTTTGGTGATAGGAATATGGAGATACCACAAACCTTTGAGTTCAATCAGTTTAGCAGTACCAAGGTCATAGGAGCCATCAAGGTATTCAGCGAAATGCTCGCTTTCAAAGGTACATTTGGTTCTCTTGCCGAGTGTGTTGATGGACAGGACTTGCCTGTCATCCACGAAACTGTAGTCTCGGTTGCGGACTAAGTCAGCCTGCGGCCGGCGAAAGAATACGGGTTTCCAGAGCCATTCCAAATCCTTAGGGATGCGTTGCCAGTTACCATCCTCATCCTTGTATCTATAAGGCTTTCGGAATAACTGTTGCTTGACTGTCTTGTATCTGGCAATCGTCGTCTTGATAGAAGACTGGGTTAATTGAGACTTCAAGCCGAACAAGCCACGAAGGCTACTATACAGTTTCTTGTTGAGGCTTTGGTAAGTCAAGTCGAACTGATTGTCGAAGATGTATTGAGACACGAAGTTGCAAGCCTGACGGTATTGTTCCGTCATTTGACGGAACAATACTTCCTGTTCAGGAGTAACATGTATGCGAAGTTTTATCGTTTTAGTTAGGTCGGACATATTCTCACCTGCCTTTCTAAAGTGTATATTACTTCATCAAAATTATTATAGCACTATTTTTGCTGAAAATCTATTGTTTTTTATTGAAAGGAGGGAGCGGGCATTCCTCCCCGACCTAAGAGGTCAGGGTATCCTGCCCGCGATGAGATGAAAAATTCTTCGTTGACTAACAACTCGTTGTCGGCCATAAATTGATTGATATACTTGCCTATCATTTTTTCACCTCGCTTTTTACTTGCTGTTTTAAAGCTGAATACTTCTTGTTGAGCTTGGCCAGTCGATACCGTTCGGCGTTCAAGTTCTGGCAGATGTTTTTGACCAGTTCGGCCGGGAGCTCAATTTGTGCGTTCTCCCCGAAGTTTCTAACTGCTGTTTTAGCTTGGTTTATAACGCCCTGAATTATATCGCTTTTTACTTGCACGTAATCACTCCTTTCTATGTTCTATGCCTATATTATATACCCCCCTGTGTACATCGTCAACACTTTTATTTCGATTAGGCGCAAAAAAGGCCCCGAAATTCGGGGCCTTTTCTTTATTTGCTTTCTGGCCAGATGTTTGGCCAAACAATCGCTATAACGTCTTTGACCGTTTCGGCCGTTTCCACCTTGTTACGCAGCGCATAGAAGGTGTTATATGCTTCCGTCTGCTCGTTGCTGCTAATAAGCAGTACGCTTTCAAAGTCGGACTTCGACAACATCACCCATACACTGTTACCTTCTTCGTCCTTGACCCCAAAGCCCTGCTCTCCTTTTATTTGAGCTACGCTATAGGCCGAATTGAATTTATTGATATCCGCGGCGGTGCGGTCGAAGTAAAATGTCCTGTCGCCCTGCTTGTACTTCGTTGGCTTATCGCGCAGGAGCTCATAAATCCCGTACAGCTCGTTAAGCTTGATGTTCTTTGCTTCTGCCAGCGACACCATTACTTCCTCGCGCGTTCCGCCCAGCGCGGAAAGTTGTTCGTCCGTCGGGTTGTCCGGAATGGAAACGTTGAATAAATCCGGCAAGCGGCGTATCTGATTTAACAGCTCATACTGCTTGCCCTTGTAGTAGTATACGGTTCTTGTGTACTTCATATTCTCACCTCTTATTTTAGCCGCTATATGGCAACGCTACCACGTCACAGACTTGGATACTAAAGCCATCCGTATCATCAACGATAGCGACCACGTTAATGATGTTGTTGGCGTTCGCCGTCAATGCCGGAGCTACGCCCTTCGGGTAGTAAACCGCTGCACCGCTCGGGAACTTCCATGTAACAGTAGGTGCAGTTGCGCCAGTTGAAACCCAGAAAGTCAAAGTTTTACACATGTATGGCGTGCTGCCTACAGTGGCCTTGAAGTTCATTCCTGAAAAATCCATCGTAAGACTTGTTGCGTTATTTATTGCGGCGTTTATCAAATAAATGTTAGTCGCTGGTTGATAACTGATAGTATTCCCAGTGTTCGGCGTTGCGTAGTAAGTATTTTCCGCTGTTCCCGTAAAGTAAAGGCAGCTTTCATTGTTCCCAGCTCGAATAACGCCGTTAGACGTGCCAGTATTTAACGTTGAGCCAACCGTTAAGCCCTGTGATATATAAAAATTACCATTGCTATCAATGCTGCTTGTGTTGCTGGCTAGGTTGTTCGGCGTGAATAGTATCTGCCCATTACTGTCTGCCTTTATAGTTACATTATTGTTATTTCTGTCAACTTCTAATATCTTAAAGTTTCCAACTTGCAAGGCTGCATTTTTCGTATAGCTGATAGCAGAATTATTCTGTAAAGAAAATATACTGTAGTCAGTGCTAATGGCTTCTGCTTGATTTGAAAGCCGCATACCTGCCGTGTTATCGGCTGCCTCGGGGTAAAAACCCATGATTTTGCTTGTACCGCCGCCACCTACTCTTAAACCACTTGAAGTGCTATACTTTAGAATACTATTAGCTAAAAAGTCAAGTGTAGCCGTCGTTGCAGTGCCGCCTATTGTGGCAACTGCTGCTGTGCCAACATTGAAAAAGTGCGCCAGTCCTTCTGTGGCTGTATAATACATTGCTCCGGTAGTAGTGGAATTTATCTTTGCTTGCGTTGTTGCGCTATTAGGCTTCGTGCCTAATGTGATAGTTCCACCAATGCCAGCAAGTTCGCCGTCCCTCACTGTTATAGGTCTATTAAATGTGTTCTTTCCTGTAAAGTAGTTGTCCCCTGCCGCCGTAACGTCGCCGCCACCAGCCCCGGCCACGCTATCATCAACATACTTTTTGGTTACCGCCTGCGTGTCGGTAGTAGGAGCGGTAGACGGTAAGTAAATCGGTCCTGTTACCGTGCCACCTGTCAGGGGCAAGAATTCACCTTGTCCAGCTTCTATGGTGATATTCTGCGTCCCGTCGAACGGTACGCCGTTAATAGTGCGTGCGGTTTGTAACTTTGTTGCTGTATTAGCATTACCTAACCATTTTGCAACACCATCATGTGTGACCGTTGCAAAGGGAATATTATTGCTAGAAAAAGCTACTTTCGTATCATCGTCACGTATGGCAAGCACATCTATATTCGTTCCAATTCTAAATATATGAGGTTGATTTGTGCTTGCGCGATAAAATAGTCCACCTAAATTATCCGTCCCAATTCTTGCTTGTACTGGTTCATCTGCTGGAGAAATGCCAAAACTAATACTCCCGCCCGTTCCGCTCGCTGTACCGTTAGAAACTGCAATGTTAGCACGAAAAACGTTCATTGCTGTAAAAGTGTTAGCCGAATTAAGCTGTGCATAGCCGCTAAGGTCGGTATCACCAGCCAAGATATCCCACGTGGTTCCGTCCCATGCCACGTTGTCGCCCGCTTTAATTTTGTGGTTGGGGTCTGCCTGTTTGACGTTGTAAACGTCGCCTACTTTCTGGCCGCTGGTCGGCAGGTCGGCGTATGTTTCAACGGACCCATTATATTTATAAACCGTTGCTAGTCCCAGCTGTGCGGCAGTTACTTTATGGGGGTTATCGTAGTCGGCCTTGTGCGCGTCCAGCGCATTTGTTACGGCCGTAATATTGCCCTCGGCGCTGCCAAGGCTTCCTTGCAGTTCTGTTATATCACCCTTGATAGTGGTGATTTCTCCTTTGATTGATGTGATACTGTTATTAATCGTTTCGACCGCAGAAGTCAATTCGCTGGCAAGCGCATATTTTACCCAGCCTGTCCAGCTGCTTACCTCGATAGGGCTACTGTCGGGTACAATGGTGCCGAAACGGACATAACATGCGCCGTCAGCCTGTGCGATAAACTTCTGCCGGATATAGGTTTCATTATAGTCGTCGTCAACATCCAGCCAGCCCGGACCCGCAACAGGGCCGTTCTTGTTGGCCGTGCCTTGAAGGAACGCCCTTTCCAGTTCTACGCGTGTATTGAAGTCGATATTATCCGAAATGTTTTCGTACCAGCGCAGTGTATCAACTATAGGCTCCAAAACGTCTAGTCGCTGGTTAGACTGGTCGGCAGAAGCTTTAGCCTCGTTAGCCGCTGATAGTGCCTGTGAAGCGTTTTCAATGGCAGTATCAGCTGTAGACTGCGCGTTGTCAGCAGCGGTTTGTGCGTCGTTCGCTGATTTCTGCGCTGCGTCGGCCGCCTTCTGTGCAGCGTCGGCACTGGCCTGTGCGTTATCAGCTTTAGTCACTGCCGTGTTCGCAGTATTAAGCGCAGTATCCGCTGTTTGCTGTGCGTTCTGCGCAGCTGTTATGGCATTAGTGGCCATTTCTATAGCTGCCTGCGCTGCGTTGTAAGCCTGCTGCGCAATCTCTCGCGCTTCCCTTGCTATCTCGTCCGACGAATAGGCGATGTTGCCTATCTCATTTATAGCGTCCTCTGTCTGCTGTTCCATTGACCAGCCGGGCAGTGGTCCTGCTGGCGGAACGTATTGAAACTGATAATAAGCGCGGGCCTGTATTTTGTCGGCAATGTCTGCCGCCCGTGCATTGCTGCGCGCTATCATAGCCTTGACAACATTAGAGTAATGTTCCATGTATCTAACATCCTTTCTGATTGATTTAGTTTCCAAGCGTTACCTGTAGGGCGCAGCTGCTAAACTTTGTCCCGCCGCTGCTGGTAAGCTCTATCGTGGCACCTTGTTCGATACTATAAGCCCACGTATTAGCTGCTGCACTAGATTTTGTGTTTCCCCAATAGTGGCCCTTTGAACCTGCCTTTGTAGTGCTCCATGACATACTAAGAGTACCTATTACATTTCCGTTAACCTTGACAGTTACAGTGTTTGAACCGCGGTCTGCGAATGCCCGCGCAAAGTTATACAGCGGTTCGTTGACGCTCATAGTTATCGCCCCTTTTTATTCAGAAAGTGGCAACCATCTTACATAATTAGCGCCGCTAACGCTCCATGACGCCCCTTTAGGGACCGGGAAAGAAATAGAACAAGCACCTTGGCCGTATTTACTGCGGCCTGCCGTGTGCATGACTTGTAGGCCGTTTACGTACGCCGTAATAGATGTGTTATTGTAACTTGTTGAAGTTATAAAGCCATCTGTAGCGGCTACGCCGCTGGTGCCTACAGTTGAATAAGCTCCCATGCTGACCGGCTTCGGTTTGGGTATCTCCCCTATAGACGTGTCTATAGCGTCCTGCACTTCGTCCATCGTCAGCGACCCGATGAATTTGAGCAGGGTTTGCCACGTCGCGCCGTCCGTGCCCGGCTCTTTTACGCCCGCTGTTGTGTCCGGTCCGTTTTCTTTTAGACATACATAGAACACATTTTTGTATAACACCATGCAGTTAATGTTGTACTGCAAGTTGTTTTTGTAGGTGTACTGGCCGCCAGACTGCGCCCACAAGCAGAAGGCAGAAAGCATATATAGAATGCCGTTAAAGTCTGCCCTTTGCGGTGGGATACCGCCCATTTCTGGCTTAACCTGTGTTATGGCCGGAAAGCCGTTGATAAGACTTGCAAGTCCGGACGCTTCGTTGTTGCTGTCCGGGATGATGTTTTTAGTACCTTGGTCTGCGAATGCCCGCGCAAAGTTATACAGCGGTTCGTTGACGCTCATAGTTATCGCCCCTTTTTATTCAGAAAGTGGCAACCATCTTACATAATTAGCGCCGCTAACGCTCCATGACGCCCCTTTAGGGACCGGGAAAGAAATAGAACAAGCACCTTGGCCGTATTTACTGCGGCCTGCCGTGTGCATGACTTGTAGGCCGTTTACGTACGCCGTAATAGATGTGTTATTGTAACTTGTTGAAGTTATAAAGCCATCTGTAGCGGCTACGCCGCTGGTGCCTACAGTTGAATAAGCTCCCATGCTGACCGGCTTCGGTTTGGGTATCTCTCCTATTGACGTGTCTATAGCGTCCTGCACTTCGTCCATCGTCAGCGACCCGATGAATTCGAGCAGGGTTTGCCACGTCGCGCCGTCCGTGCCCCTTTTAAAATCTAGTGACGCAATCTAATGTTTCACGTGAAACATTCAATCTGATATGGTTTCTTCATCGTCCGGAACGAATATTCCGCCGTCAGGCATAAATACGCCACAGTTGAATGGCTGTAATCCGCTGCCGTCAAAGCCGAATACGTTCGATGTATCTATCATTACCAAATCCCAGCCGACGCCAGCACCTACGCACAGCGGGCCACCAACTTTGAATATAGCTAGGTCTTCATCTGACAGATACGACTTGAAAAGAAATCTGACGTGCATTGGGTACGAATTGTAATACATCCCATCTTCGGTTTGCTTTTCGACGAGGACATTTAAAACCGTAACACTGTAGTCAGGAAACAGCTGATTTATCATGTAATTCAGTGTATACAAGCTGGCGTCTGTGATGTTCGCCAGTGCTTTATAATAAAGCAGCTTCCTATATCCTTCATCATCAAGTGTTATCTTTGTGCTGGTTGACTGGTCATATATAGTACGGTCCATGCCTATGATAGCGCCCCATATGTCCAGCCCTACGCCCTGCGCCGTCGCAATGTTAAATACGTTGTCGTAAAAGGTCCAGATATCCGGCGTGGGGTCAATGTTTTCCCGGAAGTCGGCTAGTATCTGGTAAATGGTAGGACTTGCAGAATACTGCGAAAGCAGATACGGCTGCTTTTCCTCGCGTATGTTATCGCAGGCCCTTACGTCTTCATTGCCTCGAAAATCCATGTTCTGACCCCCTAAGCGTCCAGCAGCGCAACGACGGTTATGTTATCCTCGGACAAAACCGGGATTTCATCCGCAGGGATTTCAATACTATCTACACGGCTGCCGCCGACAGGATATTGAAGCTCCACTCCCACAAAATCATTTACACCCGTCTGGATTACGCTTTTATAAAAGCGGCTGGCGTACAAAACTTGTGCCATCTTGACGCGGCTATAGTCGATAGTCTCGCCGTTGAAGTTGGCCAGCACGGCCTTTTTTATCAAGCTTTCATAATCTGTAGGCAGGGATAACGTTTTCCTGATAGTAACGTATATACCCATGTTGATAGTTTCGGGTATCTGGTAGTAGTACGTATTCTCGGCCTGCGTCGTTGGGTCGATAACATCGACTTTAGTGTTGCCGTTCGTTCCGCAGCCGCCGTCTATCTTTTGATGTATAGCGTTGCCGATGTCTTCCGGCTCGCCGCCATATACGCTAATATACAGGCTATGCGGCGATAAAGATACTCCCATTTTGGTGGTGAAGTTATCGCCCCGGTTTTCGACTACCTCACAGGCAACAACGCCGTCAAGGTCGCTAACCGCTCCTTGTACTGCCGACGCTGTGCCATGCGCGTTTTTCGATACGCTTTCAGCCCGCCGCTGCTCAAATTCGGCCTGCGTCTCGTTGTTTCTGCCGGTAACGCCAGAAGCGTCGTTTGTTACACTGTCCCAGCCCGGTACCGCAGTGATGATTTTTGTAAGCGTGTTCGGGCCTACTTCGATAGGTCCATACTGTGTGCAGCGGAAAACCGCCGTAGCTGTGCCGTTTTCATCAATCGTAGTGACTGTGGTGTTTAGAAACGTGTACCCGTTCACGTCCTGCACCAGCGCGCCATAGGGTATTATAGTACCATACGCACCCTTGATGTTCCCTGTGACGTAAGTCGGTTGGGCGACGTGCCGTGTCAGAAAGTAAATGTTTGCCAGTGCGTCCTGAAAAACGCCTGCCGCCGTTTTTGGGTTTAGCTGGTTGGCCAGCGTGAGCAGCGCGCTGTCTTTCTGATTTATCAGGATTGCCTGACCGTCGATAAGCTGCCCGGCCGGGGTTTCGGTCTCCGTGTTAAGCAGCGGTTTTGTCGGGTCAACGGCAAAAGCCTTCTGCCATTGCTCAACCAGCCGCGCCCGAATAGTCGCCGTGTCTTCTACTACGATACCAGTATCCGGGTTAAATGTTATTGCCATTTATCGCAGCTCCTTTCTTTAAATCTGTATAGTGACATTCTTACTGTTAAGCGTCGTTATCTGCACTTCACCGCCATCTATGCGACCCTCGTTGTCATAGTCTATGGCAACTTCTACATCCGTCACGCCGTATATCTCACTGACGATATCTTTTATCCTGCTTCTAAGCACCGACGCCGAAACAGAAGACTTTTTGCCAAGCGTGATATCAAAGTACGGAATGCCGCGCGTCATATCTAGCGGCGCGTCTTCGTAGAACAGGCGGCAGGCGTTGGCTGCGTTCTGTGCGACTGCATAGTCGCCCGATGTAGTGGCGATATTCCCGGCGGCGTCGACAGCTACATCCCATGCGTTATTAAGATACAGCGTATAAGCGATAGGGTCGGTGTTCGCGTAAGGGTTGAGCACTTCCTCATACTTACCGCTGACAATGATAGGTTCTGTTACTACTGGCGGGACTGGCTCCGGTCTTGGCGGTTCCAATACTTCAATTTCAAGCGTGTACGTGTTTTCGTTGTCGATTGAGCTTTGAATGCCCTCGAAGCGGAAGGGACCCAACACGGCCGGGGCCAGCTGCTCGAATGTAAACTCAAGCGTCTTTTCATCGTTCATACCATCACCGCCTAGCTGTTTTTGCAAAAATTGATAAAGTCTTCCGGCGGATTGGTGATATAGTATTCTCGGCCGTTTTTGGTTTTAATATAGTAATGGTCGAGCTTTAACTTTTTCCCCGCCTTTTCCGGGTTATCGTGATAAAACGTTTCTTTCAGCTTGAATACATCAATGCCGCCGTCAGCTGTGATATACGCTTTAAGCTCGTCGATATACTCCAGCAGCTCCGGTTTAATCATTGATATTCACCGCCTCAAAAAAACGATTAAACTGCGCCGGACTGAACGCGTCAATTCTCATGTTTTCCGTATCCAGCGTGATATAGTCGCCAACTCTGATATGCGTTCTTTCCAGCTCTAGGCCGCAGTTCTCGAAGTGGTCAAGGTAAAGCTCTGGACCGATGAAAAACAGCTCGTCACGTTCAAACGCCTGCTGCACCCATTCGGGGCAGTAGTACCCATCGGAGTTTTTCAAATCCCCGTCAAACTGATACGCCTTGAACCTCTTAGCCAGATGATATAGTTTCTCCATTTCTGCACTCTCCCTAAATCGTTGTAGTTGTTTCGAGGTATTTAATAAGCAGCGTGTTTAATATAGTCTGGTTGTATTCCGCGCCGTCTGGTATGTTGATTTTTACATAGAAAAGTGTGTTGATGTCTCCTACCTGCGGAATGTTGATAGCGTCGCGCCATACTATGTTATCAGGCGACAGCTTCACCCAGTCCGGATTAGTACCGGCCACGCTGATAGCTATTTCGTAGGCGTGCTCTCCGTTCGGGCAGCGCAGGGCATACGCTACCGGGTCGCCTAGTGCGCCCTTTTCCCCTGCGTACTTTAGCGGGTTCGTCGTTGATAGCAGGGCGCCGTCTGTGGCTCCGGCGGTGACTGTCCCGCCATAAAGTCCTAGTTGTGCCATTGTCAAAACCTCTCTTTCTTCGATATTGGCGGCGCCCGCACTGGCGGCACCGCTCCCAAGTCGTGAAAAATTTTCACAAGTTCATTGATTTCTGGTTTTAATTTTGTTATAATGAATAACACGGTACTACAATAACTTCTTATCTCGACGACACGGGGCGAAAAGAACTGTGTTTGTTTTGTGGCTTGCCACAGCTGGAAGGCGCCTGATTAGTTAGGCGCTTTTCTGTTTTTATTGTTTACATTATATCACACATTTGATATAATTAGATTGCAATCAAAATACATCACCTTTCTTAAATCAGTGACGCGATTTAGAAAACAAGAGGGCGGCCGCAAGGCTGCTTTTTTGTTGCCATTTCTCGAATGCCGATGTATAATATATATGAGCGTAAGCTCTCTTCTACCTACACCTTTTTCAATATATTTATTCCATCCTGACCCTAAAACAAAAAGACTGCCGAACGTTGGCAGTCTTTTTGTTTTGTCATTTTGCGGTTGCAATGCCAGCTGCGGCACCCAGCATAAAAGCCACGGCCATGAAGAACACTAAATTCATAATCATGCCGTTAGCTTTCAGAAGGTTAAAAAACTCTTTCATAGTATCAGCTCCTTTACGTGTTGGTTTAGTTAATTATACCACACGCAGCGGGGTTACTTTTTCCGGCTGACTGGCTTCGGTTATGTTTTTCAGTGCCTTTTCCATTTCGGCCCTTACTAAACTTACTGCCTGTTTTTCTACCTCATCTGCTATTTTATGGTTATATCTTGCGTCCAGGATGTATAAACTAACAATCGTCTATTTAACATGGTTTCGCCCCTCTCTAGGCTATGTTGGCCGTTATAGGCAGCTTTTCAATCTCGACGTTATAGCCGCAGTACAGCACCTTGCAGGGGAAAAAGAACACACCCGTCCGCATTGTCTGCTGCCAGATATAATGATTGAACGTTATAACCGCGCCCGCAGTGTCAAGCGTCCTACCGTTGTCGACGTTGGTCAGGCGCAGCGTCCCTCTCGCACTGGTAGCGTTGGTTGACCAGTTAAAATAGTCTACCCTGTACCGTTGCCCAGCAGATACCGCTACTACTTGGCGATACAGTCTGCAGTCGTCTTCCCGTGCTGTTTGCACGGGGTGCCAGTACAGCCCAAGTCTAGTAACGTTTTCGGGTATCTCAAAAGTCGGGTTATACTCCGTATTATTGCCCACCCATTGATTACGGATAGGCACAAATGACGCTTGCGGAACGTCTACGGGTACAGGCACTTCCCCCCCGCCTGTTATAGCGAACAATCTGCGGTTAAACATAGCGTTATCACTCCTATACAAATTCCATTACGCAGTCTACTAACTGATGATTGTGGTCTACAAACCAGCTGGCTATTTCGTTAGAGGTAAAGCCGCCATATGCGCTATTGTTTTCCGCATTATTGCGGAAAGGCAGCGTAAAGCTTATTTCTCCGTTGAGGGTTATTTTTATGCTTCCCGGCTGCGGGGTAAGCGGCCAATCCAATAAAACTGTCCCAATGTACATTTCATCGACATACAGGGCAGTTACGTTAAACGTGGCCGGACTACCGCTATATCTAAATTCGTGCGGTTTTAGGTCACCGACATCGTGGTAAGCCGAATACCCCCATATTTGAACGCCTGCAATACCGTTAGCAATGGTCAAGTCGCCTTTCATTTCACCGGGAACGGGAGTATTACCCCCCCGGCTCCGTTGCACAAAAGCCGCCTGTTAAACATGGTTTTGTTTCTTCCTTTCATCAATAATCTGTCCAGTGAAAGGGACGCTCGTTGATTATTGGGGACCAGCTTATTTTCATAGATAAACGCCTATAGTCTGTTTCTACATCAAATGTCCCATATTTGGCGTAAAGCCAAACCTTAAAATTTGATATGTTGTCAACTTCATATAGTTCACCTTGACCTTCGTTAAATTCTGTATATGTAGATTCAAGGTTATATGTCTTCCCGGAAGTTACACCAACCAGAGAAGTTTCTATTGGTGAACCGTTGAGGTTCCAATACTGTTCAACCAGTACAACGTTTACTCCCTGTGGGATAGTCACGCTGCCCTTGCCGCTCTGAATGGTTATGCTCCCTGTCGGTACGGTTTCCGTATCCCCCCTCACATCTGATAACAAACGTCTGTTAAACATTTCGTACCCTCCTCTGTGCCGTCGCTGTAACCATAGAAGCCGCCGACGTTGCCGACGGTGAGAGTGCCGCCCGTTGCAGCTTTTGGGGCGCCATATATCAGCAGTCTTCTGTTAATCATCGTCGCGCCGCTCCACGTATTCGCTCGGCCTGTCACATGTGCCTTTGACATTGCAACACCCGCAAATAAAGCCGCCCTCCGGACCGTAATACTTGCAGACGTGGCACCAGCCGACGTATTTAATCTTAAACACATTCACCACTCCCCAGTTGTCAATTATCGCTTTACAACTCAAAATCGCCCATTATCTCTAGATATCTCGAAAAATCTTCAAATATCGCCAGATATCTTTGAAAAACGTCATTATCTTTGAACGCCTTAAAAACAGCCGAAACCTTCAAATATCTCCCAAAATTAAAGATATTCGGCAGATTGCTTTACTTTTTAAAGGTTTCTGTTTCCAGCAGATAAGCGATACCGTAAATCACTACAGCCGCAGCTGTTATAAAAAATATGTCCATCATGCACCTATTATACCAAAAATGGCCTATTTTGACATTTTCATCTACATAGATAATTTTGAGGTATTTATGCATAATTTCCTGGACTTTTACCAGCAAATTATGCACACAGCTTAAACAGGGCCGCCAGAGGTTCCCGAACCTGTATCTACGCCAGTGTGCCTGTGCGTACCAAATTCAATGCCGCCAATAGAAGCGCCCGTTGTTACATCAAGACGCTGCTGTGCCTTGATATTGCCCTGTACGGTCAAGTTGCCCGTAATGGTAGTATTACTATCTATCAGGGTGTTAGCCGTGCTCACAGTGACTTGTGACGGTCCTGTAATGTTGATATTGCCGTCCGGAAGGACTTGAATATAACAGCTTGGCGTTTTGTTCAGGAAGCCGCCAACGTAAAAGCCATCAGAGATATCAAACATCCGGAATGTACCCGGCTGCACCGGCTCGGTGATACCTACATCGACGTTAGAAACATCCTGCTTGGCGAATACTGCGAGGCCGATATCTCCAACAACCGGGTCGCAAATCACTGCCGCCGCGCCGCCCTGAATGCGCAGATACGGCAGGCTGTACATCTGCGCTGGCTGTATGACGTTGTTTTCCGCGTCCATAGAACAAGTTAAGGGCAAGACGTCAACTCGCCCTGTGGGGGCAATTCCGCCCGCCTCAACGGCCTTTACAATAACCGGGAGTGCCGTGTAAAGGTTGCCGCCCATAAACGACCGAATAAAGTAATCCAGCTGGTTATATTCCGAATTCCCGGAATACGGCGTCCGGGTCGATTGTACAGCGGTCGGGTTACGCTGCTGCTTAACTGGCGTAGTTGGCATGTCTCCTCACCTCTCTAGCTATACTGATTGTTCTGCACAAATACGGCCGAAAAAGTGCTGTTCCATGCCGCTGTTGAGCTGGTATAGGCTTCGAGGTTGTGAGTAACCTTCGTTACCTTCCAAATTCCCGATGCTTTGGGGACCTCGCTGCGCACGTCTATCAGGCCGCCAATGTCGATATTATTATCAAATATAGACGACCACTCTAAGCCGTCCTGCGTAAAAGACGGGTAGCCGCGGCCGCCGGTTTCGGCAGAGATGATAACGGCGTTGCCCGTCTTGTTTGCCCCGCTCGGAATGGTTGTAACTGTGCCGTTTTCTATAAACACTTCGCAGTCAATCATTCTGGCCAGCTTGTATATCTTCTGAACGGGACTGCCGTTTATCGTGGTATTCGATATCTGGCCGGATACGCCTTGATTTTGATAAACATACTCGGCCTCTGTGGCGAACTGCTGGAACAGCGATGTAACGTCTGCCCGTCCCTTTATCCCTGTCGGTTTAGAAGGCAGCAGGGCGGCGTAAATTCCGCTGGCCGCACTGACGCGAAACTTGACATCAGGAGTGCCTGTGTAGTCCGCCCATGCAAGTGTAAACTCGCCTTCAAAGCATTTGACCATATTCCCGCCGTTGGGGCCGACTTCGACAAGAATTAAATTCTTCTGTGACTGCTGTGGCATAAAGCCTAAAGTAGTGGCGGTGGCCATTACGTCCGGCGGCAGGCCTGCTATCCATAAATCAAGCGTCGTTTTGTCGTCGCCGCCCGGTTTAACAATCGTCGCCCCGGTGGCCAGTCCTTCAATGGTGATAGTATTGTTCCCGCCTGCAAACGTCCCCTGCCGAAGTGTGATTGTTGTCCTAATTGATTTTTGCGTAAAGCTGCCCATTTTATGCAATCTCACTTTCTAATACGTAAACCAGCTTGTAGCGTGTACCTATCTTTTCCAGCTCAATTTGGCTGTTATGGCCGTCTGTGTCGACAAACATCAGATTGCCGCTGAAATTTACTTTTGGCTGTTGTATAATCCACTGGCTACTCATACATATAGCGCCACGGCAGACTATATCAGTACCAACATCAATATCGGCAAACAGCCACCCATAACGCCAGTACAGCCTTATCTGACATATCTGACCGCCAAGAGTAACGCTGAATTTCTGGTCGGGTATAGCAGAAAGCGGAATAACCTTGTATCTGCTGTTATCGGGATTAGCATTAAGCGCCATATCTCCACCGCCTTACCATGATTTTACAATAGCCCCAATGTCATAAAGCGTACTTGTCAGCTCGTCGTTACCGTCTTCGGTGTTCTTGCTGCCCGTGTTCTGCGTTGACGTGTCACTAGGATTTTCGGCATCGCTGGTAGTAATCGCACCGCCCCCGGAGCTTACCACAACATCAGAGTAGCTGCTTTCAACCTCGCGGACTTCAATTAAAGCAAGGTCTACGATAAGCTGGCTTGTAGCGCCGTTTTCTTCAAATTTATACTCATAACTCAACAAGTTCAGGTTTTTGTATTCGCGCAGCGGCGTGACGATTGAAAACGTCTCTGTGCTGGTCCGCAACGCTTCCAGCGTGTCAAGCACCTTCTGCAAGTCGGCAGGGCTTTTGCTGGACTTGGCCAGCGTAACCGTACCCTCAAACGGCATAATTGTTTTATTATAGGCGACAAAGTAGCCTTTTTCTACCGGGTCGTAGGTAACATTGCTGTCGCCTTTAAGCCGCCAGCCAAGAAAGGTCGAAAAGTCAGTTAAGGTAGTACCGCGGGTATCCGCAAGCAGCCAGTTTGACCATTCGTTTTTTAGAAAGTCAAGTATCTTAACTGTCATTAGTCGTTCCCCCTTGTCCCGGTGGCAGTACCCCAGTACAGGCCGCTGTTTTTATTAATGCCTTTACCAATGTCGGCGGCTATGCCGTCTGCGTTGGTTGCTTGGGTGTGAATATCAATCTTGCCGATTTCAAGCGTCTTACTGCCGCCAGCTCCGGCACCTGCCAGCTGCGGCGTGATAGGTGTAAAGAACTGCTCATATCGGCCGCCAAGAAAGTCTTTAACGCCGTCCAGAGAGGGCAAGTTATCAATAATCTTTTTCAGAGTGTTCCAGGCGTTTTCAAGCGGCGTAATAAAGTAGTCGTTGATAAAACCGCCTATGGCTTTAAACACATTCATCGCTCCCACGCCCAGCATGGCTATAAAACGCAGTAACTCTAAAACTCTTATACCTAAATCTTTAAGGATATATTTCAGAATTTCCCAAGCTATTTGAGCAGCAGCCTTCAAGAAGTCCCATGCGCCTTGAATAGCCGCCATTACTTCCTCGCCCGTGCCTAGCGTTTTCCAAAGGTCCTCAAACTGGCTCTTGCCGCCCTTGGCGTAGACGTATAAATCCTCTAGTATCAGGATAAGCCCGACAATGGCGGCTATAATCCACGTTATAGGATTAGTCATAATCGCTACAAACAAGCTCCACAGAGACGGCAGGACTAAGGCGCCAATGACCAGTGCTATACCGGCCAGCGCGATTTCAAAAGCAAGACTGTGTTTCTGGATAAAGGCAAATGCCGAAGTCATTGCTTTGGCCGCTTCTGTCAGAACTGGCGCAAACAGCCGCATTACAGGCAAAAAAGACATGTTCAGAGTTCTAGCGAATCTGTCCATAGCGTCGTTATAGTTGGCGGCGATAACGGTATCCTCTTTTTGGAAAACGCCAAGTTCCCGCTCGTACCTGATAAGGTCCTGCATACCTTTTTTGCCCATCTGTAGCAGGCCTATCGTACCTTCATCCAGCTGCAAGCGTTTCAGCATACCGCCAGAGGTCTGCCTGTCCATACCCTCAATAGCTCCGGCAACGTCGGTCAATACGTCGAACACGTCACGGGCTTTCCCGGCGGCGTCAAGTGTGGAAACGCCCATGCTTTCAAAAAAGGGCAGCAGTCTGCTTTTTCCGGTTATGGCAATTCTTTGCAGCTCACTGCCTAATCGTTCGGCCGTGCCATAGAACGCCTCAACGCTGCCGCCAGCAAGTTTAGACGCCGTGGCCCATGATTGCAGCTTCGGCACGTCTGCGCCTATGCGGTCAGCTATCTTGCCAAGTTCATCCGCAACGGCCGTCAGGTTTTTAACCTGCGACATTACAAAACCAACGGAAGCAAAGGCTCCCAGTTTTGCAATCGCGCCTAACTTTATCCGGTCGGCAAAGCTGCTGACTTTGCCCTCGGCCTGCTTTAGTCCTTTATCTAGGTCAGTATTATCCATTTTGACGGCTATCAGCAGCGAATCAATTATATTAGCCATAGTATACCGCCTTTACTTCAATTCTTGGACTTGGCTTTTTTCTCCATGTCCTTGTACATCAGGTTCTCGTTAATGTTGTTGATATAGATTATCTCGCACATGTCCAGCAGGTCCTCATAGCTGTAGTAGGTTTCAAGCTCTTTGAGGGTCGCAAAGCGCTGTGATATCACCAGCGCGGTCATGTTAGATACGTTTACGTATTTTTTGAGAAAACTATATCTGCCGGCTTGCCCGTCGTATTCGTCGGAGACTGGCCGGCGGCTAGAAAAAAATCAAAATTTAATTTAAACGCTTCAACGCGCAGCTTCCACAGTACCCGGAAGTCTTCAATAAATCCGTCTACCAGTTCGGGTGTGCAGGGTGTTTTGACGCCGCTTGTCGGCACATAGGAGCAGCAGGCGAGCAAATCGTCAAGCACTTTTTCCGCGTCGTCTACGTCAAGCTTTCCAAGTGATGTAATTATACTGCCAAAGTCTAAGTCTTCTAGTTTTAATTCGGTGATAGGTTTCCCGTCGGGGACGTTGATAGAAGTAGCAAAGCCGCCGTGAAGCAAGAGGGATAATGCCCGCATAAGCCAGCGCTCTTGCTTCTTGGCGGAAAATTGCGTAATCTCAAATTGAAGGTCGCGCCCTTGTCTTTCATCTCTCACCATAACAGTAATTGTTTTTCTCATTTTTCTTCTCCCTTATAGCTCCATTAGATACATTTTTCAAAGTCGAACGCGAAAGTCACAGGGTCTAATACCTGTTTTAAGTCCGGCAGTCTCTTTGCCGTGGTCAGATAGCCGTTGACATAAGTGTATGTCTTGGGCATAGACTTGATGTTGATAATCAAACTGACCTCGAAGGGTGTCATTTGATTTTCAGACGCCGCAATCAGCGCTTGAAAATATGGCAGTGACGGGCTAGACGGTTCGATAGTGATATGCACCGTCTTTTTAGACGGAGTGTAACCAGCGCTCAACTTGCCATCGACGCCCATTCTGGTAACGGCCAGAGTTTCCTCGTCTTGGTTGATTGCTTGGTCGGTGGCGAATCCCTCAACAGCAAAGCCGACGGGGAAAAGGTCATTAATAATCATAACCGCCGTAGCGTTAGCAGATGTGATGTTGCTGCTCATAGTCTAGTTTCCCCCTTTATACTACCGCTGTAAGCGGGAATTCAATTTTATTGACGCTGCCGCCGTAGGTGTACCATACAGAAATGTTTGGCGTTCCTCTGGTTGCCCTTACTTCCGGCGCCGGGTCAGTTACCCTAATGACAAAACCATTAGTATACAGCTCGGTGCTGATGTCCTCGCCAGCTTCTTGGTACAGCTGCGCTTTTTGCGCTTCGGACAGTTTAACACCGGGGTCGATAACGCCATTTGTGAGCGCCCTGTTAATCGGGTCTGTCAGCCATGCTTTAATCATGGTATAGCCACGGTCTACATACGGCAGGCGTTGAGTTTGCTGCATACCGTTCAGGCAGGCAGTCTGCATAACGTTTTGCAGCCAAATCATATTGATGTAAACATCAACGAAGCCATAGCTGCCGCCACTCATAGCGCCATCGTAGAAGATGTTGAACTGCTCGCTTCTGGACGCATAGCGGCCGTAGAAGTTGACTTTGTTGTCCAGCAGGCTTGCCTGTGTCTGGTCATCGGTGCAGGTCGGAGCAAGTCCGCTCTGTGTCTTGAACGCCCAAGAGATAGCACCCTGTTCACGGTTCCAGTCGATAGAAGCCGCGCAGCTCATAACGAACACAGATACCTCGCCGTTATCGTAGGTATTAATAGTTCCCTCATAGTCGTTGAACGCCAGCTGGCCGGGCAAGGAAGAATCACCGCCAGCTACTTGCCCAGCGTCCATGCTATATGCACAGTAAAGGAACTTGTTCAAATTGCTGTTGCTCCACGCTGCCAGTTCTAAGGCTTCTGCTGTGCTTGCTTGGTATACAGTGGTGAAGCTTACCCAGTTTTCAGACTGTTTAATCGCAGCATTCATAGTTTGGGTAGGTGTCATTGCCGCAGTACCTTGACTTACCACAGCACCAGCAGCGGCAGTAAGGCCTAAAGCAGTGGCTACGTCTGTTCCCAAAGCTTCTACGTTGCTTCCATCGGTCGCATAGGTCACGCTGGAATCGTTCCCCGTAGTGTTAGAGACGATGCGATAGTTTTTCTGGTTGGTGTTGAAAGTTACCGTTGTGCCGGTTACCTTTGCCTGAATCAAACCTGCGATATCGCTTTGAGTTTTAGCACTGGAAAAGTCCAGCCCGGTTACGGTTTTCGGCTTACCGTCCACAGAGATAGTAAATCCGCCCTTTGTGATTTTTTGCAGGTCGGTTACTCCCAGTGCTTGGCTGCCTATTAAGGCGCCTGCGATAGCTTTATCCGCACGGCGGAAGAAATAAAGCGTGTTAGGTTTCTTGCTGCTGTTCGTGAAGCCTAAGAAGTAAATAACCGCAAGACGATACTCGTCGCTGTCATAGCCGAAGTATTCGCCTACTGCCTGCTGGCCAGTAAAGCCCATAAGCAGCGGATATGGCATGATAGCGTTTTTAGTAAGCAGAACGCCAGCAAGTTCTAACTCTGTGGAACCAGATGAAATAACTCTTGGCGTGATGTTTACAAGTCTACTTGCAGGAATAGCCATTTTTTAGATACCCCCTTTAATTAGTTTGTTGGCGGGTGATGTACGTCAACATTTTCCAGTCTTGTCACGCTTGCCCGCTCGAAGTATTCAACCTCGATAGAATATGTTGACCACATAGACAGGTGTAGTTTGACTTGAAAGCGGTTGATAAACTGATTAGTGTCGTCTACGTAAGGCAGATACACCATGTTTTCAGCGTACAGCAGGCCAATGTCATAGTTATTATGAAAAAAATCGGCCGCATAGGCGCTACGGCTCAAGGTTTCTAGTCCTTCGGCCCTGCTCCGTGAACGGTCGATATCGGTGTCGCAAAAATCAACAGTTACAACGTATTCCCGTAATGTGGCCGTGATAACGTTACCTTCCGGGGTAACTTGGCTTTCACCTGTGTTTGTCCCTATACGGCGCGTCTGGCTCAAGTAAAACAATGTGTGCTCCCGTTCATCGCCGGGTAGCGCCATGTTGTTCTGGTTGCCCTCAAACACGCGCTGCGGGTCAAGCGTCGGCCGCATGTACTTCAACAGAAACTCGGTAACTGCGACGTTTATTTTTTTTTCTACATCAGATACAGGCATTTAGTTTCCCTCGCCTTCGTCGGGTTCTTCCGGGTCAGGCTCTGGCTCCGGCGCTGGCCGTGTTTGTAGTACCGGCGGCGTCACAAGTTGGGTGATTTCAAAATTCGCCCACCCTGCATGTGCTGACCAGTCTTCAAGCACTTTGGAGATGTGCCAGTAGGTCCCATCTTCGCGCTGGATGATATCACCTGTCCTACATAGCGGCACCCGCGATATACCGTCTACGGGCAACGGTTGACTACTGTCAACAAACATCTGCTCTGTATGCGGCATATCGGGCACGTTTTCGCTATGGTCAAGGGAGTTTTCAGCGTTCGGCTGAATCTGCGCTGCAATCGTGATTGGCTCTTTATAGTACGGCGTCACTCTCCCATACGCCACAGCCTGCCCGTCAGACTGATAAAGAGTAACTGTCTCGTCCGGGTGTACCGACGTTATTGAACCTCTCACTATAGCATGTAAATTCATCCCTAACATCTGCTATTCTCCTTTTTATTTTTCGTTGGCAATCTGCCAGCTAACAGCATTAATCATTGTTGATGTGTCAATAAGTGCCCGTTCCGGGTTACTTACCCCTAAAGACTTCCCGTTTTTCATCTTCCGGCGTTTAGCCGCTATCGTAGCAGGCTTGTTAAGCCGGGGCTCTCCCGGCGGCCAGTTGCGAATAGTCATCTGCAAATCGGTACGCGCTGACGGTCCAAGTGCCCGCAAGGCTCGAACAAATATGTCCTGCTCGATAATGTGCCCCTTGAAAATTCTTTCAAGGAAGCCCAGCCAGTCCTTACTTTTTTCCTCGACGGTCTTTTGCATAAAAGGCCGTTCTGGAACGCCGCCAAGACCCACATTTTGAATGTAAGCGATGTACGCTACACTTTTCCCGTCCGGGTACGTTGACCCCTCTGGAAAGCCTATTTCTAGCTGCGGGTTTTGCTTTGCCAATTGGCCGACAACTCTTTTAAAGTTGCCCAGCAATTCCCCGCTACCGCCGCCCGCCTTTAGCTCAACATGAAAGCCCATTGTACCAACGGCCCCCGCTGATATATTTTTGCATAAGCTGCCAAAGAAGGAAGCCGCATTGCGTCTGCGTGTACCAGTTGGGTTTAGCCAGCACGGCATACGAAACGGACACTTTACCTTCCGTCGCACTTGCCACGTTGCCTACTGCCAGCGGGCCGCGCATTTGCAATTCGGATAAATGACAGGTCATCAGTTCAAGGAGCTTTGCCCGCTCGTCGTAGTCTTGGACTGCTGAGGCGGGACCATTGTTGATTAAATAAGTGGCGGTATCGAAATTGTTTTCAATTTGCGCGTCCGGCAAAGTGATGAACGGATACTTTGCTTTAAAGTCTTCGAGGTCGAACTCAACAATGTTGTCTTCTCTAGACATAGTTAGTCCCCCCTATTCTACCGGGGTAACTGAACCTTCTCTGCCTTCTGGCCCTGCCATTTTGGCGGCAGGCTCAAAGCCATTTCTAAGCGCTTTGCGCTCGTCTGTTTCTGCTTCGACGCTATACTTGTCGTCTTTAGTAGCGCAGAACAGCAAATGTTCTTTGATTAGCCAAAATTCCGGATAGTTTTTGCAGAACCATTCCCAAGCTGCACGGGGGACGTTAGGAGTTACGCCGTAGGCGCCGACAGGGTTAATGCCCTTTTCCTTGCCCCGTAAGTGGGTATTGTTCCCGCGAAGGATAATGCGTTCAATAGTGCCTTTAGAAGTCGGGATAGCAAGTTCTAAGTCCTGCGGATAGTTAAGGCATAAGGTCACAGTGTCAGAGGTATCAATAACAGCGCGGTTAGCGCTATTGATAGCCTGCGCTTTGACCTTCTTTGCTTCCGCTGCTTTGGCTGCTTCTTCTGCCTGCTTTTCGGCTTCTTTGAGCGCCGCTTCATACGGTGTAGGCTCTGCTGCTTCTTCCGTGGCTTTCACAGCTTCGGCGGCGACCTCTGCCGCCGCTTCTGCTGCTAAGGTTTCTTGTGTTTCGGTAGCTACTTCTGCTGCTTGCGCAGCTTCGGTTTTTTTCTTCGTCAGTCTCGCCATTTTTCTTATCTCCCTTTACCCTAGATTATACACCAGTCATTGTAGCAACGGCAAACGGTCTGTATAAAATGCAGCCGTAGGAAGTGCCGACAAATTTCTGTTTGAAGCTAGAAGTTTCAGGCACTAAGCGCATTGCGCGCATTTTTTCAGAGAAACCGAATTCACCTGTAGGCTCGCCGTTAATGCTACGGCAAATGAGAAGTACAGTGCTGCTAGAGGAGTTTTCCAGTTCCGGCAGTTGAGCAAATTTGATGTTCGGGGTATAGCGTTTAATCATGTCCATAACGGATACGTTGAAGTCAGTTGCTTTACCCAGCTCAACAGCAGCGGAAGGAGAAGTTACAAGAATCAAATCGCTGTCGTTGCGGATATGGCCCAAAGAATTTTTAGCCAAGTTCTGGAACAACAACAGATAGTCTGCGTAAATTTCTTTAGTAGTTTTGAGCTTCCAAGTGTTACCGCCTGCACCAGTTCCCGGAGTGATAGCAGCCGGACGGTTAGGCTCGTTCAGCAGGCCGTAGATTTCCATGTTTTCGACGCCCAGCAAATTGTATTTGTTTTGAGCAATGTCGATAGTGGTAGCTGCGGCGCGTTGTTTACGTGCTGCTAATTGCAAACGTGCTTTAGCTGCATAGTCTAGTTCACGGTCGCCATAGCGGATGTTGGTTTGAAATACGTATTGTTGACGGACCGGATAGGTCGGGTTGACGTCAGCCATTCCGGCGTTGCCGTAGTCGGTGTAAGCTTCTACAGCTCCGGTGATTTCGTCTAGCTCAAAACGTGCATAAGATGTAGTCCAGTCGCCTTTTTTAACCTCTGCGAAAATCTCGCGGGAGTTGCGAGGTCCGGTCAGAATCTCAATAACACGCGGGTCAAGATAAGAAGTAAATTCTACAGGTACACCGCTGTTCGGTTCGGTTACCATTGCGACATCGTATGCCAAACGCTCAATATCGGCGTCGTTAGCCATAATGCCACGAATTTTATAGTGGTCGTCAAAAACGAAACCTTTTTCGCGCATAAGTGCTACTTGTTGGTCAATGTTCATTGGCATTTTACTGTTCCCCTTTCTTTTTTGTACTTACAGGCCATTAGGCCCCGGCGGTAGCAGGAACAACAGCCCCACGCCAGTTTGAGATGATGATTACGTCGTTTTTAGAACCGGCTTGAATTACTTCAAAGTCAGTTTCTACGGCACCATCAACGGTTGCTTGTGCAGCTCCGGTTTTGATAGTACCGTCTGCCAGTACGGCAAAAACTTTCTGGCCGACAGTTGCTTCGGTAAGGGTAACGGCAAAGAAGTCGCCTTTTACCTCTACAGATACAGGATAGCCAACCGGAACAACGTTAGATGCTTCTACGTCAATTCCAAGCGGGTTGGTAATTTCGCGCACTGCAAAGCCCAGAGGGCGGCCAGTGCCGGTAGGTTTAACGCAGCCGGCTTTTGTTGTGTCAGCCCATACGAAACCGCCGATGTTGCAGGCAGCGCTAGCAACATAGCCTTTGGCAGTAGATACGATAGGGTTAATAGCTGCATATGCGCCCGGAATACCAATACCGGGGTAAGTGTTTACAGTTTTTTGAAACGCCATTTTTTTACGCTCCTTTCTTATCGAACGCTGATTTTATTTAAGCCTTGCAGGTAGTCCGGTACGGATACTGCGGAATCCATAGCAACGCGGCCAGCGCCCCATTTTTCAGTTTGTTTGCTTCTGCGCAGTGCGTCAACCATGCCTTTATAGGCGGTAGGCGCATACTCGGAAACATTGAAGCCTTCTGCTTTGAGGGCAGCGGCATAGATATCATCTGCGCTATCATAAGCCAGCGGGTCTACTTTGCGGCCTAAGAATGCTTGACAGGTTTCAGCGGCAGCATTGCGTTCGCGGAAACTTGCTTCAATTTTTTTACGTTCTGCCGCCAAAATGCTAGGCAGTGCGTCTTCGGCCAAGTATTTTTCTTCGCCCTCGCGTTCGTGGTCGCGGTCGATACGTTTCGGGTCAGCTTTTTCGCGTTTCTCGCCGTATTTAACGCCCATTTCAAACGCTGCTTTGAAAGCAGGGTCTTTCATTTTTTCAGAAAGTTCGTCGTCTTCTCCTAAGGCTTTTTTCATGCCTTCGCTTTCATGTTCTTTATCCAGCTTTTCGCGTTCGCCGGGTTTCTTTTCCAGTTCTTCACCATATTTGACGCCTTCTGCAAAGGTCATTTTGCCTTCATCGTCTTTGGCGGCTGGTTTGGTTACAGCTTCGGCGGCTTCGTCCTCTGCTTTGGTGCCTTTCAAGCTAAGCAGGAAAGCACGGATTTTGTCTTTAGCGGCAGCTTCCAAGCCGGGGAAAAGCTTGTCAGTGATTTCGTCAACGGTTGCGTTTTCGTCGATATCAACACCAACATCGCGGGGAGAATATCCGCCCTCTACTTGCGCTTCGACCACTTGAATTGCTTTGAGTAAGTTGCCCAATTCGGTCTCACTCTTTTCAATTCCTAAATCAGCGTCAGCTGCAAGAACAGAGTGCAAAGCTTTTGCGCGGCGTTGTTTAAAGCGCTGCACTGGCTCGGTAATTCTAAATTTTGCCATTTCTTTTAACTCTCCTTTCGGGGTATTGTTTATAGCTAGCCCAGCGGGCATACTATCGGCAACAGCCACGTCGGAACCAGCTCGGCCACGTGGCACAAGGGCAACGTGGTTACCCTTGATATCTCTCATTATAAAGTCATACGCTACGCCGTCAACCTCGCCCGGTGTGAAGTCAGGCGTGTAACGGTAGCTGCATGAAAGCTCCTTGAACTCTCCACGCTCGATTTTTCCAATCGCGTCAGCGTCCTGCACTGATATTGTGTTTCGCAAATACGGAGCGTCAAACGTGGTGTCTGTCCCGGTAGCTCCTACACGGTGCTCTTTCTGCGGCTCGTCTGCGCTGTCAAAGTGGTGTTCAAGCAGCAGCGGCAGGCCGTTGAAAGTCTCGGCCGCTTTGGCTAGCTCGTCCGGGTCACGGTATCCGTAGTATATCCCCGTGGGGTTAAGTCCCAGTTCGGCGGCTCCGGGTATCTCCCGGCCATAATAAGGATTGATACAGGCTTTGGATATCGGGCAGGCTGATACGTGCAGATATCCGTTATCATCTATCCTTCGGGCTGACGGGGCAGCGTCGAAGGTCAAATTGTTATCTTTTTCCACTTTATCACCTCTTAACTTGCATGAATAATTTTGAGGTATTTGTACGGCTTTTCACGGCATTTTATCCGCAAATTATGCACACAGTTTAAACGGTGTAAATCCTATCCCCGGGGGGTGGGTCTACCTCAAATCTACATTTGCTTTCTGCTACAGTACGTGTAAATTCAATACTTTTCTCCCTTATTATAGCAGAAAAGTGTATATTCAAAGTCCTGTAGTACGTATTTACTAGGTTTCGAGCAGTTCGCTGATGTTTGGTCTGTAAGTGCAGCGGCAGTAGGGAAGCTCGCCCGGTTTCACTTTTTTGCCTACCTCATAGTCAAACAATCCCTCGTCCAAGTCGAATTCTTTGCCGTCCATCTCCTCATGTGATTTACGGCTCGTTTTCTCGCCCGGAATATGTACCCATGTGCCAGTTTTTATACCCAGCTCCCGGGATTGGGCAAGTTCTAGCTCCTGCGTGGCCTTGTTCGTCTGGTCCATTGCAATCAGCTGCGCCTTACGCTCTGTAACACCTTCAATGTCTAGCAGCGTTTGATAAAGGCTTGCCATATCCCGGCCACGTTTGGCGCTTTCATACACGCTTTTGATGATTTTATCGAAAAATGACGGGGCAATAGTCCTAATAAGGTTTACATTCCGTTCGGCAGCTTCTTCTAGTATGCGTTCATAAGCTGGTGTTACCGTGAATTTAATCGCCACGCCTACCCTTTTTAGTTCCGCCATTAAAGCCGCCCTGTTGGTTTTATCAATCTTGTTGATAAAGCGCACGGCCGCCCGTTCCGCCCGCTCCCGATTGAAGTCCATAATGTACTGGTGGAATTTCCGCCGCAGTACCGCCAGAAGCTCGTCAAGGTTTACCTCTTGCCCCTCAATGGTGATATCATACGCCAGCTGGTCGCCCTTGAGAAACTTCTTGTAATTCTTCAAGACATAGGGGATAGCTGTTTTCATCATGGGGCGGATAATGCGGCGTATCTCGCGGGCATAGCTTTGCTGTATGCCTGCATTAAAGACGTGTGGCGGCAGGAAGGTCTGCCCTCGTCTGGTCCTTCTGCGTCTGGCCATTTACTCACCCCTGACTGCTATTCTCTGGCGGCGTGACGTTTTTTAACAGCTCTATCATCTCGCTATAGTCTGCGCTTGGTTCTTCTGTATCTTCTACATCAAAGTTAGCCATAAAATGGTTGTAAGGGCTATTATCACGCGTTTTAAGCTCCTCGCGTACTTCCTCTGGTGCCAATGCTCCCATAGCTATATAGAGGTTATCAGTTTCGGCTTGAGTGCGTCGAAGTGTAGCCATTACTTCCTCGCTCTTTTCAGAGAGTGGGTTAAATTCGACGCCGATACTTTCATCAATTTCGCCGTATTCAATGAGTTGCAGTATCTTTACCAACCGTTCAAGCGGCTTTCTAAGCTGCCTTTCCTGCTGGCTGCTGATGTGCTTGTAATGGTTTTCAAGGTCGCTTTCTCCAGTAGCGTTCATACCCTGCGGCGCAATGCCCCACAATTTAGTTGCTGGCTCCTGAAACATTGCCGCCACAAACTCCATCGCCTGCGATACGATTTCACGCACACCCGATAAAGCTGTAATCTTTACATCTACTTCTTCTTCTTCTTTGTCGATAAGGAGCACTCCGTCATTGTTCCTGTTTTTGGCAAAGTGATTTAAACGGCGGTCTATCGACGCCCAATCAGCACCGGAAAGAATTTGTGCATTGAGGTTTGTTTTGAATATGGTCAAACTGAATTTAGTAAGCAAACGTGCTTCTGCTTCCCGGCACTCGGTAAAGTGAGAAACTACGTCTAAGACGGTTTGCGCAAGTGGAATACCGAAAAAGTTATAAGCAGGTTTCAGCAGCGTAGGCAGCTCGTTTTGCGAAAAGTATAATACCCTGCTGCGGTGAATAGGTACGCCCATGACAAACCATGTCTGCGGATTGTAGTAATTCTGGCTCATTGGGTTAGTAGAATCATATTCCCCCGGCGAGATATTGAAGGCTTCCAGCAGGCGCAGGCCTTTGATTTTCTTACCTAGAAGGCCATCGGCGGTAAGCGGTATCGCGTTTACTAAGTCTTCTGGTCTTTCCCCTTCGTAGTCCATTCCTACAAGGCAGCCGCCCATATAGCCATTGTTACAGATAGCTTTATAAAACATATCTTTGACGTTCAGGCGGTTTAATTCCGATTCAAGAAATTTAATCTTCTCCCGGCTTTCTTCTTTTTCTGTGGTGAGTTTCCAGCCTTTTTCGGTCATTTCAGAAGCTATCATCTCTACGCCTGTCCGAATAAGTGGGTTCTGGGTCAGCGCCGTTAAATAGCCATAGCCAAGAAACTGCGGATAGACGTTATCACCCAACACCCGCATGGTGTGAAGTATCAAGCTGTGGCAGGCGCTAATAGCTTCATCGTTGGCGGCTTGTGCGTTTGCGTCCGGATTCCCCATAGTCTCCGGGATACCGAACATGGTCTGTACGTCTTCCAGTCGCGGTTCAATAAAGATGTTATTGTTGTTACCGCTATTAATGACGTTCAGCGCCTTTCTGTGCGTCTCATTTACAGACATAGGACTTATTACCCTACTTCTGTTTAAAAGCTCCGTACTGCGGATATTAAGCGGTTTAAACTGCTTCTTTTTCACTTTGTAATACCCCCTGATTATGAAATTCGCAAAGCGCCCTTGTTCTGGCATAAGTAGTTTACAGCGTCTATAGTGTGGTCGTTGCCGTCGGGATACGTCGCTATAAAGTTCCCGTTTTTGTCTTTTTTTAGTTCGTAGTTAGCAAACTCACGGGCAGCATTCGGGCAGCGGTTAGGGTCTATGACTATTCGCAGTAGCTCTTTGCTTAAATAGTCGTATCCAGCCTCACGGCTTCCGGGTCCCTTTTTGGCCGGTCTCACATTTATACCATAGCTTCTAAGCGTGTGCACGCTTCGGGGCTCTACATCTGATATTATAAGCTCATTTCCCGGGTTTTCTTCTCTTATGTGGTCTGCAAGCGTCCACAGCGGACACTGCACCTGATAATATTCGTTGTATATGTATAACGTTCGCCGTGCTGCGTCTAGGTTGCCGGTCATATACGCCAGCGGGTCATTAGCAAAACCAAAATCAAGGCCGCGTTTGATGTTGCCAAAACTCTTGATTTCTTCGTCCGTTATCTCACGCAGGACCAAGTTATTAAATACCTCGCCGCCAGTCCCGGTAACGTCGCCTAAAAACACATGCCGCCACCTGCGGGGTGAAAACTTACGCAGCGTTTCTGCTTCCGTTACTATCATCGGCCCTACCCATTCGGCCGGGCCATACAGGTAGTTACTCTTGTGTACTATCTTTTCAGGGGTCTTTTTCTGCGTCTCGACGTTTACCCAGCTGCTTAACGACTGCGGCGGGTTGTAGGTATAGAACACCCAGAATTTATCTCCACCACGCATGAACGATAAACGGGCGTTGTCTACTTCTTCCATGCCGTCATATTCTGCCAGTTCTTCAAACCATAGCACGGAATAGTAACCATTGGATACCTTAATCGACTTCAAGGTGTTGCTGTCGCTAAGTCCGAAAAAGTTAATCTTCTGGCCAGTAGGCTTATAGATGATTTCAAGCGGCGACAGTCTGGCGATGAAAAATTCAGTAAGTCCCAGCTTTTCTATAGCCCATAGCATTTGTTCATAGACCGTTTTTCTAAGCGTGTTATCTCTTTTCCGGATAACAGCTACATGCGCCGCAGGATTATTTATGAGCAGCAGTATGGCCACTATGGCGGTAAACGACGACTTGAAACTGCCACGGCCGCCGCATAGCCAGTAATATGTATATGAGTGCTGCATTACTGCGTGGTACAGGCCATAAAACGCAGGACCTATACAGTCAGTCAGCTTTATCTGTTTAAGCCTTGTCTCCGGTGTCTGGTTCTGGTTCTGATAATTCATCTTCTCCCGTCACTCCCATTTGCTCTGCCAGTTCCGCAGCTCTGCGCTCCATTTCTTCCTCGCTCATGGTCGGCTGGATAGGTACGCTCTCTGCCGCCGGAAGCGCCCCCGGAATATCAACGACTATCTGCGGCGTGATATTGACGTTCACAGCCTTTTCATTAAACAGCTTATGATATCTGGCCATTCCTTCCGTGCCTGCTCTGTGCAAGCTAAGGCGCTGCACGGTCTTACCTATTAAAACGTATTCTTTATCTGGTCCTTGACCTCTGGCGGCATAGTTTAGTGTCTCGATAGTCTCGACAAGCTCGCCGCGCATTTGTCTGGTAAGATTTAACAAGGTCTCGTTTGCATCGGCGATTTCTTCCGTTTCGATTTTTTCGCGAAGCTCATTAAGATACGTCTGTACCCACGGGCGCCGCAGTATCATATACGCCCGTTTAGCCGCGTAGGTATCGCCGTAGCCTGCCGCCAGCGCGCTTTTTTTCGCATTGA
>OOCP01000507.1_pt1 | contig 49308 bp, 43 predicted proteins | sample 1671511 | NCBI WGS metagenome assembly OOCP01 (sample SAMN06348164, study PRJEB24527) | human gut metagenome | biome: human gut; feature: ankylosing spondylitis patient; material: feces | host: Homo sapiens | place: China | collected 2015-10 | reverse complement strand
ATTTATAATATATCTTGTGGTATTATTTATTTATATGAGATTTATCAGTCTCGATTATGAATCAGTACCAAAAAACAGGAACGATACAGTACAGGAGGAAGCACATGAGTGTAAAACGCGTGTATGTAGAGAAAAAACCGGAGTTTGCCGTAAAGGCCGGAGAGCTTCGCGAGGAGATCGCAAGCTATCTTGACATTACAGGGGTAACGGGCGTCCGTGTGTTAGTCCGCTACGATATTGAAAATATTTCTGAGGACGTATATAAAGAGGCACTCGGAACGATCTTTTCCGAGCCGCCGGTAGACGATGTGTTTGAGGAGACATTCCCGCACAGCGCGGAGGATGTGGTATTCTCCGTTGAGTATCTGCCGGGACAGTTTGACCAGAGAGCCGATTCCGCAGAGCAGTGTGTAAAGTTATTAAACGAGAACGAGGAGCCGGTGATCCGCTCCGCAATGACCTACGTGATCTCCGGAAAGCTTTCCGCAGAGGAGACCGCAGCGATCAAGTCCTTCTGTATCAACCCGGTGGACTCCAGAGAGGCATCCGAGGAGATCCCGGAGACACTTGTGACTGTATTTGATGTGCCGGAGGACGTTGCGGTCTTCGACGGCTTCAAGGACATGGACGAGGCTGCATTAAAGAAACTCTACAGTTCCTTAAACCTCGCAATGACCTTCAAAGACTTCCTTCACATCCAGAACTATTATAAGAACGAAGAGCACAGAGATCCGTCTGTGACAGAGATCCGCGTGCTTGATACATACTGGTCCGATCACTGCCGCCACACCACATTCTCCACAGAACTCAAGAATGTGACATTCACAGAGGGCGACTACAAGAAACCGATCGAGGATACCTACAACCAGTACCTTGCTGACCACAAGGAGATCTACAAAGGACGCGACGACAAGTTCGTATGTCTCATGGACCTTGCGATCATGGGTATGAAGAAACTCCGCAAAGAGGGCAAGTTAGAGGATCTTGAGGTATCCGACGAGATCAACGCCTGCTCCATCGTCGTTCCGGTGGAGATCGACGGAAAGACCGAGGAGTGGCTCGTAAACTTCAAGAACGAGACCCATAACCACCCGACAGAGATCGAACCCTTCGGCGGCGCAGCAACCTGTCTTGGCGGCGCGATCCGTGACCCGCTTTCCGGACGTACCTATGTATACCAGGCAATGCGCATCACAGGTGCCGCTGACCCGACAAAGCCGTTAAATCAGACATTAAAGGGCAAGCTTCCGCAGAGAAAGATCGTTACAGAGGCTGCCCATGGATACAGCTCCTACGGAAACCAGATCGGTCTTGCGACCGGTTATGTAAAAGAACTCTACCATCCGGGCTATGTTGCGAAGAGAATGGAGATCGGTGCCGTTATGGCGGCAGCTCCGAGAAAGAACGTGATCCGTGAGACATCCGATCCGGGTGATGTGATCATCCTTCTCGGTGGACGTACCGGCCGTGACGGAATCGGCGGTGCGACAGGTTCCTCCAAGGTACACACAGAGGCATCCATCGAGGTCTGCGGCGCTGAGGTCCAGAAAGGTAACGCCCCGACCGAGAGAAAGATCCAGAGAATGTTCCGCCGTCCGGAAGTTTCCAAACTGATCAAAAAGTGCAACGACTTTGGCGCAGGCGGAGTTTCCGTAGCGATCGGTGAGCTCGCTGACGGACTTCTGATTGATCTCGATAAAGTACCGAAAAAGTACGCAGGTCTTGACGGAACAGAGCTTGCGATCTCTGAGTCCCAGGAGAGAATGGCAGTTGTCGTTGATCCGAAAGATGTTGACACATTCTTAGGATACGCCAAAGAGGAGAACCTTGAGGCTGTCACAGTCGCAACAGTCACAGAGAGCCCGAGACTCGTCCTCACATGGCGGGGAAAGACCATCGTTGACTTAAGCCGTGCATTCCTCGACACAAACGGCGCTCATCAGGAGACAGACGTTACCCTGGAGGTTCCGAACCATGAGGGAACACCGTTTGAAAAGAAAGAAGTAGGAGACGTTAAGGAAAAATGGCTGAAGATGCTCGGTTCCTTAAATGTCTGCTCCCAGAAAGGTCTCGTGGAGATGTTCGACTCCTCCATCGGCGCGTCTACCGTTATGATGCCGTACGGTGGAAAATATCAGCAGACTGAGATCCAGACCATGGTTGCAAAGCTTCCGGTTCTCGAAGGAAAGTGCGATGCTGTGACCATGATGAGCTACGGCTTTGATCCGTATCTTTCCAGCTGGAGCCCGTATCACGGCGCGATCTACGCAGTCCTCACATCTGTCGCTAAGATCGCAGCAGCAGGCGGCGACTACAGGAAGATCCGTTTCACATTCCAGGAGTACTTCCGCAGAATGAGCAGCGAGCCGACAAGATGGAGCCAGCCGTTCGCAGCACTCCTCGGTGCCTACAACGCGCAGCTGGGCTTCGGACTTCCGTCCATCGGCGGCAAGGACAGCATGTCTGGTACCTTCGATGAGGAGAGCGGAAAAGAGATCGACGTTCCGCCGACTCTGGTTTCCTTCGCGGTTGACGTTGCAAGCGCGAAGAACATGATCTCCCCGGAATTCAAGAAGGCCGGAAATAAGATCGTTGTATTTGAAATTAAAAAAGATTCCTATGATCTTCCGGATTATGCCCAGATCATGGCTGGATATGATAAACTCCATGAGGACATCAAGGCAGGCCGCGTGATCTCCGCGTACGCCGCAGAGGCAAACGGAATCGCAGAGGCAGTCAGCAAGATGGCCTTCGGAAACCACCTCGGTGTCAAGATCGAGCATGACGTGGATCCGAGAGACTTCTTTGCACCGGCATGGGGCAATATCGTCTGCGAGGTTCCGGCTGATAAGGTCGGCGAGCTTCAGATGAGCTACCGTGTCATCGGTGAGGTTACCGACAAGGCGGTCTTTGAGTACGGCAATGTCTCCATCACTCTCGACGAGGCATTAAAGACATGGGACGCGGCTCTCGAGGATGTATTCCCGACAGAGAGCGATGTCAGGAAAGAAGAAGTTAAGAACGAAGTATTTAAGGCAGAGAACGTTGTGATCTGCAATCATAAGATCGGTACTCCGACTGTATTTATTCCGGTATTCCCGGGAACAAACTGCGAGTACGACAGCACAAAGGCATTTGAACGTGCGGGTGCAAAGGTCATCACAAAGGTATTCAAGAACATGAGCGCCGAGGACATCCGCGATTCCGTAGAAGTCTACAGAAAGAGCATCGAGCAGTCCCAGATCGTCATGTTCCCGGGCGGCTTCTCCGCAGGCGATGAGCCGGAAGGTTCCGCGAAGTTCTTCGCTACCGCGTTCCGCAACGAGGTATTAAAGGACGAGATCATGAAGCTCTTAAATGAGCGTGACGGATTAATGCTCGGTATCTGTAACGGTTTCCAGGCTCTCATCAAGCTTGGTCTTGTGCCGGAAGGAAAGATCGTAGAGCAGAAGCCGGATTCCCCGACCTTAACCTACAACACCATCGGACGCCACGTTTCCAAGATGGTTAACTTAAAGGTTGTTTCCAACAAGTCCCCGTGGCTTGCAGGCGCAGAGCTCGGTAGTATTTACACGAACCCGGTATCCCACGGCGAGGGACGTTTCGTGGCTCCGAAGGAGTGGATCGACAAGCTCTTCGCAAACGGACAGGTTGCGACCCAGTACGTTGACCTTAACGGTGTTCCGACCATGGACGAATACTGGAACCCGAACGGCTCCTTCATGGCGATCGAAGGTATCACAAGCCCGGATGGACGTGTCTACGGTAAGATGGGCCATGCTGAGAGACGCGGCGACTATGTTGCAAAGAACATCACAGGCGAGCAGGATCTGAAGCTGTTTGAGAGTGGTGTGAAGTACTTTAAGTAATTGAATATTTGGAAGAAATAAGAGAATGCCCCAGGGAGAGAAAATTCCCCTGGGGCGTTCTGCGCTGCTGTGCATTCGGAAGAAGCTGCCGATTACCATGAACCTGAAAGAGACTGTTGACAGGAGGTTCTGTGTGAGGTGCTGCTTTGCCGCGGTACCTCAGTTAGTTGACAGAAACTCCGAAGCGTACTAAACTGGACGTATCCGCGGCTGGCGGACAGTGACGGCCGCATATTATAGTTTTGGAGGGTATTTGACATGGCATGCACAACGATTCTTGTAGGAAAAAACGCGTCTTATGACGGTTCAACGATGATCGCGAGAAATGATGATTCCGGTTCCGGACACTTTACGGCGAAAAAATTTGTGGTGATCCACCCGGAGGAGCAGCTGAAGGTTTATAAGTCTGTTCTCTCTCATGCTGAGATCGATCTTCCGGGAGATCCGATGAAGTTTACGGCAGTTCCGAACGCCATTAAGGGAAAGGGAATCTGGGCGGCCAGCGGCGTTAATGAAAAGAATGTCGGCATGACAGCTACGGAAACGATCACATCCAACGCTCGTGTTCTCGGAGCAGACCCGCTTGTAAAGTTACAGCCGGCGGAGGACGGAAAAGAGGAGATCGTCGGTGGAATCGGTGAGGAAGACCTTGTGTACATCACGCTTCCGTATATCAGCAGCGCGAGAGAAGGTGTGATCCGCCTCGGAAGTCTTTTGGAGAAGTACGGGACTTACGAGATGAACGGTATCGCGTTCCAGGACGTCAACGAGATCTGGTGGCTTGAGACCATCGGCGGACATCACTGGATCGCAAAGCGTGTTCCGGATGACCGTTACGTGGTGATGCCGAACCAGTTCGGTATCGATGATTTTGACTTAAACGACGCGTTCTCCGAGCAGAATGAACATATGTGTTCTTCCGACTTAAGAGAGTTTATCGCTGAGAACCACCTGGACCTCTCCTTAAACGGAGGAAATGGAAGCAATTTTGATGCCCGCGCGGCATTTGGAAGCCACAGCGATTCCGACCATATCTACAATACACCAAGAGCATGGTTCATGGAGCGCTACTTTAATCCGAAGACAAAGAAGTGGGACGGACCGGACGCGGACTACAGACCGGAATCCGACGATATCCCGTGGAGCATGGTTCCGGAGAAGAAGATCACGGTGGAGGATGTCAAGTATGCTCTTTCCTCCCATTTCCAGGGAACCCCTTACGATCCGTACGCAAGGAGCGGTGACGGGCTCCAGAAGGGCAAATACCGCGCTATCGGCATCAACCGCAATGATTTCCTTGCTCTGATCCAGATGCGCCCGGGTGCCCCGGCAAACTGTCAGGCGGTCCAGTGGCTGGCTTTCGCGTCAAACGCGTTCAACACCCTGGTTCCGTTCTACGCGGCTGTGGACGAGACACCGGAGTACCTTGCGAACACCACGAAGGAAGTCTCTACAGAGAACTTCTACTGGTCCGCGAGAATGATCGCGGCTATGGCGGACGCGTCCTTCGCAAAATCCGCGATCCACATCGAGCGCTACCAGAACGCTGTGGAGGCGAAGGGGCATGCGCTGCTCAACAAGTATGATAAAGAGGCGGCGAAGGTTACGGATCCGGCGGAGAGCAGAAGACTTTTAGAAGAAGCGAACCGCGAGATCGCGAAGATGTTGAAAGAGGAGACAGGAAATACCCTGGATCATGTGCTCTTTGAGCTCAGCAATTCCATGAAGAATGCGTTTTCAAGATCTGACGCGTAAAAATGTCAGAAAGTGCCTGTCGGAATCATTGGAAAGCTTGGAAACCATGAATGATGGCAGCAGGAATGAATAAAGATGAATAAAGAAAGACCTCCCAGGAGACAGAATCTAAGTTTATGGTTCTGTATTCCTGTAGGAGGTCTTTTAAGCTCATTAGAAATCCTTAAAGGAAACTTATGCGGTTATAAAAAGCTGCTGCCGTTGCGGCCCGCCGCGGCAGGGAAAAAGGTTTCTGCCATTATTTCTTCTTATGATACAGATATCGCGGAATTCCGTCCACCATAACTGGTGACACGTCACCCTGGATCAGCGGGCGGACATAGCTGATAAACTCGTCGGTGACGTAGGTACCGTCCTCGGTGATCCATTCCCTCGGGACCACTTTTTCCACATTGGAGACCTTGTGGACATTTCTAAGGTCTGTGGTGGACTGGTACGGGTCATCGGAGAGACGTTTGATGATGACCATCTCACCGGTATCGCCCTCGTCGGCTGCCTTCACGGCGGCACCGCCGACCTGGAAAGCTTCCAGAATGTCGATTCGGGATGCCAGATGGGAGGCCGCTCTCTGCATGGAGCTAAGCTCTATGGTTCTCGTCTTGCAGCCAATCTCCTGAGCCAGACGGCGGGCAAGATAGTTCGCGGTGCCTGTGAGCTGCTTGTGGCCGAAGGCGTCAACGAAATCCACACCGTCGGTGAGCTCGCACACATAACGTCCGTCCGCCAGGCGGATGCCTTCGGAGACGGCGACCACAACGAAAGTCTTTTCTGCCAGGAGTTCCTTAATGCGGACAAGGAAATTGTCGATATCGAAGGGAAGTTCCGGGACATAGATCAGGTCCGGGCCATCGCAATCCTCGCCCTTGGAGAGCGCCGCGGCACCAACGAGCCATCCGGCGTTTCGGCCCATGATCTCGACGATGGTGACAAGGCCCTTATCGTAGATCAGCGCCTGGCTGTCCTGGATGATCTCTTTCACTGATGTTCCGATGTATTTCGCCGCGCTGCCGTATCCCGGTGTGTGGTCGGTCAGGGCGAGATCGTTGTCGATAGTCTTCGGAACGCCTAAAAATTTGGTTGGATGACCCCTTAAGATCGCGTAGTCGGACAGCTTTTTGATCGTATCCATGGAATCGTTTCCGCCGATATAGATAAAGCACTCGATCTCAAGCTTGTCGAGAATAGAAAAGATTTTATCGTATGTAGCGATGTCCTCATGGATCTCCGGGAGCTTATAGCGGCATGATCCGAGATAGGCAGCAGGTGTGCGTTTTAAAAGTTCTACGTCCAGATCCGTCTGGATATGTTCGGAAAGATCGATATAATCTTCGTTTAAGAGACCCTGAATGCCGTGACGCATGCCGTATACTTTTTTTGCTCCGCGGTCGATAGCGGTGCGGTAAACGCCCGCGAGACTGGAATTGATAGCGGCAGTCGGGCCACCGGACTGTCCAACGATAATGTTGCCTTTCATGTAGCATCCCTCCAGGTATTGTAATTATATGATAACTGTCCGTCAGACCAGCGTTTTGAGTTTTTTCGCTGATCGAAGACACGGAAACACGGAGCAGTTACAATAAAATCATTATATCAGTTTTATGATGCAAAAACAAGTAAAAGGCAGAATATTTAGAAAAAAGATGACAAATTTGAAATATATGCGCATCTCGAACAAATATGACAGGATTTTGACGATTGAGTGATTAGGCGTGTGAAGTACTGGAAAAACCGGTGGCTATCTGGCTGGGCGTGAACGGCAGCACTCCGGAAGAGCCATAATTTCTGTCAACGAAAAGATACTTTACATTTATATGAAGAATATGTTAAGATAAACCGGTATGTGTAGAAAAACAGCGATAAATACGAGGTTTTGACATGGAAGAAAAAGAGGTACAGGGAGCACCGGTACACAGGCGGCGTGTCCGTTACAGCGGGACACATCCGAAACGGTTTGAGGAAAAGTATAAAGAACAGAATCCGGAGAAATATGCTGACACGGTCGAGAAGGTCATCAAAAAAGGCAGCACTCCGGCAGGCATGCACATCTCGATCTGTGTGAACGAGATCCTGGATTTCCTGGATATCAGACCGGGAATGCAGGGGCTTGACGCTACATTGGGTTACGGCGGGCACACAACGGAGATGTTGAAGAAACTCGAGGGACAGGGACACATGTACGGCCTTGATGTGGATCCTATCGAGATCGTGAAGACGAAGGCACGGTTAAAGGAGCGCGGATTTGACGAGGACATCCTTACGGTGAAGCAGATGAACTTCGCGGATATCGATAAGCTTGTCCCGGAGACCGGACTTTTTGATTTCGTTCTGGCGGATCTCGGTGTGTCCTCCATGCAGATCGATAACCCGGAACGCGGATTTACCTACAAGGCGGACGGTCCGTTAGACCTGAGACTGAATCCGGAAAAGGGGATCTCCGCGGCGGAGCGGTTAAAGCAGATGGATATGGAAGAAATCGCCGGAATGTTTGTGGAAAATTCCGACGAGCCGTATGCGGAGGAGATCGCGAGGGAGATTGCGAAGAGAAATAGAAAGCGCCAGTATATTGAGACGACGACAGGACTTAAAGAAGTCATTGAGACAACACTTTCCTTCATTCCGGAAAAAGAGCGTAAGGAAGCGGTGAAGAAGTCCTGCCAGAGATGTTTCCAGGCACTCCGGATCGATGTAAACCAGGAATTTGAGGTTTTGGAAAGTTTCCTTACAAAGCTTCCGGGTATCCTGGCACCGGGCGGAAGAGCGGCGATCCTGACGTTCCATTCCGGCGAGGATCGTCTCGTAAAGTATTACTTCAAAGAAGGCAAAAAAGATGGACTTTACAGTGACGTGGCAAACGATGTGATCCGCCCGTCCGCGGAGGAATGTCAGAGAAATCCGAGGGCGAGATCCACGAAGATGCGCTGGGCGATCCGTGAGGGAGAGAATTCCCATAGAAATTAATGTAATAGAAGATAAAAGTCCAGCAGGCACACGTTTGGGCGGCTATGCACTTGGAAAACTATCGACAGCAGTTCTTTTAAATTGCTATGGATCCGGAAGCAGCTGCCGGTGGCAAGCCCTGCGGATGAGATTTTGCTGAACAAGTTTCTGACAGACAGATTTAGAAAGTGAAATAAACGTATATGGACGAAAAGTTTGAAGAAAGAACAGGGGAGTATGAAGAGAGGGAAGACCACAGACTGAAACATGCAGGCGCTATCGCATTATTTTTATTATCGCCGGTGTTCTCCTATGTCATGTTCGAGTTCGTGACCGGAAACTTTGTGATGGTACTTCCGAAGAACGCGGTGCTCAACATTGTATGGATGTTCGCGCTGTACCTTCTGGTATTCGGAATCTCCGGCAGCACCCGGATTTCCGTTCCGGTCTCTTCTGTGATCCTCTATGCGATCTCCCTGGCGGAGGCGTTTGTCGTTTCCTTCAGAAGCCGTCCGATCATGATGGGCGATGTTCTGGCGGTGAAGACCGCGATGACGGTTGCAGGAAGCTACGATTACACCCCGACATTTATGATGATCATCTGCGGTGTTCTCCTGATCATATGGAACGCGCTGGCGCAGTTTGTGTTTGTGCGGGTAAAAGGAAAAAAGAAAAGAGCAGTGGTATTCAGCGTTTCTGCTGGTGCGGTTGCTGCGTTTATCGCCTGCTTTTATAACTTTATGATCTCAGGCCTGTCTCTGGAGGTAAACCTTTGGGATCCGACGACCTCCTACGCAGAGAATGGCTATATCCTGTCCTCCGCAATCTCGATCAAATATCTGGTAAAGAAAGCGCCGGGAGGTTACTCCCAGGCGAAGATCCAGGAAATCTGCGACAAATATGTGGACAGTGAGAAGGAGCGGAATGGGGAGACTGCTGCAGTGGTGGCGTCCGGGGACGCGGTCCAGCCGACGAATATTATCTGTATCATGAACGAGAGTCTTTCCGATCTGGCGGTGGACGGAGATTTTACGACAAATATCGATTATCTCCCGTTTCTCCACAGCCTGACGGAGAACACCGTAAAAGGAAAGCTCTGCATGCCGGTATTTGGCGCCATGACCAGCAACTCTGAGTTTGAATTTCTGATCGGTGACTCTATGTATCTGATGCCGAGAGGAAGTGTGGCTTATCAGTTCTATGTAAATCCGGGCGTCCGCTCCATGGTCAGCACGGTGAGGGATCAGGGATACACACCGGTTGCCATGCACCCGTACCCGGCTGAGAACTGGAACCGCCGCATCTGCTACAACAACATGGGCTTCAGCGATTTCATGGATATCAGCGCCTACGAAAGCCGGGATGAACTTCGAAATTATATCAGTGACCTGAGCGATTTTAAGGTCATCACCGAGTATATCGAGCAGAAGGCAAATCCGGATGACAAGCTGTTCCTCTTTAATGTGACCATGCAGAACCACGGCGGCTATACGATCCCATACGCGAATTTTGACCAGGAAGTATGGCTCACCGGGGACATGGAAGGAAAGTATCCGGAGGCAGACATGTATCTGTCCCTCGTGAAGAAATCTGATGAAGCTTTTGAGTGGCTTGTAAATTATTTCTCCCAGTGCGACCAGCCGACGATGATCGTCATGTTCGGCGACCATCAGCCGGGAATCGAGGACGAGTTCTTCGATGAGGCTATGGGCGTGGAGAGTGCGAAGGTTCCGAATGAGCAGAAAATGGTCTGGTACGAGACCCCGTTTGTGATCTGGACCAACTACGACCAGCCTTCGGAGGACATGGGACGGTTAGGTGCAATTTACCTTTCCTCCTATGTATTAAAGCGCGCGAACCTGTCACTCACCCCGTACAACGAATTTCTCTTACAGCTTTCCGAAAAGCTTCCGATCATCCATCACCTTGGAATCTGGGAATCCGACGGAACCTACCACAGCTGGGAGGACGCGGAGAGCGGGGACTACGATTGGAAGGAACAGCTGGTGGAGTATGAGAATCTTGTATACAACCACAGCCTGGATTCGAAGACCGTGAATGAGATGTTTTCGATCGCACCGTAAATGAATATTATATAGAGATGGGCAGCCTGGAGACAGGCTGCCTGTTTTGCGTAATAGCTCGCGCGGGAATGTGCCAAGGCACATTCATTTTTGAAAGTTCCGCTAAAGTAAAACTTTATGCAAAATAAAAAGAGAAGAGGGCAGCAGGAACAACTGCAGATGCCTGTCTCCGGAGAGCAGGCGAAGAGCCAGTATGAGAAGAACGGCACTGTCAGGGATGAGAGTATTTTTTGTATTGAAATAAAATGTCAAAAAAGTGACAAAGAGGATTGACAAGATGGTTAGTTGGTGCTAATCTTTGTTAGTAGAAACTAACAGGTGAAAGAAGATACCCCATGGGGAATGAAAAACTGTAGTTTCTGAAAATTAAGAGGAGGCGTGATCCGTCATGATAAATGGTATTATTATCGTCGCATTGATCGTAGTCGCGATCTTCGCGGTGAAAGGTTCGATCCGCCAGTTCACCTATGGCTGCTGCGGAACGAAAGATGTAGAAAAGAAGATCAAAGTGCAGGATAAAAATGCTTCAGACTATCCGTACTACGCAGTCATCGGAGTGGACGGCATGAAATGCAAACACTGCAAGCTCCATGTGGAGAATGCGTTCAATGAGAAGGATGGCAACTGGGCTGAGGTAAACCTCGAGAAGAAGGAAGCCGATGTCCGCATGAAGACAAAACTGACAGACCGTGAGATCCGTGACATCGTGAGCAAGGCCGGCTATGTGCTCCGCAATATCGAGTGGAAGCGGGCGTAAACGAAAAAACGGTTTCGGTTGAAACTCCAAATGCCTGGCTCTCTGCAGGGCAGGAACACACTTTTTAGGAATGAGAGGGATGCCGGATGTGGCAGAAGAAAGACATCGTTAATGAGTTCCAGAGACTTGGGAAGCGTATTACAAAGCAGAGAATGGTCATCCTTGATGTGATCTTAGAACAGAACTGGACCGACTGCAAGGAAGTCTACTATGAGGCGGTACAGAGAGATTCCACCGTGGGCCTTTCCACAGTCTACCGCACGATCCGCATGCTGGAGGAGATGGGCGTCTTAAAGCGCGTTTACCAGTATGTATTTACGGATGAAACAGGAGTGCGCGCAGACGGGGAAAACGAGGTTATCGCCCCGGAGTTCCACGGAAAGAACGGTCTCAGACAGACCGAAAAAGAGAAAGAAAAATGCTGTTCCTTCAGTGCGTCATAAACGCGGAGAAAACAGCAGGTCATAGAGTTAGGAATGACTGTAAATTATCAGAAAATGACAAAATTTTTCAACATAAAATATTATGATTGACTAACTTGGGGGCGAAGAGTTACCATGTGGAAAATGCTTGAAAGCCTTCCGGTTTTCGACGTTCTGCCAAGTAAAACGCAAGGGAGTGAAAACCGATGAAACACCATAAATTCTGGGCGTGGGCAACTGTTTTCTGCTTTGCTATGGTGATGTATACCGGATATAAGCATAAGTGATCCGGCAGCTAAAAGCCAGGTCAGCAGGCTTTAAACAGGACAGATCATTTACTATTAAATTATATTTTTTACTTACAGGAGGAATTTAAAATGTTCGATGTTAAGAAATGCTTGAAATTAAAAAATGTTGCAGTATTCGCAGGCGGTGTTCTTTTCGGGACAGCTGGTGTCAAGGTTCTCGGAAGCCAGGACGCTAAGAAGTTATACATCAACTGCCTCGCAGCAGGTCTCCGCGCAAAAGAGTGCGTTATGACAACAGCTTCCAACATCCAGGCAAACGCTGAGGATGTTCTTGCAGAGGCTAAGGAGATCAACAGAGCACGTGCTGAAGAAGCATTCGGTGAGGAAGAGGAAGCAGCAGAAGACTTCACAGAGACAACAGAAAAAGCAGAGGACGCTGAATAATCATTATGAAATCAGGAATCAGATTTACGGTAAAACATGATATCAAGGGCCGTATCCGAATCCATCTCACCAGAGGCCGCCTGTCAGTCAGACAGGCGGACCTCTTTTCCTTTTATCTCGCATCCCTTCCGCAGGTAACGGCAGCAAAGGTATATGAGAGAATCGGAGATGCGGCGATCACGTACACAGGCTCAAAGGAAGATCTCATTGCTGAGATCTTAAGGTTCTCCTTTGACGATGAAGAGTTAAACGAGATCGTGCCTGTGACAAGCACGAGAGAGTTAAATCAGGAGTTCCAGGAAAAGCTCGTGACAAAGTGTCTTACAAGATGCCTTACAAAGATCTTCCTTCCGGCTCCGGTCCGTGCGGTATGGACAGCGATCCAGTCTGTTCCGTTCGTTATTAAAGGCATCAGAAAGCTTGCGGGAAGAAAGCTTGAGGTCGAGGTCCTCGATGCGACGGCGATCACGGTGTCCATGCTGCGGTGCGACTTCAACACAGCAGGATCCGTTATGTTCCTTCTCGGAATCGGTGAGCTTCTGGAAGACTGGACCCACAAGAAGTCTGTCAGCGATCTTGCGGGCAGCATGTCCTTAAATATCGAGAGAGTATGGCAGAAGACAGAGGACGGGGAAGTCCTTGTCCCGATCTCTGATATTAAGGAAGGAGATCTCGTCTCCGTCCGCGTCGGCAGCGTGATCCCGCTTGACGGCATTGTAGATTCCGGCGAGGCGATGGTAAACCAGGCATCAATGACCGGTGAGTCTGAGCCGGTCCGCAAGGAGAACGGCATGTACGTCTATGCCGGAACCGCGGTCGAGGAAGGAAACCTCATCGTCCGCGTCAAGAAAGCAGCTGGATCCACAAGATTCGAGCGCATTGTGAAGATGATCGAGGAGTCCGAGAAGTTAAAGTCTTCCTTAGAGACAAAGGCATCCGGACTTGCGGACGCTCTCGTTCCGTGGAGTCTCGGCGGAACCATTGTTACTTACCTTCTCACAAGAAATGTGACAAAGGCGATCTCGATCCTTATGGTTGACTTCTCCTGTGCGTTGAAGCTCGCAATGCCGCTTTCCGTACTCTCTGCTATGAGAGAGGCAAGCAGTTACAAGATGACTGTCAAAGGCGGCTCCTTCATGGAAGCAGTCGCTGAGGCGGACACCATCGTATTCGATAAGACAGGCACCCTCACAAAGGCACAGCCGGTGGTTGCAGACGTTGTGACCTTCGAGGGACGCGACCAGGCTGAGATGTTAAGGATCGCTGCCTGCTTAGAGGAGCACTTCCCGCACTCCATGGCGAACGCGGTTGTTGCGGCCTCCAGAGAGCGCGGACTTGTCCACGAGGAGATGCACTCTAAGGTTGACTATATCGTTGCACACGGAATTGCATCCCATATCGGCGAGGACAAAGTCGTGATCGGTAGCTACCACTTTGTATTCGAGGACGAGCAGTGTGTAGTCCCGGAGGGCGAAGAAGAGAAATTTGAAGCCCTTCCGGCAGAGTACTCCCACCTGTATCTCGCGATCGCGGGAAGACTGGCGGCTGTGATCTGCATCGAGGATCCGCTCCGTCCGGAAGCTCCGGAAGTTATGAAGGAGCTCAGGAAGCTTGGTATCAAGAAGATCGTCATGATGACAGGAGACAGCGAGAGAACGGCCCGCGCCATCGCCGCAAGAGTCGGCGTGGACGAGCATCACTCCGAGGTCCTTCCGGAGGATAAGGCGAACTTCGTTGAAGCAGAGAAGAACGCAGGCCATAAGGTTATCATGGTGGGAGACGGAATCAACGATTCTCCGGCACTCTCCGCGGCAAACGTCGGCATCGCGATCAGCGAGGGCGCTGAGATCGCAAGAGAGATCGCGGACATCACAATCTCTGAGGACGCGATGTTCCAGCTTGTGACTTTAAAAGCAATCAGCAATGCGCTGATGCGGCGTGTTCACAGAAATTACCGCTTTGTCATCAGCTTCAACTTTGGTCTCATCATCTTAGGCGTGATGGGCGTGCTTGCCCCGGCGACATCTGCCCTGCTTCACAACACATCCACTCTGTGCATCAGCATGCACAGCATGACGAACCTGTTGAAGGACGAGGAGAAGAAGCACTAATATAGGTAGAATTGTAACTATGAATGAATGCACTGAATAGTTACGATGAATTATATGCCCGCGGCATGGAGCGATCCGGCCGCGGGTGTTTTTTTCTCTGCACGGAGGCGATATGGAATACTTGGCGGTGCGGCTGCCTGCATTTTGTGGTTCACAAGAGGCGGATTTCATGCTATACTAATGCAGACATGTGGCAGAAGCCTGTCATCTGTTTTTTCAAAAACGACAAAGGAAGGCATAAATATGAACTATATGATCTGTATTCCTTCACCGAGACTCGTCTCGAGGGAATACTGTGAAAGGATCCACAACATTCTGGCCAGAATGTCGGATCAGTACCGGGTCAATATCGTTCCGGAGCCGGTTAAGATGCGCCAGGGATCCTGCCCGGACTACTATAAGAAATACCGGATCTACAAAGATATCAAGGAACGCGACGGAAACGGGGAGGCGTACCTGACCTCCGAGGAAGAGAATATGATCCTCAGCGTGTGCAGAAATCCGGAGGAAGCGGAGCTTATGAAGAGCTGCACCTACGCATACCGGTATCCGACGACACTGGTGCTCAAGAGCTTCCGGGAAGATAAGAAGAAGTAGGACAAGGAAACATTTATAAGCGGTGCTGCCGGTCTGAAACTGTTGGCAAACAGACAAAAGTGTGTTATACTTATCCTAAATCTGCAGGGGGGTTGTGGTCTGCCCTGTGGAAAGGAAAAAAGAGATCTGTGGCGGCTGGAACGAAACAGTCACAGAAGATTACGAGGAGATCAGAGAAAATGAAAAACAGAAGAGTTTTTTTAAAGCTCAGCGGAGAGGCCCTTGCAGGTCCGAAAAAGACTGGCTTTGACGAAGATACGGTAAAGGAAGTTGCAAGACAGGTCAAGGCATCTGTTGATGCAGGTGTACAGGTCGGCGTTGTGATCGGCGGCGGAAATTTCTGGCGCGGACGCACAAGCGATGCCATCGACCGCCCGAAGGCCGACCAGATCGGAATGCTTGCGACTGTCATGAACTGTATTTATGTATCCGAGATCTTCCGGACCGCGGGAATGAAGACGCAGATCCTGACCCCGTTTGAGTGCGGAAATATGACAAAACTGTTCTCCAAGGACCGTGCAAACAAGTACTTTGAGCACGGAATGGTCGTATTTTTTGCCGGTGGAATCGGACAGCCGTATTTCTCTACAGACACGACGATCACTCTGATGGCGATCGAAATGGATGCGGACTGCATTCTCCTCGCAAAGTCCATCGACGGCGTATACGACAGTGATCCGAAGGTAAATCCGAATGCGAAAAAGTATGACGAGATCTCGATCCGGGAAGTGATCGACAAGCAGCTCGGTGTCGTTGACCTGACTGCTTCTATTATGTGTATGGAACACAAAATGCCGATGGCAGTATTCTCCTTGAACGAAAAGGATGGAATCGCGAACGCCATGCAGGGAAAAATTAACGGTACGATCGTTACCGTCTGATAACAGGAGGAAACCATGAGCGAAGAATTAAAAGTATATGAAGAGAAAATGGAAAAATCCATCGATGCCCTCTTAAACGAGTACGCATCCATCCGCGCAGGACGTGCGAACCCGCATGTACTTGACAAGATCAAAGTGGATTACTACGGAACACCGACACCGATCCAGCAGGTCGGAAATATCTCCGTTCCGGAGGCAAGAATGATCCTGATCCAGCCGTGGGAGAAGAGTCTGATCCGCCCGATCGAGAAGGCGATCCAGACCTCCGAGCTTGGAATCAACCCGAGCAACGACGGTTCCGTGATCCGTCTCGTATTCCCGGAGCTCACCGAGGAGAGACGTAAAGAGCTTGCAAAGGATGTTAAGAAAAAAGGCGATGGCGCTAAGGTAGCGATCCGCAATATCCGCCGCGACGCGAATGAAGCGTTCAAGAAGATGGAGAAGAACGATGAGATCTCTGAGGACGATTTAAAAGAGCTTACCGAGAAAGTCCAGAAGCTTACCGACAAGTCCATCGAGAAGATCGACAAGGCCGTTGAGAACAAGACAAAGGAAATTCTTACCGTTTAATCGGAGTTTCCTACTACACAAAACAGACAGGGGGCAGGGGAAGTTTTCCTGTCCCCGTTTGTTTGCGCGGGCAACGAGTCAAGGCCTGTGCTTGCACGAGGTTTTGACGTTGCTAAGCGCCAGTGGCGCTTGTCCAGCAACGACCGGAACAGAGTGTAGAAGACGCGGCAACTTGAGAAATGCTTACGTTTCTCATAGTCTGCGCGGGCAACGAGCCAAAAGATAAAGGGAGAACAATCATGGAAGAGAATTTAAAGATTCCCGCCCACGTGGCGCTGATCTTAGACGGAAATGGAAGATGGGCGAAGAAGCGCGGACTTCCGAGACAGCTTGGACATAAAAAGGGCTGTGAGACACTGGAGCAGGTCGTTGAGGACGCAGCACGGCTTGGAATCCGGTATCTGACAGTTTACGGATTTTCCACAGAGAACTGGAAACGCCCGGAGGAGGAAGTCGGTGCGCTGATGCAGTTATTCCGTTTCTACGCGAAGAGGCTTCTCGCAATGGCTGAAAAGAACAACATCCGTGTCCGCATGATCGGCGAGAGAGGCCGTTTTGCGTCGGATATCGTAGATGCGATCAATGTCCTGGAAGAAAAGACAAAAAAAAATACAGGAATGACCTTTGTGATCGCCGTAAACTACGGAAGCCGCGATGAGATCACGAGAGCAGTGAGAAAGATCATGACGGATGTGGAGGAAGGGAAGATCGCGCCGGAGGATATGACGGAGGAAGTTTTCGCGTCCTACCTGGACACGGCAGGAATCCCGGATCCGGATCTCATGATCCGCACCAGCGGGGAGTTTCGCCTCTCTAACTACCTGTTATGGCAGCTCGCGTACTCAGAACTCTACGTGACAGAATGCCTGTGGCCGGATTTCAATAAGGAAGAATTATTGAACGCGATCCGCCAGTATAATAAGAGAGAACGCCGGTTCGGAGGAGTTACGGCGGTAAAAACGGAGTAAGAGGTGATCTTATGTTTACGACAAGACTGATCAGCGGAATCGTCCTTGTGATCATTGCGGCGTTTCTGCTTGTTGAAGGCAGTACAGTCCTTTATTTCGGCTCCATGGCGATCTCCTTGATCGGACTTTATGAGCTTTACCGGGTCATGAAGATCGAGAGATCGGCACCGGGGTTTGTGGGCTATGCGGCTGTCGTTGCTTATTACTGGATCATGGGAAACAGGGAGCAGTACGTGACGTTCCTCGCTATCATTTCCCTCATGATCTTAATGACGATCTACGTGGTGACGTTCCCGAAGTACGGGACGGAGCAGATCACGGTGGCGTTCTTTGGAATCTTCTATGTGGGGATCATGTTCTCCTACCTCTATCAGGTGCGGGAGATGCCGGACGGAAAATATCTCGTATGGCTGATCCTTTTAAGCTCCTGGGGCTGTGATACCTTCGCCTACTGCGCGGGAAAGCTTTTTGGAAAGCATAAGATGACCCCGAAGCTGAGCCCGAAAAAGACCGTGGAGGGTGCCATCGGAGGTGTCGTGGGCGCGGCAGTCTTAGGATTCCTCTACGGAACCTTCTTTAAGAACAATATGATCCAGGTGATAAATCCGGGCGTGATCTCGGGAGCTGCCTGCGCCATCGCGGCGGTAATCTCCATGGTGGGAGATCTGGCGGCTTCCGCCATCAAGAGAAACCATGACATCAAGGATTACGGAAATCTGATCCCTGGCCATGGCGGAATCTTAGACCGGTTTGACAGTATGATCTTTACCGCCCCGGCGATTTATTTCGCCATCATGTTTATGGGCATCCGGTAGGAAAGGACAAAGAGATGAAACGAATTGCTATTCTGGGTTCCACAGGTTCCATCGGAACCCAGACTTTGGATGTAGTCCGTGCAAACGGAGATATTGAAGTTGTGGGAATCGCGGCGGGAAGAAACATCGATGCACTGGAAAGCCAGATTCGTGAATTCTCCCCGAAGATCTGCGGTGTCTGGGACGAGGAGAAGGCAAAAGAGCTGGCTGTCCGTGTGGCAGATACAGGCACGAAGATCGTCTCCGGCATGGAAGGACTTTTGGAGATTGCGGTCATGGAAGGATATGAGATCCTCGTGACGGCAGTGGTGGGCATGATCGGCATCCGCCCGACGATGGCAGCTATTGAGGCAGGAAAGGACATTGCCCTGGCAAACAAGGAGACTCTTGTCACTGCGGGGCATCTCATCATCCCACTCGTGAAGGAGAAAAAGGTCCGTCTTCTTCCGGTGGACAGTGAGCACAGCGCGATTTTCCAGTGTTTAAACGGGGAACACGGGAATAAGATTGAAAAGATCCTATTAACGGCATCCGGTGGTCCGTTCCGCGGATGGACGAGAGAGCAGATGAAGAATGTCCAGGTGGAGGACGCCTTAAAGCATCCGAACTGGTCCATGGGAGCGAAGATCACCATCGACAGTTCCACCATGGTCAACAAAGGTCTCGAGGTCATGGAGGCGAAATGGCTTTTTGATGTGGGAATGGACGATGTCCAGGTGGTCGTGCAGCCGAAGAGTGTGATCCACTCTATGGTACAGTTTGAGGACGGCGCTGTGATGGCGCAGCTTGGAACGCCGGATATGAAGCTTCCGATCCAGTATGCCCTCTATTACCCGGAGCGCAGACCAATGAAGGGAGATCGTCTCGACTTCTGGTCCATGAAGGAAATCATATTCGACAAGCCGGATTACGAGAATTTCCGCGGTCTGGCCCTCGCGAGAGATGCCGGAAAAGCTGGAGGTTCCGTGCCGGTAGTGTTTAACGCGGCGAACGAGTTTGCGGTTGCGAAGTTCCTCGGAAAGAAGATCAGCTATCTGGAGATCACGGATATGATCAAGGCTGCGATGGAACATCATAAGAAGATCGCCCATCCGTCATTGGATGAGGTGCTTGACGCGGAAGCGGAGACTTACGAGTTCCTGAAGAAGCAGTGGAATTTCTAAAGCTGTATAATGATTGAAAAACGCTGTTTTACACATCAAAGGTATGTGCAAAGATTGAATGATATTTTGCAACTGTTCAGTAGGTCTGCGCACTTGCTGCGCTGACCGTAAGAAAACTTGAGCTGGAAAGAAAAAATCCCATCAGCGAAGCTGATCTGGAATGGATTTTTGCATGTAACTATGAAGGTACTGAATAGTTATGATGTTTTAATGAAAGCAGGTGAATATTAAAGTTGGATCTTGGGTATCTGGCAGCGGTGGTTGTCCTTGGCGGAATCATCCTGTTTCATGAATTTGGACATTATCTCCTGGCGCGGTTAAACGGGATTGCCGTGGTGGAGTTCTCGGTGGGATTCGGACCGAGACTTCTCTCATGGGTGAGCAAAAAGACCGGAATCCGGTATTCCTTAAAGCTTCTGCCCCTCGGCGGCTCCTGTGCGATGCTTGGAGAATTCGGGGAAGATGAGGATGAAAAGGAAGAAGTCCCGGATTTGAAGGGAGTTTCCTTCTTTGATAAGGGACCATTGGCGAAGATGGCGGTGATCGCCGCAGGACCGATCTTCAACTTTATCCTGGCGTTTGTTTTTTCCCTGGTGATCTTATCCTGGGCCGGAATCGATCCTGCAGTCATCGCCGGAACCTCCGAGGGAATGCCTGCGGAGACGGCTGGACTGAAAGAGGGCGATGTGATCACAAAGCTTGATGGCAGAAAGATCCATCTTTCCAGGGAGATCTCCATGTACCTGATGACGGCCGGACAGGATCCCGTGCAGGTGGAGTATAGACGATATGATGAAACATCATCGTCGTGGACAACAGAACACACGGTGATCCAGCCGGAGTTTAAGGACGGCAGGTATTACCTCGGCGTCATTCTTCAGGGACACCGGGATGCCCCGGAGTCTTTGGTGCAGGTTCTGCAGTACAGCGTCTACGAGGTGCGGTACTGGATCCTCACGGTGATCGACAGCCTGAAGATGATCGCCGGGGGCAAGGTCTCCACAAACGATATCGCAGGACCTGTCCGCATTGTCACGATCATCGATCAGACTGTGGAAGAGAACACCCAGTACGGATTCGTGGCGGTGGTGATGAACCTCTTAAATCTTATGGTCATGTTTTCGGCGAACCTGGGCGTTATGAACCTGCTCCCGTTTCCGGCGCTTGACGGCGGACGGCTGGTATTCTTACTCTGGGAACTCATCACGAGACAGCCGGTGAGCCAGAGAGTGGAGAGTGCGGTGAATATGGCCGGGATGGCGCTGCTCATGACATTTATGGTGTTTGTTGTATTTAATGATTTGAGAATGATATTTTAGCAGGAGTGAAATTTCGTTTTTTGAAGTGGGAGAGAGATGTATGTATAGAGATCATACAAAGGAAATTCAGATTGGGGACAGAAAGATCGGCGGGGGAAATCCGGTTCTGATCCAGTCCATGTGCAACACGAAGACGGAGAATGTGGCGGCAACGATAGAGCAGATCCACCGCCTGGAGGACGCCGGATGTGACATTATCCGTGTGGCGGTTCCGACCATGGAAGCGGCTGCTGCAATCCGCGAGATCAAGAAGCAGATCCATATTCCGCTGGTTGCCGACATTCACTTTGACTACCGCCTGGCTATCGCAGCTATCGAGAGCGGAGCGGATAAGATCCGCATCAACCCGGGCAACATCGGGGCGAGAGAGCGGGTGAAGGCTGTCGTCGACAAGGCGAAAGAGTACGGGATCCCGATCCGCGTGGGAGTAAACAGTGGCTCTCTGGAGAAAGACCTCCTCGCAAAATACGGCGGTGTGACGGCGGAAGCTCTCGTTGAGAGCGCATTGAAGGAAGTGGCCGTTGTGGAGGAGCTGGGATACGATAATCTTGTGATCAGCATCAAGTCCTCCGACGTTTTAATGTGTGTGGCAGCCCACGAGCTTATCGCAAAGAAGACGAATTATCCGCTTCATGTGGGGATCACAGAGTCCGGAACACTGCTTTCCGGAAATATCAAGTCCTCCGTGGGTCTTGGAATCATTCTCCATGAGGGGATTGGCGATACGATCCGTGTCTCCTTAACCGGAGATCCGGTGGAGGAAGTAAAGAGCGCGAGACTGATCCTGAAAACGTTAGGGCTCAGGAAGGGCGGCGTGGAAGTTGTTTCCTGTCCGACCTGCGGAAGGACCCAGATCGACCTCATTCACCTGGCAAATCAGGTAGAGGATATGGTATCCGGCATGGATCTTGATGTGAAGGTAGCCGTTATGGGCTGCGTGGTCAACGGACCTGGCGAGGCGAGAAGTGCGGATATCGGAATCGCCGGTGGAATCGGCGAAGGTCTCCTGATCAAAAAGGGAGAGATCATCAAAAAGGTACCGGAACATGAACTTCTTTCCGTTCTTCGGGAAGAGCTTTTGAAGATGCAGGAGATGCAGAAATAAGTATGGAAAAACCATTCCTTGAAGTTTTCCCGGGGCTTAATATTGCTGATGAACTGAAAGAGCTTTTGAAGCTTGTTGTGGTGGAAAAGGTCACCATGACAAAGGACAGAAGCTCTATTCGTGTTTATATCAGGAGTCCCCGGCTGATCCATAAAAAGAATATTTATGCCTTAGAGGACGGGATCGCGAAGCAGCTGTTCCCGGGGAGACCGATCACGATCAAGATCTTAGAGAAATACCGCCTCTCGGCACAGTATACCCCGGAGAAGCTCTACGATGTCTACCGGGACAGTATCCTCATGGAGTTAAAGAACTACGGCATGATCGAGTATAATATTCTCCGCCGGGCGGACACGAAGTTCGTTACCGATGACAAGATGGTCATGACCATCGAGGACAATCTGATCTACAGGGAGCGGTCTAAGGAAGTCGGACGGGTACTGGAAAAGATCTTCACGGAGCGCTGCGGGCTTGCGGCTGAGGTAGAATTTTTATATAAAGAGAGTGAAAAGAAAGACCCGATGGACCAGCCGGTATTCATGAAGCCGGGAGGAGAACTCGTTGTAGGTGTACAGAGTGAGGAGAATTACTTAGAAGGTGCAGCGGAGAGTGCCCCCTGGGATGAAAGAACGTCAAACGGCGGATTTAACGGGACATTCGGGGATGGAAATGGAAACGTGGATGTTCAGATGGCAGCTCAAAGTGCGGCCGGTTCTGGAGCTTCCGGCGCCAGATCCGGCGCGGATCCGGGAAAGGCAGCCAGTGGAAAGAGCGGTTCCGGCACAAAGACATCGGCCGGTTTTGGAGCTGCAAAGCAGAAGACGGACGCGGTTGGAAAGGGCGGCGGAAACCAGACTGGAAAGTCCGCGGGTAGCGGACAGAACGGGAACGGCGGCGGATTCACGAAGAAGACCTTCGGAGAGAAGGGAAAGGGCGGATTCTCCGGCGGTTTCCGGAAAGGCTCCGACGGAAGGATCCCGTACCGAAAGTCGGAGAACCCGGATGTTCTTTTCGGGCGCGATTTTGAGGGCGATGCGGTGAATATCCATGACATCGATGGTGAGATCGGCGAGGTCGTGATCCGCGGTAAAGTGATCCGGGCGGAGAAGCGGGAACTCCGGAGCGGAAACAAGCTCATGATCTTCGATCTTACAGACTTTACAGACAGTATTACTGTAAAGATGTTCTTAAGAGAGGGTCAGGAGGAGGACGCCACTGCGGCTATCAAGGAAGGAAACTTCATCAAGATCAAGGGAATCACCACCATTGATAAGTTCGACGGCGAGCTGACTATCGGTTCCATCGTGGGCATTAAGAAGAGCGAGGACTTTACCTCCAAGCGTGTGGATAATGCCCCGGTGAAGCGAGTGGAGCTCCACTGCCATACGAAGATGAGCGATATGGATGGCGTTTCCGAGGTAAAGGACCTGGTAAAGCGGGCGAAGAAGTGGGGAATGCCGGCCCTGGCGATCACAGACCACGGCTGTGTCCAGGCGTTCCCGGACGCGAACCATGCCCTTGACAAAGGGGATACTTTTAAGGTCCTCTACGGTGTCGAGGGATATCTGGTGGACGACATGAAGGAGATGGTCGTCAATTCCAGAAATCAGAGTCTCGATGGGGACTATGTGGTGTTCGATATCGAGACCACGGGATTCTCGCCGACAAAGAATAAGATCATCGAGATTGGTGCCGTGAAGGTGAGAAATGGCGAGATCATCGACAGGATGGATGAGTTTGTGAATCCGGAGGTTCCGATCCCCTTCGATATCGAGCGTCTGACAGGGATCAACGATGCCATGGTCATGGGGGCGGATACGGTGGACAAGGTGCTGCCGAGATTCCTGGAGTTTGTGGGGGATGCGGCACTGGTTGCCCACAACGCGTCCTTCGATGTGAGCTTTATCTCCCACAATGCGGGTCTTTTGGGACTGCCCTTTGATCCGACAGTCCTCGATACGGTGACTCTGGCGAGAGCACTTCTTCCGAACCTGAACCGGTTTAAGCTGGATACGGTAGCGAAGGCACTGGGTGTTTCCCTGGAGAACCATCACCGGGCCGTGGACGATGCGGAGGCAACTGCTGGAATTTTCCTGAAATTCGTGGAAATGTTAAAAAAACAGCACGATATGACGAATCTCGACCAGCTGGAGGAGTTCAGCCACGTGAGCGATGAGACGATCATGAAGATGCCGACGTACCATGTCATCATCATCGCAAAGAATGATCTGGGGCGCGTGAACCTGTACCGTCTTGTTTCCTGGTCCCACCTGAGATACTTTTCAAGGAGGCCGAGAATCCCGAAAAGTGTGCTGAACCAGTACAGAGAGGGGCTGATCATCGGATCAGCCTGCGAGGCGGGGGAGCTTTATCAGGCGATCCTGCGGGGCGTGCCGGATGCGGAGCTTGCGAAGATCGTGAAGTTCTACGATTATCTGGAGATCCAGCCTCTTGGAAACGACATGTTTATGCTGAGGGATGAGAAGAGCACGGTGAAAACAGTGGATGACCTGATGGACATCAACCGGAAGATCGTTTCCCTCGGCGAACAGTTTAACAAGCCGGTGTGCGCGACCTGCGATGTGCATTTTATGGATCCGGATGACGCGATCTACCGGAAGATCCTGATGGCAGGAATGGGATTTAAGGATGCAGATGAACAGGCTCCGTTGTTCTTGCGGACAACGGAAGAGATGCTCTCAGAGTTTGAGTATCTGGGAAGTGACAAGTGTTATGAGGTCGTTGTCACGAATACGAGAATGATCGCGGACATGTGTGAGCCGATCGCGCCGGTGCGGCCGGATAAGTGTCCGCCGGTCATCGACAAGTCTGATGAGACGCTGCGAAACATCTGTTACAACCGCGCCCACGAGATGTACGGCGAGAATCTTCCGAAGATCGTTGTGGACCGTCTGGAGCGGGAGCTGCACTCCATTATCTCCAACGGATTCGCGGTTATGTACATCATTGCGCAGAAATTAGTATGGAAATCCAACGAGGACGGGTATCTGGTCGGATCACGAGGCTCGGTAGGTTCGTCCTTTGTCGCCACCATGTCCGGTATCACGGAGGTAAACCCGCTAAGTCCCCATTATTCTTGCCCGAACTGTCATTATTATGACTTTGATTCGGAGGAAGTGAAGAAGTACGGAGGTATGGCGGGATGTGACATGCCGGATAAGGTGTGTCCGGTCTGTGGACATCCGATGGTCAAGGACGGTTTTGATATTCCGTTCGAGACGTTCTTGGGATTCAAGGGAGATAAGGAGCCTGATATCGACTTAAACTTCTCCGGTGAATACCAGAGCCGTGCCCATGACTATACGGAGGTTATCTTCGGTAAAGGGCAGACGTTCCGTGCGGGGACCATCGGTACTCTGGCAGATAAGACGGCCTACGGCTATGTGAAGAATTACTTTGAGGAGCATGGGGAACGGAAGAGGAACTGTGAGATCAACCGGATCGTTCAGGGGTGTGTCGGCGTACGGCGTACAACGGGACAGCATCCGGGAGGTATCGTTGTTCTGCCGCTCGGCGAGATGATCTATTCGTTTACCCCGGTACAGCATCCGGCGAACGATATGACCACGAAGACGATCACGACCCATTTCGATTACCATTCCATCGACCACAACCTGTTGAAACTCGATATTCTCGGACACGATGATCCGACGATGATCCGTATGCTGCAGGATCTCACAGGACTCGATCCGGTCAAGGATATCCCGCTTGACTCCAGGGAGGTCATGAGCCTGTTCCAGAGTACGGATGCGCTGGGGATCAAGCCGGAGGATATCGGTGGCTGTAAGCTTGGAGCACTCGGCGTGCCGGAGTTTGGTACGGATTTCGCGATGCAGATGTTAATTGATACAAAGCCGAAGTACTTTTCAGACCTTGTGCGTATCGCCGGTCTTGCCCATGGTACGGATGTGTGGCTGGGGAACGCCCAGACACTCATTCAGGAAGGAAAGGCGACGATCCAGACTGCGATCTGTACGCGTGATGATATCATGATCTATCTGATCCAGCAGGGGCTTGAGGAAGGTCTTGCGTTTACGATCATGGAGGCGGTCCGTAAGGGTAAGGGACTGAAGCCCGACTGGGAAGAGGAGATGACGAAGCATGGGGTGCCGGACTGGTATATCTGGTCGTGTAAGAAGATCAAATATATGTTCCCGAAGGCGCATGCGGCGGCGTATGTTATGATGGCCTGGCGTATCGCTTATTGTAAGGTGTTTTATCCGCTGGCGTATTATGCGGCTTTTTTCAGTATTCGTGCAAGTGCGTTTTCTTATGAGATCATGTGTTTAGGGCGTGAGAAGCTGGAGTATCATCTGGCGGATTATAAGAAGAGGGCGGATACGCTTTCGAAGAAGGAGCAGGATACGCTGAGGGATATGAGGATCGTGCAGGAGATGTATGCGCGGGGGTTTGATTTTCTGCCGCTGGATATTTATACGGCGAAGGCCAGACATTTTCAGGTTGTGGGAGACAAGTTGATGCCTTCCATTAACAGTATTGATGGTCTGGGAGAGAAGGCTGCGGACTCGATCGAGGAGGCGGCGAAGGATGGGAAGTTCCTGTCTAAAGAGGATTTCAGGAACAGGACGAAGGTCAGTAAGACGATCTGTGATCTGATGGAGGAACTGGGGATCCTGAAGGGACTTCCGGAGTCGAATCAGTTGTCGCTGTTTGATTTCTAAATTTCATAGTGGCTGGGGGGGACGCGCCGGTGAGACTCCGGGCGCGAACGCTTAGTGGGATTCCGGGAGGGTTCCTCTAAGCTCCCAGAAAAATGCTAAGGGCGGAGGTCCGGGGACACAACTCGCAACTTGCGTTGCTCAGATAAGTGTCCCCGGGCCTCCAACGCATTTTCCTGCGAGCCAAGAGGAAGCCAGCTCCCTCCACCCAGGCGGTCTGTGCCCGGAGTTTCACCGGCGCTGTGTGTTGGCGGGAGTGAGGGGGGAGGGGAAAGGGAAGGCTGTGGAGGGAGAAAAAGTGTTGGCGGAAGCCAGACGATGCGCGGGGCCCTTTGGGCGCCGCGGCATCGCGAGGTTGTTGTGGCGGTGTGAGGACGTTGAGGGATCGTGAGGATGTGGGCAGTGTGAGGACGTTGGGGGATCGTGAAGCATCTGAGGTTTTTATTCCTCTTGGAGGAGGCTGTCCAGGTATTGCTGGGTGGTCATGAGTTCGGTGTGGAGAGGGGACAGGTAGGAAAGGATATTTTCGGCTTCTTTTCGTGAGGTCGCATTGAGCCCTGCTACGGCATCGGTGAGGTAGATGACTTTGCATCCGGCATCGATGGCGGAGAGGGCGGTGGAGAGTACGCAGCATTCTGCTACTACGCCGGAGATCACGACGCGGGAGGCGTGTTTTGCGAGTTCACGTACTTGCGGGATGACGAAGGAGGAGTAGACGCTTTTTGTGTATACAGGGTATTTTTTTGTGTAGGGCAGAAACTCGGACATCATTTCGTTGAGCCAGGGGTCTGCGTTTACGGCGGCGTTGACTTTGTTGTATTCTTTCCATACGCCTTCCGGGTGTTTTGTGGCGAGGTACTGGGTGAAGATCACCTGGGAAAGGGCGCGGCTGTTTAGAAGGCGGAGAATGGAGTCGGATGCTTTTTCGACTTCTTCGCAGGCCCATTCCTGACCTTTAGTGTAGACATTCTGCATGTCAATGACAAGTAATAAATCCTGATTTGTTTTTGCTGTTTGATCCATAAAGAGATTCCTCCTGATTCTTGGCGGCCTGGTGATAGAACCGTGTATCTAAAGTTTAGTATAGTTTTGATGAGGAGAATTTACAAGCGAAACGAATGTTACTTTATTAACAATCTTGCTTGAAATCAGGCGTTTTCATTGACTTTACACAAAATCAATGCTATCTTTATTTGGAATTGTTGTTAAATTGTAACTATTTGGGTTCAGTAGGTCTGCGCATTTACTGCGCTGACCGTAAGAAAACATAGGCGGGTAGGCAAAAATCCCATTGCCGCAGGCAATTTTTCATGGATTTTTGCTCGTGACTGTGAAGGTACTGAACAGTTACCTATTTGGAAGCTTTTGCGCTTGATGCGCCAACTGGATGGTTGCGGTGAAGCCACAATTTAGTATGTTCCGGAGGGAGGATATGTATGGGAAGGGAGCAGATGCTGCCGTCTTAGATTTTAGTGAGTCTAAGGGAGCGGAATCTGGCGCTTCTGGGAGGAATGGTCAGGAAAGACGTGAGAAGCTCCTGATAAACTGGTAAGGATGAAGATTAAGAAAAAAGAAAGGGTATATGAGGTATGAAGAATTTATTTAAAACAAAGTTTGATGCGGCAGTGATCGTGTTGATTCCGGCCTGCATCGGTATCAATTATCTTGGAAAGCTGTTTGCGAGTGTATTAAAACTTCCGTTATGGCTGGATTCTATCGGAACATGCATCGGTGGATGCCTTGGCGGTCCGATCATCGGCGCGATCTGCGGTGCGGCGAACAACCTGATCTATGGTTTTTCCGCAGGAGATAATATTACGCTTATCTATGCATTGACAAGCTTAGGTATTGGCGCGGCAGCAGGAATCATGGCCCGCCTTGGATTTATGAAATCATTCCCGAAGGCAATTCTTACAGCCTGTGCAGCCGGTCTTGTTGCGGTTGTGATCTCCACCCCGTTAAACGTATTATTCTGGGGCGGCACTACTGGAAATGTATGGGGCGACGCTGTGTTCGCGGCAACTCAGGCAGCTTCCATGCCGGTATTTCTGGGATCTCTGTTAGATGAAGTTGTTGTGGATGTTCCGGACAAACTGATCACTCTGATCGTTGTATTCTTTATTTTAAAGGGTCTTCCGAAGAAGCTTACAACGCTGTATGAGGCAAATTCCGAGATCGAGACTCTGGACTAATCAGATTTAGAAAAGGAAATGCAGCTGTTCTTCGGAGCAGCTGCCGGGAAACAAATATATGAAAAGTATCAGCCTGTTTGTAGATAACGGGACATATCTGACGAAGGTGCATCCCTTTACAAAACTGATGTATATCGCTGCCGCCATCAGCATTCCGCTGATCACCGGGAAGCTTTGGATGTTTGGTGTGTTTATCGCAGTCAGTCTCTGTGTTCTGGCCAGCGGAAAGATCCTGAAAAAGACGTTTCCGCTGATCGCGTTTTCTTTTACGATCCTTTTGACGATTTTCCTGATCCATGGATTGTTCAACCAGAGAAACGTGAATGTGCTGTTTCAGATCGGCGGGCTGAAATTTTACAGAGAGGGCACACTTTATGCCCTCCATATCGGTTTAAACATTCTGAACATGCTGCTGTCCTTTGCGGTGTTCGTCCTCTCCACCAAGCCGTCTGAGTTTGTGGATGAACTGGAGAAACGTGGGTTTTCACCGCGTTTCGGTTACATCGTGACATCCGTGTTCCAGATCATCCCGCAGATGATGGGAACTATGAATACGATCATGGACGCGCAGCGCAGCCGCGGATTGGAGACAGAAGGAAATCTGCGGACCCGTGCTAAGGCATTCTTACCGCTGATCTCCCCGGTGGTCATGAGTTCCCTGATCAATACCAGAGAGCGGGCGATTGCTCTGGAGGTGCGTGGATTCGGCGCAGGAAAAAAGAAAACCTGGCTGGCAGATCGGAAACGTCACAAGGGAGACCGTGAGATCACGATCTTACTGGGACTCTGCATTCTGGCAGCTATTGCATGGAGGGTCGTCGTATGTCTGAGATAATTGTTGAAAATTTACGATACCGCTATCCCCACGCGAAGGAACTGGCGTTGGATGGTTTAAACTTTTCGATAGAAAAGGGTGAGTTTATCGGTGTTATCGGGGAAAACGGAGCAGGAAAAAGTACGCTGAGCCAGGCGATCATGGGACTTGTTCCGCAGTTCTACAAGGGAGCTTACGGCGGAAAAGTCATTGTGGACGGCATAGAGGCCGGAAAGACTCCGGTATCACAGCTCTGTGGTCATGTGGGTCTGGTGTTCCAGAATCCGTTTAACCAGCTGTCCGGAGCAAAGGACAATGTATATGAGGAAGTCGCTTTCGGAATGCAGAACCTGGGAATTCCGGCCGAAGAGATGAAGGAGCGGGTGGAGAACGCCCTGAAGCTCCTTGATATCTGGCAGTATCGCGATCGAAATCCGTTTGATCTGTCCGGAGGTCAGATGCAGCGTGTGGCGATCGCCAGCGTGCTGGTCATGCGGCCGGATGTCATGATCCTTGATGAACCGACTTCCCAGCTTGATCCGGAGGGAAGCGACGAGGTATTCCGGGCGGTTGAGACCCTGACGAATTCCGGTATCACGATCTTAATGATCGAGCAGAAGATCGAGAAACTGGCGGCTTACTGCGACCGCATTCTTCTTCTGCATGGTGGAAAGCAGATCGCGTTTGATACGCCGCAGAAGGTATTTTCCATGCCGGATCTTGCGGATTATGGGATTCAGGAACCGGCATTTACCCGGATCTGTAAGGCAGAACATGTGACTCTGCCGGATGGAACGTATCCGGTCACTGTGGAAGAGGCTGCCGGAGTGCTGAAAGAGAGACATGCGGGAAGAGCAGAGGCAAAAGGAGCTGCAAAGGCGGATAAAAAAAAGAATTCAGAAGTTTTAGGCGAGGAACAGTTCCTCATTAAGAATCTGGATTTTTCCTATCTTCCGGATGTGCCGGTCTTAAAGGCGTTGAACATGAGACTGGATAAGCGTCCGACGGCGATCATTGGCCAGAACGGAGCGGGAAAGACTACGTTGGTAAAGCTGTTGAAGGGACTGCTGAAGCCGGTATCCGGAAATATTTACTTCCGCGGCGAGGACATTTCTGGAAAAACGGTGGCGATGTTAGCTGGAAATGTTGGCTATGTGTTCCAGAATCCGGATGATCAGATCTTCAAATACAATGTGATGGACGAGATCATGTTTGGTCCGATGAATATCGGGATGGATCCGAAGCGCGCGGAGGAAGAGGCAAAGCGGGCGCTGGAGCTGACAGGGTTGTCGGGTAAGGAGAAGGAAAATCCTTATGACCTTGAGTTATATGAGCGGAAGATGACTGCGATCGCTTCGGTTCTTGCCATGGACACGGATGTTTTGATTTTAGATGAGCCGACGATCGCCCAGGACTGGAAGGGACGCCAGATCATTGGCGGCATTATCCGCAGCTTGTCGGAGAGAGGAAAGCTTGTGATCGCGATCCTTCATGATATGGATTTTGTGGCGGAGAATTTTGAGCGCGTGATCATTATGGCTCACGGACAGGTGCTGGCGGATGGAACGGCCAGGGACGTGTTCATGCAGGATGAAGCGTTGAAAAAGGCAAGACTGCAGAAACCGTATATGATGCAGCTCGGTGAGGTACTGGGGTATGAGAGAGCGTATCTGACGGTGGATGAGATATTGAGGGATCAGGTGTCCTGATTAAAGTGAAAAAGATGTGCAGATCATTGGCCCGGGGAAGATTTGAGCCGATGGGGCACATCTTTTATCAGTTACAAAAATCATAAATGTTTCAATCAGTTCACCCTGTTGGTTTTATTTTGTGATATACTGTTTTATATATTTTTGGGTCTCCGCTGCCGCTCTTCGTTCCACTACGGTCGGTTCAGAGCCAACGTCCCCTGGACGTTGTGAACCGGTCGGCACAGAGCAGAGGTCCGCCGGACCTCTTGTGGTCTTCGCTTCGCTACGGTCGGTGCAAAGCGGACATCCACCGGATGTCCTGCACCCTTGTATTTGTCCGTATCAGAGTTTGTAAACACCGGTGGGTTGATATAGCACAAGGGAAACAATAAGGGAAATTCACTTTTTACATCTGAGTTTACGGTAACGACAGGAGGAAAATTATTATGATCATCAAGAAGGATACATGTAAACTTGCATTGGTGCAGGCGGCACCAGTCATGTTTGATAAGGACAAATGTGTGGAGAAAATCATCACCCTGATCGGGGAGGCGGCCGCTAAGGGAGCGGAACTGATCGTTTTTCCTGAACTTTTTATTCCGGGATACCCATATGGAATGACTTATGGATTTACCGTCGGAAGCCGCAGCAGGGCGGGAAGAGAGGACTGGAAGACTTACTATGACAATTCGATCCTGGCGGATGGAGCGGAGATGCAGAGTATCGTTGATTGCGCGAAGGAACATTCGGTATATGTGAGTGTTGGGTATTCGGAGCGGGACGCTGTGACGGCGACACTTTATAATTCCAATATCATGATCGCACCAGACGGACAGACGATGAATCACAGAAAGCTGAAGCCTACCGGCAGCGAACGTGTGATCTGGGGAGATGCGGATAAGGATTTCTTCCCGGTAATGGAGACGCCTTGGGGACCGATGGGTAATCTGATCTGCTGGGAGAGCTACATGCCGCTTGCGAGAGTGGCGCTTTACCAGAAGGGAGTTGCGCTCTATATTTCCCCGAATACGAATGACAATGAGGAGTGGCAGAATACGATCCGCCATATCGCCATCGAGGGACACTGCTTCTTCATCAATGCGGATATGTACTTTACGAAGGATATGTACCCGAAGACCGCCAGCGGAGATGAGGAGATCGCGAAGATAAATGATATCGTGTGCCGGGGAGGAAGCTGCGTGATCGATCCTTACGGGCATGCGGTGAGTGAGACTGTGTGGGATAAAGAGGAGATCATCTACGCGGACCTCGACATGCAGAAGGTCCCGGCGAGCCGGATGGAGCATGATGTCTGTGGACATTACGCGAGACCGGACGTGTTGAAATTGAGTGTGGAGGATAAATAATGAAAGTATTGATGATCAATGGAAGCCCGCGGGCGAATGGAAATACATCGATCGCGTTGAATGAGATGAAGACGGTGTTTGAAAAAGAGGGAGTCGACGCGGAGATCGTGCAGGTCGGCAGTGAGGCGGTAAGAGGATGTATTGCCTGTAATCGATGCGCGGAGCTTGGGAAGTGTGTATTCGACGATGTGGTGAATAAGCTGGCGGTGAAGCTTTCGGAGGCTGATGGACTGGTGGTCGCAAGCCCTGTTTATTATGCGTCCGCAAATGCGACCCTCATCGCGGTTCTGGACCGGCTGTTTTATAGTACATCCTTTGATAAGACAATGAAAGTCGGGGCGAGCGTTGTCTGTGCGAGACGCGGGGGATGTTCGGCGACTTTTGACGAGTTAAATAAGTATTTTACGATCAGCAACATGCCGATCGCATCTAGTCAGTACTGGAACTCCATCCACGGGCGCGGACCGGGAGAAGCTGTGGGGGATGCGGAAGGTCTTCAGACGATGCGGGTTCTTGCGAGAAATATGACATTTCTCATGAAGAGCATTGAGCTTGGAAAAGAAAAGTATGGTCTTCCGGAGAAGGAAGAGGTCGTGCGGACGCATTTTATCAGATAGAGAAGAATGATATTGGAAGGAAATTATGCGATGAATCGGCAGAAACTGGTAAGTCAGATCAGCAGGTATGTGCCTTATAATGAGCAGGAAGAGGCGGATAAGGCTTTGATCTTAAACTGGATCGAGAAGAATGATGACGCGTTTCTTCGGGATAATGTGGTGGCGCACATGACGGCTTCGGCCTGGGTGGTGGATAAGGACAGGAGTAAAGTCCTTATGGTGTATCACAATATTTATCATTCCTGGTCATGGCTTGGCGGGCATGCGGATGGGGAGACAGATCTTCTGGCGGTTGCAATCCGGGAGGTGAAGGAAGAAGCAGGAATTTCCGATGTTAGGTCAGTGTCGGAGGAGATTTTTTCTCTGGAATCACTCACCGTTGACGGACATGTGAAAAAAGGACGGTATGTGTCCAGTCACCTGCATCTGAATGTGACGTATCTCCTGGAGGCGGATTCTGAGGAACAGGTGTCTGTGAAGGCGGATGAGAACAGTGGGGTCGCTTGGTTTACGCCGGAGGAGGCGTTAAAGAAATCTACGGAGCCGTGGTTTGTGGAGCGGGTGTATGCGAAGCTGATTGAGAAGACACGGTCACAGAGTGAAGCAAAAATTGGATAGGAGCTTTTTTGCGGTGACGGTCCTGATGGCGTGGATCGCTTGCATAGAGACAGTATTGACGGCATTTCGCGGGCAGGCAGCAGCTAAGAAATGTTTAAGGATGTCACAGAGGGCAAGGTCGTAGATACATTCAAGGCGATGGTGGAAGCAATGTTTAAAGGTGCCGCAACAGCTAAGGGAGCACTTAGTATCACACCGGAGAAGGTGATCGTTACAACACCGGGTGCAGATAAAAAAAGAGCTGTAATTGGAAAGTAAAACTCCTATCGGCGCAGCCGATACGGAGTGGATTTTTGCATGTAACTATGTTTATCGGTGGACTGGGTGTCCGGAAACTATCCGGAGCGTTTATACAAGGCTCTGATGAATTCTCCACGGTGCTGACTGTCTGGGATGGAGAGCGGCTTGTGGGGCTGACGCGGGTACTTGATGATACGGAGATGCTGGCGCAGATCCATTATGTGCTGGTAGATCCGGAATATCAGGGACAGGGAATCGCCGGCAGGATGATCGAGTATATCAAGGATAAATTCCCAGCCGCGGCATCGCAAGGTTGCGGGTCGCGCATTGTTAAGCTGTAGTTTGATTTTTGGGGCTGATATGATAGAATGTGGGTGACGACGGAAAGAGTCGGATATTGGAGAGAGTATTTTTTAGGAAAATTAAAGATTTATTCAGGAGAGCTTTTAAAGGGGAAAATTATGGCAAATTATAATGTTTATTTTAGTCCGACGGGCACGACAGAAAGAGTCGTAAAACATATGGGAGAAAGTTTTGGCAGTATGGAAAATATTGACCTGTCGAGACGGGATATGAAAAATCATGAAATGAAACAGGGGGATTTTTGTATTGTGGGAGTTCCGTCCTTCGGAGGACGTGTTCCGGGAATTGCGACCGAGAGACTTCGGAAAATGAAGGGTGACCGCACGCCGGCATTTTTACTGGTTACATATGGCGGAAGAGCGTATGAGGATACTCTGGTGGAATTGAAGGATGTGCTTGAGGCTCAGGGCTTTGTATGTATTGGGGCTGCTGCGATTGTGGCGGAACATTCAATCGCCCATCAGATCGAAGCGGGGCGTCCGTCAGCGCAGGATTACGATGAACTTGATACGTTTGCAGCTGAGGTGAAGGAGCGCCTAAAGGGGAATGTCTGTCCGGTTGAGGTGCCGGGAAACAGGCCTTATAAGGAATACAAGGTTCTGCCGATGGACATCCAGGTGTCAGATGAATGTATGGGATGCGGAAACTGCGCGGAGAGCTGTCCGGTTGGAGCGATATCGTTTGAGGATCCGAAGATGACGAACGGAGAAGCCTGCATTTCATGTATGAGATGCGTGGAGATCTGTCCGCAGAGTGCCAGAAGCGGGAATCTTGAAAAGGTCCAGATGATTTCGGAGAAACTGAAAATGATCTGTCAGCCGGATAAGGCGAATGAGTTTTTCTGATTTAGAGATAGTTGGGAGAAATGTTTTGAAGATATATGAATTAAAGGAACGGACGCAATTTCTTCCGGGACCTGTTGAGGCCTGAGAGGACTCGGTCCGGGTGACGCATTTGTTTCTTTCGGATGCGGAGATTTTAAAGATCAAGGAGTATGTTCCGCAGGCGGTTGGATTTTATGAGCATATGGGATTTGAGACGCATAAGCGGACGGAACTTGATGAGGAGGGAAATCCGTATCCGTTGTTATACATGAGACGGTGATGGAGAGCGGAACCGGTGAAATGTTTAGATAGGATATGTGATGCGGAAAAGAAAATAAAGTGGTGTAGATGAAAATATTTTGATCAAAACTGTACGAAAAATGTGGAGATCTGTTATGAAGATTGCGCTTTGTCAGATGGAAAATAAGGGAAGTGTTCAGGAAAATTTGGAGGGCAGTTTGCGGGCGGTAAGGGAAGCGGCTTCGCAGCATGCAGACCTGATCCTTTTTCCGGAGGTTCAGCTCACGGAGTTTTTTCCACAGTATCCGGGGAAGGATGTGTCGAGATACCGGGTCAGGATAGACTCGGAGATCGTGAAGGCGTTTTGTGATGTGGCCAGGGAACATCAGATCATGGTGGTGCCGAATCTTTATCTGGAGGAACATGGGAAAGCCTATGACGCGAGTCTTCTGATTCGGAAGGATGGGACGATCGCCGGTGTCCAGAAGATGGTACATGTGGCACAGGCGGACAAGTTTTTTGAGCAGGATTATTATACACCTGCCGATGATGGATTTAAGGTATTTGAGACGGAATTCGGGAAGATCGGTCTGGTGATATGTTTTGACAGGCATTATCCGGAGAGTATCCGGACGGAGGCGTTGATGGGAGCGGATCTGATCCTGATTCCGACTGTAAATACGAAGGCGGAGCCGTCTGAAATGTTTGAGTGGGAGCTCCGGGTGCAGGCATTCCACAACAGCGTGTTTATCGCCATGTGCAATCGTGTCGGGATGGAAGGAGAAATGGATTTTTCAGGGGAATCGATCATTGTCGATGCGAATGGAAATACCGTTTTGAAGGCGGATGATAGGGAGCAGATTCTTTATGCGGATATTGATCTGGCGCAGAGCTGTGAGATTAGGGGCAGGAGACCATATACGAATCTCAGGCGGAAAGAGCTTTATGTGTGAGGAAAATCGATTCTGAAATTCAGACAGTCTCTTACAGAGGACTCATTGGCGCTGCAGAATGGAGCGAACGGAAACACGGCGATCGCATTGGACGAAATGAAAAAAAGCCATGTACGTCTTTCTGACATTGTGACAAATGAGCAGCTATCACTTACTGCGGCTTCAAAATTGGGAATATCGATTCCTGAAAGTTTTATTATCAATACAGGTGCTGCAAGGGATGACGAGATACTATTTGCCACGAAACGATATGACCGTGTAATTCCAAAGAACGCAGCGTACATCAATGGTCTCATACGACCTTTTCGGCTTCATCAGGAAGATTTCGCTCAGGCACTTGGAATACCAGCGTATGAAAAGTATGAGAATGGGAACAAGCAGTATCTTTTAAAAGCGTTTCAGCTTTTAAGAAATAATGTGGCGGATCCTCTTACAGATCAATTAAAATTGTGGGATATGTTGATCTATGATTATCTGAATTGTATTATCGGATGCATCCGGTGGAGGATGAAAAGGAAACGATATATGTGCCTGTGTCGAATTCGGACTCTGCTTTGAGACCATGCCTGACAGAAGAGAATGCGTGGAAATTGATCGAAAAGATCCCAGAAATTTCGACGCCATGGACGGAGAACGAGAAGATGCGGGAGCAGAAGTATAAAGAGGCGATCAAGGCGAATGACCCGAAGGCGTTGGTTGTGATCATAAAGATGATCTACCAGCGGAAGCAGCAGCGACTCGCGCAGGGAAAGAAATGCACAGCGACGGATACGAAATATTTCCAGATCGCGGAAAAGCTCTTGTATGAGGAACTGGGAACAGCCATCGGGAAGCCGAAGCAGGAGATCGTCGACACGATCGTTGAGCATATTGGACAAAATTCTGTTTGATTTTTTCGGAAAACAGGAAATATCATTGTTGATGAACGAGTAGCAGACTGGTGTAAATCCGGTTTTGTTGCTCGTTTTTTATTTCAGTCGAGAAGACTCCCATCTTTTTTAGAAAATGATTCGGTTCTATGACCTGGATTGGTGTTTCTTTTTATCGAATAGTTATAGGTTTTCCCTATATGTAACCATAAAATAGAAAGATTATACAGAACTGCTGTCCGGTGGTAGATTATTATCAAATATCCTATGGGGGTAGTAGGAATATGAACTCTCTATTTACAAGAGAAAACAAGACAGGAGTGAAAAGATATGGAGAGAGGAATTAATACACGATGTTTACACTTAGAGGAAACAGAAGGAAAAACAGATAATTACGGAGCACTGAGCTACCCGATCTATCAGACAGCGACTTACGCCCATGCAGGTGTCGGAAAAAGCACCGGATACGATTACAGCAGACTTCAGAATCCGACAAGAGAGCAGCTTGAGAAGGTGGTTGCAAGCCTGGAGGGCGGCATCGATGCTTTCGCCCTTTCGAGCGGAATGGCGGCGATCACACTGCTTATGGAAATCTTCAAGCCGGGTGACCATATTATCGCTGAGGCAGATCTCTACGGCGGAAGTGTCCGTCTGTTCGACAATGTCTCGAAAAAGAACGGATATGAGTTTACATACTTAAACTGTTCCAGGGATGACATTGAAGGTGCCATAAAGGAGAACACGAAGGCGGTCTACATAGAGACGCCGACGAACCCGATGATGAACGTATCTGATATTTCCAAGATCGCGGAGATCGCAAAAAGACACGGACTCTACCTGATCGTCGACAACACATTCCTGTCCCCATATTTTCAGAATCCGTTAAAACTCGGCGCGGATATCGTGATCCACAGCGGAACGAAGTTCCTGGGCGGACACAACGATACCTTAGCCGGATTTATCGTGACAAACAACGAAGAAGTTCAGGAAAAACTACGGTTTATCATAAAGACCACAGGAGCCGGACTTGCACCGTTCGACTGCTGGCTGATCTTAAGAGGCATCAAGACTCTCGGAATCCGCATGGAGCGGTCCCAGGAAAATGCCATCAAGATCGCAAACTGGCTGAAGGAACAGCCAGTGGTGAAACATGTCTATTACCCGGGACTTCCGGAACACCCGGGTTATGAGATCATGAAGAAGCAGGCAAGAGGATTCGGCGCGATGCTGACCTTTGATGTGGACACAGAGCCCCATGCGCTGCAGATCCTTGAGAGTGTCAGAATGATCAAATTTGCGGAGAGCCTCGGCGGCGTGGAGACACTGATCACCTACCCGACGACCCAGACCCATGCGGATGTGCCGGAGAAAGTACGGCTGAAAAATGGAATCACGCCGTGCACGCTCCGGCTTTCGGTCGGAATTGAGGATATCGAGGATCTTCTCGCGGAATTATCGAAGGTATTTGGCGAGCTGAAATAAGACATGGGGCAAAAGGAGAGAGGATATCGGTATGACGGAAAGAAATTTGAATTTTGATGAGATCATTGATCGCCGGGGCACGGACTGCCTGAAATATGACTTTGCAAAGAGGAGAGGAAAGCCGGCAGACGTTCTCCCGCTCTGGGTGGCAGACATGGATTTCAAGACATCTTCCTACGTGGAGGATGCGCTGATCGAGCGGGCAAAACATGGAATTTTTGGTTACAGCGATACTCAGGAAGTATATTTTAACGCGGTGGCAGGATGGATGGAACGGCATCATCACTGGAAGATCAAAGAGGACTGGCTGATCAAGACTCCGGGTGTGGTATTTGCCCTGGCAATGGCGGTAAAGGCGTTCACAAAGGTCGGTGACAGCATACTGGTCCAGCAGCCGGTCTACTATCCATTTTCCGAGGTGATCCGGGACAATGACCGTGTGATCGTCAGCAATGACTTGATCCTGGGGGACGATAACCGGTATCATATCGACCTGGCTGATTTTGAAAAGCAGATCGTGGAACATGATGTGAAGCTGTTCCTTCTCTGCAATCCCCACAACCCGTCAGGAAGAGTGTTTACGAAGGAAGAACTGACTGCAATGGGAGATATCTGTGTGAAGCACGGCGTCACGGTGGTCAGCGATGAGATTCACAACGATTTTGTGTTCCGGGGTGAACATACGGTGTTTGCGTCCATCAAGAAGGAGTTCGAGGACATCTGCGTGGTCTGCACGTCTCCGAGCAAAACCTTCAACCTGGCCAGCATGATGATCTCGAATATATTTGTCCCGAATAAGGAGCTGAGACAAAAATTTCAGCATCACTGAAATAGCGCATTTTTGGTCTCATAGGAAGACCGGGATCGCAGAATATGGATTGTGACAGGATAAAAAGTCTCTGGGACAGATTGGAAAATTTTTTGATCTGTTCCGGAGACTTTTTTGCAGCTTCCTGCACGATGAATGGGAAGTTACGGAATCCTTACGAAACATGTACGATTTCATTAGAACCCTCCATTAAAAAGAACCGTATGCTATAATAAAATTGGCAGAAAACATGTGAATTCCAGAAAATATGGAACGTTCAGGCAGGAGAAGGATAGAAAGAAATTGGAAATGTAACAGGATGAAAAAAGTGTGAGTGGTAACAGATTTTCAGTGAGGAGGAATGCGGAATGAAGAGAGTGCTGATCGGTGGCTTTTTATCTTTGATCGGAAGTATCTGGGCGATGGCGGTGCTGTTTGTTGCGGGAAGTAATCTGACGTCCGGATGGACAACTCCACCGGGGAGATTTATGACTACGGTGGCGGAAATGGGGCTGTCGGAAGTGTTTGGCATGGCGATCCTTTTCGTTGTTCTGGGGATTGTGATCATGATGGTTGAGTTATTCCGGAGAGATAAGCAGTAGAGATGGTATTCCGTCGATGGTTATGATTTTCTGCGAGTATGTCGTTATCATGTTAATAAGGAGTGAGATTGGTATGAAAAAGAAAACGATGATCCTTTTAACTGCTGTGCTATGCGCATCAGTTGGTGCGCTGGTCATGTTTTTAAACAGACCCTATAAACCAGTATCATTTACTGTCGATGGAGATCAGTGGTCGGCGAAAACTGTTGATGGAGATTCTCTGCTGCTGGAACTTCATAATGATAACAAAAGCAGAGAATGGTCAATCGTGTCGGAACCAGAAACTTTTGTAAGCGATTATCATAACATTGCGGAAAATATTTCAGAATTTCATATAATTGCATTGGAGGATGGAAATGGTGAGATGGTATTTCAATGTGTAAAAGATGATGGCAGCGCGGACATGTATACGCTTGGACTTTCTATTTCACGTCATCAGAAAACCAATCTTCAAATTGATTCAATTACCTTCAAAATTTCCGGGTGTCTGAAACAGAGGATGGAAGAAAAATTGACAGAAACAGCGAAAGAACCGCGGAAAATCGGGAATGCGCAAGGAAATTTACAAGGAATGGCAATCTATTCTTCCTTCCCTTTTGTGCACGAAGACTCACAATGGGAACTTCAGATCTATGTGCAGGAAGATATGCTCATAGATGGAGAACTGACTATGGATGACAGCTGTCGATTTCTGATACAGGCAGTTTCCGGAGAGGATTCCTATGTATTTTTAGATGAAATGATCCAGTTAGGTATACCGGAGGCGGATATCTGGGAGGACGAACAGGAAAAAATGCATATAGTGCTTCGGGATGTACGGACTGCCAGATATAAAGTGTCTGATTTTGTTTTCAATCCGGAAGAAAAGAAATTTATCGGCAGTGATGTACTGGATGGAGAAGGAATCAATTACATTGGAACGACCGGCAAGTAAGAGAATTTACACCGGCATGATACCGCGAAAAAGATGGTATCAGAGGGAAGGCTTTACATCGTATAAAGCCGTTATGCAGCCATGACTTCTTAATCGCAGTCCATTTTTAACAACACTTTGCAAGAATTCTCCCATCCTCTTTAGGTGGTGAGATAAATTGCCTTTTGGGAAAATCATGCAATATCTGGCATATTAAAACTGCACATATCTGTGCACATAAATGAAAACAAATATAGAAGAACGAATGTTCTGAAAAGCATAGACAAACAAGTGTTCCTGTGTTATAATATAATCAGTCGAAAGTAAAAGGAAAGGCTGATTTTATGAGAAAATTGGACAGTAATGCACATTCAGTGTTTCTACTCTATTATCATTTGATTCTGGTTATAAAATACCGAAAAAAGATACTGACGGATCCTGTTTCTGATCGGGCTCGGGAGATTTTTGAATATATCGCTCCGAAGTATCATATTACGTTAGAGGAATGGAATCATGATCGGGATCATGTTCATATCATGTTCCGGGCCCATCCGAAATCGGAACTCAGCAAATTTATCAATGCGTATAAAAGTGCAAGCAGCCGATTGATTAAAAAAGAGTATCCGGAGATTCGGCAGAAGCTTTGGGAAGAAATGTTCTGGAGCCAGAGTTTTTGTCTGTTAAGTGCTGGTGGTGCACCCATTGAGGTTATTCGCCAGTACATAGAAACACAGGGAGAAAATAAGAGTGAACATCGTGTACCGTTTTCGGATTTACCCGAATAAATCTCAAAAAGAACTATTTGCAAGGACATTTGGCTGTGTGCGTTTCGTGTATAACCGGATGCTGGCAGAAAAGAACGAATATTATGAGAAAACCGGAAAAGTATTAAAGGTTACGCCTGCAAAATATAAGGCAGAGTTTCCGTGGCTGAAGGAGGTAGACAGCCTGGCCTTGTGTAATGCGCAGCTGCATCTGCAGGCTGCCTATAAGAACTTTTTTCGGGATTCTTCAGTTGGCTTTCCGAATTTCAAGTCAAAAAAGAATCCGGTAAGAAGTTATACGACAAACTGTGTAAATGGAAATATTACTTTGCAGAATGGTAAACTGAAACTTCCGAAAGCAGGTTGGATCCGCATAAAACAGCATCGGAGTATCGATGATCGTTACATATTGAAGGGTGCCACCGTCAGCCAGGAAGCAGATGACAAGTATTATGTATCATTACTGTATGCGGCAGAAGAACCGGAACATGAAATCAGGTCAGTAAAAACCGCAATCGGACTTGATTTTTCTATGAGAGAATTGTATGTAGATTCCCATGGAGCTCATGCGGATTATCCCCACTTTTTCCGAAAATCCCAGGAAAAACTTGCAAGGGAGCAGCGCAGGCTGAGTCATTGCGAAAAGGGGAGCAGCCGTTACATGAAACAGAAAAAGAAAATAGCCAGACTCCATGCTCATATTGCACATCAGCGGAAAGATTATCTGCACAAGGAATCCAGAAAGATAACCAATTTTTACGATCTTGTGTGCATAGAATCTTTGAACATGAAAGAAATGAGCCAGGATTCAAGGTTCGGAACGAGTGTTCATGATAATGGATGGGGAATGTTTACTGAGTTTCTTTCCTACAAATTAGAACGTGCCTGCAAGAAACTGGTTCGTATCGATAAGTGGTATCCCAGCTCAAAAATCTGCAGCTGTTGCGGAAAACTCAAAAAGGAGTTGAAACTGGAAGATCGTATCTATAGCTGCACCTGTGGAAATCAGATGAACCGTGATGAGAATGCAGCTATCAATATTTGCAGGGAAGGATTGAGAATATCGGGAGTTGAACTTGAAACAGAAAGAAAAATTTCCTGATCTCCTCCAAAACGTAGATTTTGTTCGGGACTGCGTAGATACGAAACAGTCCCGCTCGTAATAACAGAACCGTGGGACACACGGGGATAGCTCGCCTATGCTTTGCCCAATAGGGCAATCGAACGAGAAGCCCCCACTTCAAGTGTTAGCTAAGTGGAGGGAGTATGTCACAGAAAAAATCTCAAATACAGGTCTTGACATTTCTGCCGTTCGTGCTATTATTTACATATACCCCGTATGGGTATATGTAAATAGAAAGGAACGACAAAGATGGAACAGTATACAATAACAGGAATGAGCTGTGCTGCCTGCCAGACCCGCGTGGAGAAGGCAGTTTCCAAAGTGCCGGGCGTTATCTCCTGTTCCGTGAGCCTGCTCACGAACTCGATGGGTGTCGAAGGTACAGCTTCTTCCTCAGAAATTATTGAGGCAGTTCAGGCTGCCGGTTACGGCGCGTCCGTAAAAGGAGTGGAAAAGGCAGACGGATCCGGAAACGGCACTCTCTATGATGAATCTGCTCTGGAAGACCATGAAACCCCGGCCTTAAAGAAGAGACTCATTTCCTCCATCGGCTTCCTCTTAGTCCTCATGTATTTCTCCATGGGACACATGATGTGGAACTGGCCGCTTCCGGCTTTCTTCAACGGAAATCATGTGGCGATGGGGCTTTTGCAGCTCCTTCTCACCGTGATCGTCATGGTGATCAACCAGAAATTCTTTATCAGTGGCTTTAAGGGCCTGCTCCACGGTTCTCCGAATATGGATACTCTGGTAGCACTGGGCTCCAGTGCCTCCTTTGCCTGGAGCACCTATGCCTTATTTATGATGACAGATGCTCAGGTAAAAGGGAACGCGGATGCAGTCATGAGCTATATGCACGAGTTCTACTTTGAGTCCGCGGCGATGATCTTAACCCTTATCACCGTCGGGAAAATGCTGGAAGCGAGATCAAAGGGACGCACCACAGATGCCTTAAAAGGTTTAATGAAGCTGGCCCCGAAGACCGCCGTGATCGAAAGGGACGGTGTTGAGACTACGGTTCCGATCGCCCAGGTTAAAAAAGGCGATATTTTCGTGGTCCGTCCGGGTGAAAATATACCCGTGGATGGTATCGTCTTAGAGGGAAACAGCGCAGTAAATGAATCTGCTCTCACCGGGGAGAGTATTCCGGTGGATAAGGAGGCAGGTGACCCTGTCTCGGCTGCGACATTAAATCAGTCCGGCTTTATCCGCTGCGAGGCATCGAGAGTCGGAGAGGATACCACACTCTCCCAGATCATAAAAATGGTCAGCGATGCGGCGGCAACAAAAGCGCCCATCGCGAAGATCGCCGATAAGGTATCCGGCGTATTTGTACCTGCCGTGATCACGATCGCGATCATCACGACCATCGGCTGGCTCCTCGCAGGCGAGACCATGGCCTTCGCCTTAGCCCGAGGGATCTCCGTTCTCGTCATCAGCTGCCCGTGTGCATTAGGACTTGCAACGCCGGTAGCCATCATGGTGGGAAACGGAATGGGAGCGAAGAACGGAATCCTTTTTAAGACAGCAGTTTCGCTGGAAGAAACGGGAAAAGTAGAGATCGTTGCCTTAGATAAGACGGGGACCATCACAAGCGGGGACCCCCGCGTGACAGATCTCGTTCCGGAAGAGGGAGTGAGCGAGTCAGAACTTCTTTCCATGGCATACGCTCTCGAGAAGAAGAGCGAGCATCCGCTGGCGAAGGCAGTCCTCTTAAAGGGTGAGGAAATGGGGCTTTCCGCAGCTGATGTGACAGATTTTGCGGCACTTCCCGGAAACGGACTTTCTGCGAAATTAAATGGAAATACGATCTACGGCGGAAACATGAAGTTTGTCGGAACTCATGTGGCTGTTCCGGAAGATATGAAGAAGAAATCCGAAGCTCTCGCGGAGAGCGGAAAGACTCCGTTATTCTTTGCGGAGAATGAGAAGCTTGTGGGCATCATCGCTGTTGCGGATATGATCAAGGAAGACAGCCCACAGGCAATCAGGGAGCTGCAGAACATGGGAATCCATGTAGTCATGCTGACCGGTGATAATGAGCGCACCGCAAAGGCTGTCGGAAAAGAAGCCGGTGTCGATGAGGTCATCGCCGGAGTCCTCCCGGATGGTAAGGAGAGTGTGATCAGAAAGCTCAAGGAAAAAGGCAAGGTTGCCATGGTCGGCGACGGGATCAATGATGCTCCGGCCCTCACAAGAGCCGATATGGGAATCGCCATCGGAGCCGGAACCGACGTCGCTATCGATGCGGCGGACGTGGTCCTCATGAAGAGCCGCTTATCCGATGTCCCGGCAGCGATCCGCTTAAGCCGTGCGACGCTTACGAATATCCACGAGAATCTGTTCTGGGCATTTTTCTACAATGTGATCGGGATCCCGCTTGCCATGGGACTCTGGATCCCGGTATTCGGCTGGAAACTGAATCCGATGTTTGGTGCCGCAGCCATGAGCTTATCCAGCTTCTGCGTTGTATCCAACGCCCTGCGCTTAAATTTCTTTGATATCCGGCGTTCCGACAGGGACAAAAAGATAAAAACAAAAATCCATAACAATAAAGAAAAGGAGAGTAACATGATGGAAAAGACATTAAAAGTTGAAGGTATGATGTGTCCGCACTGCGAGGCAACTGTAAAAAAAGCACTTGAGGCCATTGACGGCGTATCCGTTGCAGAGGCAGATCACGTAAAAGGAACCGCAACGGTGACACTCACAAAAGATGTTCCGACCGAAGTGCTTAAAAAAGCCATCGAGGATAAGGATTACAAGGTGATCGGTTGAGAGTTGACTGCAAAAAATGATTGAATATCAGCTGCCCCGGGATGAAAGATTCCCGGGGTGGCTTTCCTGCTATATAGGCAAATGCCTGTGAGGCAGATCAGAGAAGAAAACATGATATCGTAGGAACGTAAAATTGGGGAGGTTGTGCATGGAGAAAAAATCATGTTGCTGTGCCGGAGAAGCGGAGACAGTAAATGTAAATATGGAGACAACAGGGGTAATAGGAGCAGAAGCAACAGCAAATACGGTGACTGCCGAAACAGAAACACCGTCCGATGATGCTGTCTGCCACTGCCGCCACAAACATAGAACAGAAAAGGAAGAGAAAGATCTTCTGACCCGCTTAAACCGCATTGAGGGGCAGGTCCGTGGCATCAAAGCTATGGTTCAGGACGAACGCTACTGCCCGGATATCCTGGTTCAGGTATCTGCCGTCCAGTCTGCCTTAAACGGCTTCTGCAAAGTTCTCTTATCCAACCACATCAAGACTTGTGTGGTGGAAGATATCAAGAACGGAAATGAGGAGACCGCTGTGGCGGAGCTTTGCGAGACGATCAAGAAGATGATGTAGAGATGGGAGGTAACAGTGAAATTTGAACTAAATGAATATCATCGAAATTCCTCTGATGATGAATTAATAGAGGACTTAAGAAATGTAGCTCATTTTTTGAAGAAAAATACTGTTACATTGAGCGAATACAATGAATATGGTCGTTTTCATGCTACTACATTAACAAGGCATTTTGGATCTTGGTTTAAATGCTTAGAATTAGCAGGACTTGCACCTTCGAGATCAAAAATAGGAATTTCAGATGAGGAACTATATGAAGACATTGAAAGAGTATGGATTAAGTTGGGTAAGCAACCATCATATTCGCAAATGAGAGACTTAACAAAATATTCAATGGGGATTTTTGAAAAAAGATTTGGTGGATGGAGACATTCGTTGGAAGCGTTTGTAAAATATATAAATGAAACCAGTGATGAGAATGATTCAGTAGCGGTTAATAAGAAAACAATAAAAGATAAAGGGCGGAACCATAAAACATCGCGATCAATTAATTTAAGAATTAGATTCTTAGTATTGAGAAGAGATGACTTTAAATGCTGTAAATGTGGCGCATCGCCAGCAAAAGATCCATCAGTTATTTTGCAGGTTGATCATATTATACCTTGGAGCAAGGGAGGAGAGACTGTATTAGAAAATCTTCAAACACTGTGTTCCGAGTGTAATATAGGAAAAAGTGATCTTATATAGAACAATCACAGGCATGGATTTTGATTTTCCAGCCTGCGATTATATCTCGTAAATCTATCCGATCGTGCGATAAGTAAAGAATGCGAAGCCGAGGATACAGAGGGACGCGATGATCTCGCTGATGATCCGGATGATGGTATTTGGGGCGCCGTTGCCGGCGATCCGGTGGATGATCCGGATACTCACAGTGATCGCCACAAGAATGATCAGTGTGAAGTACGCAGTTCGCAACGGAATTACATTGAAAGCGCCGAGACCGGCAGCGATCAGCATGGCAATGGAAAGAAGGATTCTGATTGCTTTCATAAAAACGCCCCCTCTGGATATAAAATTACGGAAAATTTAAGTTGAACGCACATGAACTCTGATGTGTGAACACGGTCAGTACAGGCTGACAAATTCTTTTCAGGATCACAGCATATCTTCGCAGAGTGCTTCTCCCAGATGGAGATGATATTCCCGCTCGGAAAGGTTGTTATGCTCTGACCCTTATAGAAGCGGGACTTCTCGATTGAGATAAGCAGATGCGATGAGTTCTCTTTTTGATATTATAACACTATTCTGCTCAAAAAGAAAACTTTTCTGTAAATATCTTTTCGAAAATTTAATCCGTCAGGCATGTGTGACAGATTGAAAATGGGAAGAAGAGTAGAAAATGTAGATAATGTAGAAAAAATGCAAAAAATAGAAAAAAATCAAAAAAAGCAGTTGACATTTTCATAAATCTATATTATACTTACGTACGTAATCGAGACGAGGCGTGGCTCAGTTTGGTAGAGCGCTGCGTTCGGGACGCAGAGGTCGCAAGTTCGAATCTTGTCGCCTCGACTTACTTAAATACTAAGGCCTGTTGGTCAAGCGGTCAAGACGACGCCCTCTCACGGCGTAAACCCGGGTTCGATTCCCGGACAGGTCACTTGCTGTTGCGTTATGCAGCAGCATTTTTTAAAGGTGCTTCCGTGGCTCAGTTGGTAGAGCAACGCATTCGTAATGCGTAGGTCGCCGGTTCGAGTCCGGCCGGGAGCTGAGTAAAAAACCCTTGAGAAATCAAGGGTTTTTCGTGTTTTTAGGGTTTTGATATTATGGGCAAAAAGAGCAAAAAAAGGGGCTTTGTCTACTATTTGTCTACTATTCAATTTTTTACCTGTGATTGACTACTGCCGGCTCATCCAGAAGAGCATCCGCCATGATGCTTGCAGCCTCTTTGCTGCTTTGATGAAAGAAGTACGCGTAGATATTTAATGTGGTGCTGGTATTGGCGTGGCCGAGGACTCCGGAGACGGCTCTTGGATCTAACTTCTTATTGATCAGAATCGAAGCGGTGGTGTGACGGAGATCATGCAACGTCAGATCGTCTGGTATCATCTCGGTCTCATCTTTTGCAATATTCGTGTTGTAGATCTGAATCACCCGTTTAAACTCCGTTCTGGGGCTGCAAATATGCATCTGAGAGCCATCATCCCGGATAAAGACGAAATTGTTTTGAAATTGTTTGCCGCGGGATCCTTTCCAGTAGTCACCCAGTCTGAGACAAGCCTCCTGTTGTTCATGCATAAGTTTTTTTGCAGCGGCGATGACAATATCCGGTACGATACACTGTCTCGTGGCATGGGTCTTTGTATCCTTATGAATGACTTCTCCTTTTACGACCGCCGTAGATTTGGAGAAGTGGATTGTGTTTAGGGAAAAGTCAATGTCGCTCCATAAAAGAGAAACAATTTCTCCACGCCGGGCACCGGTAAAGAGAGCAATATAGAAAAAGAGCTGCCATTTAAGATCGAGGGACCATAACTGAGTATACTCCTTGATCTGCACGGGTTTTCCGTTTCTCTTGACATTCCAAGAGAAGAAGACATTCCATAATCAGAAGAGGGCAATACAATTTTTGCCGAGATTAAAGAAACCGTCATACTACTTTCAGCCTTGCCCAAAATGAGATACGTGTGTCCCGCATAGAGTTTTAAGCTTGTTGAATATTCCGTTGCGGCGAAGCCGTCTGTCCGGAAAAATGGAAACCACCTGTCCGGATAGGCGGAAACCGCTTTAG
>OOCP01000478.1_pt1 | contig 50965 bp, 44 predicted proteins | sample 1671511 | NCBI WGS metagenome assembly OOCP01 (sample SAMN06348164, study PRJEB24527) | human gut metagenome | biome: human gut; feature: ankylosing spondylitis patient; material: feces | host: Homo sapiens | place: China | collected 2015-10 | reverse complement strand
TTTCGCCGACCCTGCCACCCCGTGTACTCCCTGTCCCCGGTTTGTAGTCCATCACGGGACCCTTAGCGGTTATCGATTTTTTTTTTGCAAGCAGAAGACGGCATACGAGGTAAGCTAGTGGCTGGAGTTCAGACGTGTGCTCTTCCGATCTGACTTTTCTATATCACGCTCTCCATCTGATATCTCCAGAAATAATGCCGCAACAATTGAAACCAGAATTATAATTATTATTTTTTTATCAAATTTCAATATTTACTATCCTCTTAGCAATATAATCTGCAACAATAACAACAATAAGACATACACTCATAAAAATACGACCGGCAATATTTCCATATAACATTGCAATAAAATCGTAAGATGTAAATCTTAAATATCCGACCATTGCAAATGGCATGATACTCATAATCCCCTGCTCCTGTTTTTTCCCGCTTATTATTGTTTTTATTTCACTATCAAGCTCAATTTTTTCCCTGATAAGCGATGTTGTATCCTTAATTATTGTTATCATGTCGCCGCCGCTTCTTTTTGCATATCCAAAAATTTCCGAAAAATATTGTATTTCTTCGACATCTGACTTCCTCGCAAAATCTTTCAATACATTTTCAATATTTTCATTGTTATGTATTCTCGTAGCTATTTCTGAAAATGATTTTACAATCACTGCATTTCTTCCATACAACATTTTTAATTCTTCCAACGCTTCTTTAAACGAATTTTCAACAGAATAACCTGCATTTAATGCAAATGATACTGCTGTCATTGCATCCTTAAACTGTAATGCAAGCTGTTGTCTTTCTTTTCGTTTGTTATTTTTTGAATTTTCTCTTATATACAGATACAACCACGGACTCATTAGTATTGAAAAATAAATATTTCCGTAAAAAAGCCATGATGCAGCAACTATTATCAATATCCCCTTAGCCAGCCATAGTATTATCTTCTTGTCCATATCCGGCAAAATACATTTTCTGCGTATTGACAAGTTTATTACCTGTGGCTTTAAGTTCTCCCAAAACCCGTCCGTTACTCTCTGCATTTTCAGCAAATTCAAACAACTTGTTAAATTTAACTTCTCCTCTAGAAACTCCCACAACTTCCGCAATCTGTAAAACTCTCCTTGTCTTATCCCTGAGTCTGCCCAGATGAATTATTATATCAATAGCTGATGTAAGCTGCTGCCTTATTGCCGCAACAGGCATATCTATCCCCATAAGTATCATCGTCTCAAGACGTGTCATCATATCTTTGGGGCTGTTGCCATGTCCTGTAGATAGACTTCCATCATGTCCTGTAGACATTGCCTGAACCATATCAAGAGTTTCTTTCCCCCTTACTTCTCCAACTATAATTCTGTCAGGTCTCATTCTCAGACTTGCTCTTATAAGATTCCTTATTGTCACTTCATTTTTACCTTCTATATTGGCATCTCTTGCCTCAAGCCTCACAAGATTTTTCACATGATTTATCTGTAATTCAGCAGCATCTTCAATTGTTATCACTCTCTCATCATTATCAATAAATTCAGAAAGAGCATTCAAAAATGTTGTTTTACCGCTTCCCGTTCCTCCAGATATAAAAATGTTATATTTTGACTTTACAGCCATCTTTAAAAAATCTGCCGCCTCCTGCGTGAGCGAACCTGTTTCAATAAGTTTTTCCATAGTAAGTGCATCTTTATAGAACTTTCTTATAGTAATTACCGGTCCATTCAATGCAACCGGAGGCAGAACAATGCTTACTCTGGAGCCATCCTCAAGCCTTGTATCTGCAATCGGTGATGATATATTAACTATCTTATTAGATAGTGACGCTATTTTTTGTGCAATGTCTTCAAGTCTTTCCTCATTCTCAAAACTCTTATCCCACTTTGTTATATGACCGTTCCTCTCAAGGAAGATATCATCTTTTCCATTAATCATTATCTCTGTTATAGTATCATCCTCTAACAGTTCCTGAAGTACATCAAGTCTTCTTATCGCATTAAAAACAGACTCCTCAAGTTCTTCCTTCTGCCTTATGGAAATCATATAAAGTCCGCTTTCCTCCTGAACACATTCGCCTATTACCTGCTTTAATGCAACATCTGTTATATCTCCCGACATGTCTATTCTGTCATATACCCTTTTTTTAATTCTCCCGGCAAAATTCTCCTCATTACACCCGTTTTCTATATCTTTTCACTCCTTTCAAGTATTTTTTTTACAAACCGGTACATACCTCCGGATTTGATTTTTTCCCAAAATTCCCTGTCCACACCACTTTCACATTCAGGCAGGCGCACTTTCTCTATTCTGTCTAACATTTTTGACATTCCTATTCCGTAAAAATATGTCTCGAATTCAAGAATCTTACGTTCCGAAAGATAATCATTTCTTACCGGCATATATATAGTGCTGCAACATTCCATAAGTCTCCACGGCTGTTTTACTGCTGATGACAAATCAAGAATAATAACTTCATACCCCTTATTCTTTCCCACACATTCAACAAATGACACCAGCTGTTCCGACTCAACATACGAAATATCTTCTGCACACATAACAGGTGCTATATAGTCAATCCCGTCCACACTCCGTATTGTTCCCATTATCTTTTCTGCCGCATTATCCCTTTGCTGCCTGTAATAATAAAGTGCATCGGAAAGTGTAATATCATCCGTGCTTACAAGTATCTCATCAAGACCAGAAAACTCCTCAAAATTAATATACAAAACCTTATATTTTTCACTTAGAACTTTGGCAATATTTAAAGCAAACTCAGTCTTTGGCATAACATTAACCGGTGAATAGATTCCGATAACATCAAATGTATCAAGTCTCTTCTTTGGCTGTAAATCACTGTGCTCCATAAGTTCACGATATATCCTGTCCATTGGCTGGTACCTGTAAACCGCTGTTGCATTGCTGCCAAAACGCTTAGCATCTGTCTCATTTTCAGGTTCTTCCGTAAGCACAACAAGACTTCCATCATATAGATCACTTATTCCATCATAAAATCCGGACTCGCTCACCATTGCAACCGTAGGCGAACCATCTCTTAGATATTTTTCAAATGCATCTTTTTGTGTAAACAGTTCAATGTTAAACTGCTGATTAGCTTTCATGCTCATAGCATGCATAAGCCGTCGTGCATAATTTTCATTATTATCATATATTGCACACGTCCTGTTCACCCTTCATCCTCCAATATAAATATTTGTTAAAACTGCAATTACACACCCTGCCGCCATATATATGCTATAATGAATTCTGTGCATCTTCATATTCCCAATCTGAATAGCACTGCATCTTCCCATTGCTATCCCGGCAGTTCCCACTACTGCCGCACATATAAGCGAACTTATTATCATAATTAATACCCCTTTTATTCCAAGCAGCATCCCACATACTGCTGAAAGTTTAACATCTCCTGCACCGGCTCCTTTAACTATATATATTGCTGACATTACCCCTAAGCCAGCAATACACGCCGTCAAATATTGCGTTGCACCTCCTTTCATAATCTGTTCTGTCAAAAAAACTGCAGATGCGGCTATAAAACCGCATATAATAATTCTGTTAGAAATTCTGTATCTTCGGCAGTCATCCACAACCGCCGCTGACATGATAATAACAAGCAGAATCATTCTGATAATCTCAAAATAGTCCATACTTCTCCCTTTAAAAAATTATAAATATCTGTGGGAATTCTCCTGCTAAACTAACAGGATGACACGAATGTGTCTTAATAGATGTTCTTATATACAATAAAAACATACATAGAAATGGGGTATAATTACCGGCAGCACTTATATTCTGTTGCCGTATAAGTATAGTATCACTTTACTTTCGCATTGTCAATACCATAAATATATTTTTTATAATTTTCTCTTGTAAAATAAGATAACTCCCTCTTTATCAGGATGTCCTGCATTAAGAGGGAGTAAAAAGGCATTACTTATATTATTATGTCGTTATTATAAAATATCGAAATATTATAATCATTTATAATTTCTTATGTAAAAGCTGTATTGTTGAGCTTAATTCTTCTCTTAAATCTTCCTTTTCCTTTGGAAGCTTCATAAGAACTTCATGTAAATCAGCTGTAACGTGATCATTACCAACTTTCTTTAATGTCTCACATACTTCTTTCAATACATCATCCTCATTTGCTGCTACTGCAACGTCCGCAAGTCTGAGCAAAAGGTCTAAGCTACTTTCGTCATCTGACTGTGCAAGAGCCTGTGCAAGTTCCTTTTTCTGGTTCTCGTCACCATAAACATAATCTGCAAGACGACTCCAGTCTTTTCTGTGAACCAGCTTTTCCATTTTTTCTTCAGGTGATTTCTTTCTAAATAACATATATATTCCTTCTTTCTCTCAATACATGCCTTTTATCTTACCCGCATTATACGCCAATATATTTTAAATGTAAAATATTTTTGTATATTTTTTTAATCTGTGGATATACTTGAATTAAAGGAAGTTTTATACAAAACATGCTTTAATTTCCATATGTATTATTTTATGAAAGGAGGTATCTCTAATGGGCTTTTTTAAAAAGAAAAACACACCTGTAACATATAATGAAAAATATCTCAAAAGCGAAATCGACATGACAAGAGATGCACTCAATGCCGCATATTCCAATTTTGATAACGCTACAGACCCCGACCTTATTGACTGCTATATTTACCAGTTAAATTCAGAGCAGAAACGTTACAAATATCTTTTGCAGCTTGCCCGTGAATACGAAGATAATACTACTGCATAATCATTATAGCAGCTTATTATTCTTCTGTTTCTACAGAATCGCTGACCGATTGTCCACCATTTTCAGATTCTGTTTCTGATACTGTAACCACAGGTTTTTCATATGATAAAAGTTTATATACAAGTGCTGCCACAACAGCTCCCGCAAGCGGTGCAACTATAAATACCCATACCTGTGAAAGTGCCTGAATATCTCCATTTACCGCTCTTGCAAGTGCCGGTCCGAAACTTCTTGCCGGATTAACACCCGTTCCTGTAAAAGGAATCCCAAAAAGATGTACCGCTGCAAGCGAAAGTCCGATTACGATACCAGAAACACTCTTATAGTCAGGTTTTGAAGTCACTCCGATAACTGTAATTACAAATACAAATGTAAGTATGAATTCAATTATCAATGCTCCCCATACATTTACCTGTAAAAATGCAGATGCATCGCCATATCCGTTTGTACCAAAACTCAAAAGATTGTATCCGTATGAGCTGTACTGTGAAATAATGTCCTCACTAAATGTTTTTGAAATTCCAAGCATTGCAAATCCTGCCGCAACACCTCCAAGCAGCTGTGCTATTACATATCCCATAAAATCCACAATGCTCATTCTCTTTGAAATAAGCATGCCAAGCGAAACCGCAGGATTAATATGGCATCCTGAAATATTACCAATTGAGTAACACAAAACAGCAACTATAAATCCAAATATCAAAGAAATTCCGACTACTCCGAGAAATCCCTGATAACCTGCAGTAAATGACGCAACGCCACATGCAAGAAATGTTAATAAAAATGTACCAATAAACTCAGCAAAATATTTTCTCATTTTTCTTTTCCTTTCCTTATAAATCTGATATTATATAATGTACGTGATTACAAGATAGAATAGCATAATCAATGTAATTATACAATAATTTAATATGGGAGGTACTAATGGATACTAAAAAACAAAAGAAACCCCTTTTAATTGCTATATGTATTTTGTCTGCTCTGCTTGTCTTAGGACTTGTGCTCGGACTTACGGTTTTCTTTAAATTCCGTATGTACACAATTTTCTCAAACAGAGGTTCAAGATTATATTCACCTGCACAGATACGCGATATTAAATCTGACGCATATGATAAAGGTGCCAATGATTTTGTCGATGACATGAAAGGCCGCCTTGAAAACGGAACCGGCATTAATACAGTTCTACGCGAAATTTATACTGAAGATTTCATTTACACGGTTGATGGCAAATATTATTTTTCACCTATAAATTTTGACCTCAAGATGAACAAGCTTAACAATGCTAATTTTTCAAAGAATTCCAATGGCGAAATTACATATTCTGAAAACGGTGCCGTTGTATCGCATAAAGGTATTGATATTTCACGTTATCAGGGTAATATTGATTTTTCAAAAGTTAAGCAAAGCGGTGTAGAATATGCAATAATCCGCTGCGGTTACCGCGGATATTCAGGCGGAACAATCAATGACGACTCTTCATTTGACACATATATGCGTGATGCACTCTCAAATGATATAAAAGTTGGTGCATATTTCTTCTCACAGGCTCTTACTAAAGACGAAGCAGTTGAAGAAGCCGACTATGTAATATCAAAGTTAAAACCTTATAATGTTACATGTCCGGTTGCAATTGATGTCGAGGAAGTAAATGCCGGTTCTTCACGCCAGAATACCCTCACTAATGAAGCATTGACAGATACTGTTATTGCTTTCTGTGACCGAATAAAAGAAGCCGGATACACTCCTATGATATATGCCAATTCAAGATATTTTGCCGGCAAACTTGATATGTCCCGCCTTGAGGATTATGAAAAATGGTATGCATTCTATGCAGATGTACCATATATGCCATATGAATTTTCAATGTGGCAGTATACTAACACAGGTTCTGTTGACGGAATCTCAGGCAATGTAGATTTAAATATAAGCTTTAAATCATGGAACTAAACAACTAAATCATTAACATAGCCAGTATTACGCTGGACACTATTCCTGCCAAAGTTGATATCAACGCACCGGAAAGTGTCCAGCGTGTTTTTGTTATTTTGGCTGCAACTGAATAAACGGATATCGTAAAAAATATCGTTTCTGTCGCAGAGGAGGCAATTGACGCGATAAGACCTATAAGAGAATCGGTGCCATATTCCTTAAACAAGTCAAGCGTCAGCCCGGTCGCTGCTGATGAACTGAACATTCTTACTATAAGCAATGGAATTACAGGAGATGGAAGTCCTATTTTTCCTGTAAATTTTCCTATGAAACCGGATATCATATCTAAAAATCCCGATGCACGAAGTACGCCAATCGCCATCATGAGCCCGACAAGTGTAGGTGCTATTGATACAACCGTCTTCATGCCATCTTTTGCACCTGTCACAAATTCATCATAAACATTTACTTTCTTTATCATTCCGTGAATTACAATAAAAAGCATAACCGCAGGAATTATATATCCTGAAACTGTAACAACCACATTCATACAGAATCTCCTTTTCCGCCAGAAAGTTTCCTGCCTGAAAGATACATTATTCTGCAAAATATAACTGCCACAAGCGTACTTACTGTCGTTGCAAGAATTGCCGGTGCAACTATTGATGTTGGATTAGAGCTCCCATACATGCTTCTGTATGCGATAATATTAACAGGTATAAGCTGAAGTGAAGATACATTTATTACAAGAAATGCACACATTGTATCTGATGCTTTTTTTGAACCACCATTAAGTTCTGCCAGACTTTCCATTGCACGAAGTCCTGCAGGTGTAGCCGCCCAGCCAAGCCCGAGAATGTTGGCTATTACATTTGTTGTCATATGCTTCATTGACTCATGTTCACATGGGACATCCGGAAACATCCAATGCATTACAGGTCTGATTTTTTTCGTACAAGTCATTATGAGTCCTGATTTTTCGGCTATTTCCATAAGTCCCGTCCACAAAGACATAACTCCAAGCATTGTTATACACAAAGTTATTGCATCTTTTGCACATTCAATTGCACCATCCGCAACCGCCTGGACATTTCCGGTAAACGCACCATAAATGACCCCGATGATAATCATAAATCCCCATAAATAATTAAGCATAGGCTCACCGTAATATTATCATTACAATAAACCTATGCTTAACTTTTTAAAAATATTACTATTTTGTTTTGTGTTCATTAACAAACTTACATATCATTTCTCTTGTCAGACTGACATCGTCTTCCTCTATATCAAGTTCATCGGCATGAAACCATTTTCCGACCGACAACTCATCTTCCTGAAGATGTATGCTGTCATCTCCGTCAAGCTCACAGAAATATCCATAAAGAAGTGAGCCCGACAACGCCCACGGCTGACTCTTATAATAACGGAGATTTTTTACATGAACGCCTACTTCCTCGTATACTTCACGCATAACAGTTTCCTCAACCGTCTCTCCAATCTCGGTAAATCCGGCTATAAGAGCATAATTGCGGTAAGTTCTTCCGGCATATTTGGTAAGAAGTATCCTGTCGCCATCTGTGACAGCCACTATAACTGCCGGGCATATCTTAGGATAAACTGTATTTTTACAATCCATGCAATGCATCATACGTTCATTTTCACCATGAAACATCAATCTGCCGCATCTTCCGCAATACCTGTTATCACGATACCAGCCATACAGGTGGTATGCCGTAATTGCCGCAAATGCAAGTTCTTTTGGCTTCGCATTGCGGAATACATTTACACCTGTAAAATCATAACCTTCAATTATATTTTCATACTCGGCATGTATTCCCGAATCTGCCATTTCTCCAAGAAAAGCACCCTTCTGCACTTTTCTTTTGGGAAGTGCAAGAAAAAACTTCTTCTCATTATCGTTTTGTGACGGCTCTTCACCTATTTTTTTATCAGTCAGGCAGAATAAATATATAAAATCATATGTCTCATTAACATCTGTTCCCGATGCTTTTTTAACTTTTTCAATAAAATCGCCATATTCCGGATAAGTTATGCTATCACCGTTTTGTGATGCTAAAACTGTATTTCCTTCAAAAAAGAAAATTGTATCTTTAGCATCCGGTGTAATATTTCTATACTGGTTATCCAGATGTCTTGGGGCAATATCCTGTATCATTGTGTATTCTCCGTAATAATTAACTAGAATGTTACCAGTTCGTTTACCGGCGGCTGTGCAGGTTCAACTTTACTTACATAAAGAACAGGACCTTTTTTCTTGTATGCCATCTGGAATTCATACTTGACTGTTGCAGTAACTGTAACCCACTGCTTATTTTCAAGTGAAGAGATATTATCATAGAAACTTATATATCCTATAAACTGCATATCAGCCTCACAGCATGTCATTACTTTTCTTCCCGGAACAAAATTCTTGTCCTTGAAATATTTATTTTTAAGAACCTGTCCCTTGAAACGGACTGTCTTATTCCTGTATGCTTCAGGTCTCTCGGAAACATCCATATACCAGATACCGTAATCATCGTCTTCAATCTCGATAACATCAGCATTAATGTCATATGGAAGCTGTTCTGCAATTGACATCATATCGCCTTTTTCATCCTCAAATACAATCTGTATTGCAGAATTTAACGCTTTCATGCTTCTTCTGTAGCTTCCAAGCTCCATGCTTGTCTTGCATCTGTTAAATATTACCATGTCAGCATATTTTACTGTCTCTGCAAGAATCATCTTCATGTTAGCCCACTGCACACCGAACTGTGCTGCATTAAAAAGCGTAATAGACTGATATATCTGCCAGCCCTTTGGCTTTTCTGTCTCGAAAATCATCGTAGGTTCCCACATGCCGTTATATTCAACAATAACAAGCCATGGATCATACTTTTTATCAAGTTCGTTAAGTTTTTCTGTTGTAAACTCCTCTTTTTCAAGCACTACCATATCAATGCCGTTTTCATCAAGCATTTTCTGGTCATACTCTTCTTCGCCCTCTTCGCAGACAATGAGAAGCTTTTTCTTTGCTTCATCAAACTGACCCATCTCTATTGTTTCAGTGATGAATCTTGTCTTGCCGCTCTCAAGCTGTCCGTTTATTAAAAATATAGGAATCTGGTATTCTTCATCTGCCATTCCGTACATTTACCCCACTTTCATCATAAATTAAATAACTCTTTGAGTGCATCTTCTTTGAGTTCGGCACCTATTACACAAATTCGTCCTGTATAATCAGGATTGCCTTCTCTTATTTCATATTCTTCAGGTACAAGGTCAAAGTACATCCATGTTCCGTCATTTGCAGGAAGCATGCCCTTTGCTCTCAAAATACTGCCATATTCATTTGTATTGGCAAGTTTTTTAAGAATAGCATCAAGTGCTTCTTTATCATATTTGTTAGGCGTCTCTTCTCCCCAGCTTGTAAATACATCATCTGCATGGTGATGTCCTTCATGATGATGATGGTCATGGTCATGATGGCAGCACTCGCCGTCATGGTCGTGATGATGATTTTCATGCTCGTGGTCATGGTCATGATGGCAACACTCGCCGTCATGGTCATGATGATGATGCTCATGCTCTTCATCGTCATCATGATGGTGGCCGCAGCAACACTCGCCGTCATGATGGTGATGCTCATGCTCATGTTCCTCATGTGTCTTTTCTGCCTGTTCTGCAAGCATTTCAAGCTCAAGATTTGTAACATTTTCCATAGCAGCAAGAATCTGCTTTCCATCAAGTGAATCCCATGGAGTTGTAATAATATGGGCATCTGCATTGAGTGAACGAATCATCTCGATAGCTTTCTTTAACTTGTCCTCACTTACATTCTGTGTTCTGCTCAAAATAATTGTTCCGGCATGTTCAATCTGGTTGTTGAAAAATTCACCGAAATTCTTCATATACATCTTTACTTTTGATGCATCAGCAACAGTTGATGCACTGTTTAATCTGATTTCATTTTCAATATGAAGGTCCTTTACAGCCTTGATAACGTCTGAAAGCTTACCGACACCTGATGGCTCAATAATGATTCTGTCAGGATGATATTTGTCTACAACTTCCTTTAATGATGTTCCAAAATCACCTACAAGTGAACAACAGATACAGCCTGAGTTCATCTCTCTGATTTCAACGCCTGAATCCTTTAAGAAACCGCCATCAATACCTATTTCACCAAATTCATTCTCAATAAGAACAACCTGCTCATCCGGCAATGCCTCTTTTAAGAGTTTGCTGATAAGAGTTGTTTTTCCTGCACCAAGAAATCCTGATATAATATCTACTTTTGTCATGTTAAACAATCCTCCATTCTAATAATTTAAGCCGTTTTAACGACATTTATTCTTTAATTTTCGCCTCTGATGTTATTATATCAAACTTGTCAACCTCAAAATGCGGAGCAGCATAACTTTAGTACCGCCCCGCATTTTATATAATTTACACGGACGTCAAACCTGATTTTGCATGTCCGCCTATTCTTCTATGCTTTCCAAAACTTTGAAATAATTTTCAAATGTTTTTTTACAACATTCGTAATTATCTATAACTATTCCGTCAACTTTTAATCCTATTAGAGCAAATGACATAGCCATTCTGTGATCATCATAAGTCTGCACAACCGCCGGTTTAACATCAGACGGATAAATCTTTACCGCGTCCTGTTCTTCTTCCACTCTTACCCCCAGCCTTGCCAGTTCAGTAACTATCGCATGGATTCTGTCTGATTCCTGAAGTCTTATATGTCCTATATTTTTTATATATACAGGCTCTTTTGCAAATGGTGCTATAGCAGCAAGTGTCATAGACTGGTCTGAAAAATCATTCATATCAATCTCAATGCCATGAAGAGTTCCGTCAGCTGGTGCTGTTACGCGGATTCCACGCTGTTCCTCTTTAACATCACAGCCCATTTTCTCAAGTACATTTAAAAATCTCATGTCACCCTGCATAGATGTAGAATGTACACTTCTTACAAGAACACTTCCACCGGTAATTGCCGCTGCCGCATAAAAATAACATGCTGCCGACACATCCGGCTCAATCTGATATGTCTCCGGCTGATACTTAGAACCAGCCTCTATAACATATGTTTTACCGTCAAATGAAACTGCACATCCAAACTGTGCCATCATTTTTTTAGTAATTCTTATATATGAGCCATCTGTTTTTTTGCTTGTAATATGAATAGTAAGACCATCATCAAGCATTGGTGCAACCATCATCAATGCACTTAAAAACTGTGTGCTCTCACTTATATCAATAGAAACCTCTTTTGTCGGCTTCCTGCCTCCAAAAGCTGCTCCTGTTACATTTACAGGAAGATGGCCTTCTTTTTCTGTAAATTCAAACTGTGCTCCCATTGATTCAAGTGCATCAAATAAAGGCTTCATCGGACGTTTTTTCATCTGCTGCGATGCGTCGATAAAATATTTACCGTCCGAAAGTGCAAGCATAGCTGTGAGAAATCTTGCTGCTGTTCCCGCACTTCCTACATTAATTGTGGCTGACTTATTCGGAATGTCTCCACCGTGACCGTGAATTATTGCATATTTTTCAATCTCACTCGCTTCGATTGTGTATCCAAGCGATATGAGACTTGACAAAAAATATCTTGAATCATCACTGAACAAAACACCATTCAGGCAACATTCTCCGTCTGAGAGAGCTGCCATAAGCAACGCTCTGTTTGTAATACTTTTTGAACCCGGTACTTCAACTTCACAATTAATATTATGTGCCGGTTTTTTTACTTTATATTGTGACATTTCTACCAACGCACCATGCCTTTCGCCTTACTTTTGCTCACAATCTCTGTTATTAATATCGTAATATGGTCTGTGATGACCAACATACTTATATGCCGGACGTATGATTTTTCCTGCATTTACAAGTTCCTCAAGACGATGTGAGCACCATCCTGAAACTCTTGAAATAGCAAATATAGGTGTAAACAGCTCTTCAGGTATTCCAAGCATTGAATATACAAAACCGCTGTAAAAATCCACATTTGCACAGACAGGCTTAAACATCTGACGCTTCTGCATGATGAGATTTCCTGCCTCTCTCTCAACAAGTTCATACAAAGCAAATTCTTTCTGCATGCCTTTTTCTTCCGAAAGGCTTTTTGCAAATTTTTTAAGAATTACAGCTCTAGGATCAGAAAGTGTGTATACAGCGTGTCCCATGCCATATATAAGACCAGCATGGTCAAATGCCTGCTTATCAAGTATTTTAAGGAGATATTCACATATCTCATCTTTATTTTCCCAGTCGCTGCAATGTTCCATAATATCTGCAAACATACGCTGTACCTTTAAGTTGGCACCACCATGCTTAGGGCCTTTAAGTGACGCAATTGAAGCAGCTATTGCTGAATATGTATCAGTACCTGAAGATGTTACTACATGTGTTGTAAATGTTGAGTTATTACCACCACCATGCTCTGCATGAAGGACAAGGCAGATATCAAGAACTTTAGCTTCAAGTTCTGTAAACTGTCCGTCGTCTCGTAACATATAAAGAATATTTTCTGCAATTGAATAATCTTTTCTCGGATTCTTAATCATAAGTGTTCCATCAAGCTTATAATGTCTGTATGCCTGATAAGCATATACAGAGATAAGCGGCATTTTTGCGATGAGCTGCAATGACTGTCTCAACACGTTAGGAACGCATACATCATCAGGATTTTCATCATACGAATAGAGGCTTAAGATACTCTTCATAAGAGAATTCATTAGGTTTGTACTTGTCGCCTTCATAATTACATCTCGAAGGAATGCTCCTGAAAGCTCTTCAAGGTCGGTAAGAATATGAATAAAATTCTTTCTCTGCTCCTCTGTTGGAAGCTTACCGAATAACAAAAGGTATGTTGTCTCCTCAAAACCATACTTTCTGTCACCAAATCCGGCAATAATCTCAGCAACATTGAATCCCTGGAAATATAATTCACCGTCAACAGGGACCTTTCGACCATTATCACTGCGTGTACCAACAACATCGGAAATTTCCGTAAGTCCTGTGAGTACACCATTACCATTACTGTCACGAAGACCACGTTTTACATCATAGTCAACATAGAGTGACGGGTCAATAGAGCCTGAACGGGTACACTGCTTTACAAGCTCCTCAAATGCACTCTTCTCAACGGTTGTCAGTTCCATCATCTGTTGATTGTTCATTTCTTCCTACCTCCAAAACGCTATTTCCTGTAATAAATCTTACAAACTGACGCTATTATGCTATATTTACAGGACTTTGTCAAACATCCGTTTTATTTTAGTGAAATACACACCGGCTGTCTAACTCTTCTCCCATAAAATCAAGATATACTGAATGTGTACGGTTATAAACTTCTTCATCATCCATAAATTCCCCTGCATAAAGAATTCTATATTCATTATCATAAAAGTTACAGCTTACTCCGCTTAAATTCATATCATTTTTCTTGTAAAATCCTATCCTTTTTATCATATAATCCTTAGCCGGTCCATCCTCTGCATACTCAGGATTTTCAACCTCAAGAATAAGCCTGTTGCCGCTGTCTGCAATTTTTTCTTTGATTTTTCCAAGAAATTCAGAACCGATTCCGCTGCTTCTTTTTTCAGGAACTATTGCAAAATAATCAAGAAGAACGGTATCTTTTGTTCTGTCATTAATAAAGAAAGCATATCCTGCAAGCTCACCATTTTCATTGTAATATCCGTATACAAAATACATATCTTTTTTATACATATCAATTATCTTCTTTAATGACTTTACTTCGCTCTCCGGGAAATCATTGACAAGTCTTTTATTATAAATTTCTGAAAAATCGTCTATACCTAATATTTTAATCATTATTATCACCTATCCTTACCGCCATAACTGCAGTACACAGCTCTCTAAAATCTTTTGCTCCCTCAAAATCTTTTTTACCAATTACAAAACATACGGGAACCGCCTGTTTTTCATTGCTGCCACCTTTTAAAAACAAATAAAAACTCTCTGTATCCTCACACCATTTTTCAACGCTGTCCCATGGTATAATATAGTTATCATCATTTACCTTGACATCAATTTCATCAGATGTTATCACATACTCATACATAATGCCTACATTCTTTGAATACTGTGCAGTAAATAATTTCAAACTGTTTTTATCAATTCCATACATGCCTGCATAGAGCAGAACGGCACATATCGCCGCAAAAACAAATGCAATGCTTTTATAAGAATCATCAATACTATACATTGTCCTTGCAAATATGCTGACGCTCACCATTCCGCACACAAGCCCTGACATATTTAAAACCAGCTTTTTTGTCTTGTATGTCTGATTATCAAAACCATCTGCACGCATTATATTTTTTATCATATCCTTTTTAAATTCTGTTTTATTTTCTATTTGCATTTTATTACTCTTTTCATTAAAATTATAATTATTATAACAGATTGGAGGCTTCTATGGCTATAGCATGTATTACAGGTGCAAGTTCCGGAATCGGCATGGAATTTGCAAAACAACTTTCTTTTATGGGTTACAATCTTATTCTTGTAGCCAGAAACCGCAAGGCTTTAAAGGAGCTTGCCGATTCACTCCCGACTAAGTGCATGATTATCACATGTGACCTTGCAAGTGAAGATTCATGCCGTACACTTGCTGACAAACTCAAAAAATATAATATCCGGATTCTTATTAACAATGCCGGATTCGGAGATGTAGGTGCTTTCTGCGAGACAAGTCTTTCCAAAGAACTTGATATGATTGATGTCAATGTGAAAGCCACTCACATTCTCACCAAAGAACTGCTTCCGGGATTTATAAAACGTGACTGCGGATATATTTTAAATGTTGCCTCAAGTGCCGGACTTCTCCCTGGCGGTCCTTATATGGCAACTTACTATGCAACAAAAGCATATGTTACAAGTTTTACAAGTGCGATTTATGAAGAACTGAAAGATATGAAGAGTAATGTTCACATAAGTGCATTATGTCCCGGACCTGTTGACACCAATTTTAATGAGACAGCAAATGTTATTTTTGCCCTTAAAGGTATCAGTGCCGAATATTGTGCAGCTTATGCATTAATTAAAATGTTTAAGAAAACTCTTATTATCATTCCGACATTTAAAATGAAAGCAGCAATCCTTAGTGCAAAATTATCACCACGGAAAGCCGCTCTTGCAATCACAAAGCATCAACAGCGTAAAAAACTGTAAATTTCTTATATGTATAATTTTAATAACTTATTCACCCCTCAGGCTCTGGGCTGTTTCGCTTATTTTCCTGAGGCGGTGGTTTACACCTGATTTTCCTACGGGCGGATCTAAAAGCTCACCTATATCTTTTAAATTCATATCCGGATTATCAAGACGCAGTCTGGCTACATCGCGAAGCGTCGGTTTCAAATAATCGAGTCCGACTGTATCTCTTATATATTCTATATCTCTTATCTGTTTTACAGCCGCTTCAATCGTTTTATTAAGATTGGCTGTCTCACAGTTTACTTTTCTGTTTACATCATTTCTCATGCCTTTGAGTATCATTACATTATAAAGATTCATCTGCGATACATAAGCACCACACACATTAAGACAATCCGTTATATGACTGCCCTCCTTTATGTATACAATATAATTTTTCTTTCTTGCTGTAATTTTTGCATCAAGATTAAAAAATGTCATCATTGACTGAAGCTGTAATGCATCGTCGTTGCTGTCACATACAACTTCAAAATGATAAAATTTATTCGGATCGCTTATCGAGCCTGCTGTGAGAAATGCCCCCTTTATAAATGCTCTCTTGCAGCAATCTTTCTGAACAATCAGAGGGTCTGCAAATACTCTCTTTGCGTCATTAAGATTATCATCAGTCAGCCATTTTAAAGTCATAAGTATATGTTTTACATACTTTTCGTCTCTTATTATAAGCTGCAAGCCGTCTTTTATAATTTCATTTTCCGTAATTCCGAAAATCTTTGCGGCTAGTTCTGTAAATACTGCAGCAACCGTTTCATTTTCAGTTACAAAAACTATTGTATATTTTTTATTTGTGTCGGTATGTATATGTCCGCCAAACGCCATCATGGCTGCAAATTCAGCAATCTGACAATGTTTTGCTGTATCTGTTTTCGTCTTTAATTCTTCTTTTACTTCTGATGAAAATGACATAATTCTCCTTACAATTTTCTCTTTGCGTCTTTATCTATATCACGATGTTCAACTTTACAGCCGTACTCTGTCTTTTTAAGCCTGTCCGCTATCGCATTGGCAAGTGTCACTGAACGATGCTTGCCGCCTGTACATCCTATTGCTATAACAAGGCTGTTTTTTCCTTCCTGCACATATTCCGGCAGAAGAAAATCAAATAAATCCATAATTTTATCAAGAAAAATATGTGCTGCATCAAAGCCCATAACGTAATCCTGAATAGGTTTATCATTACCTGTAAGTTTTTTTAATTCTTCTATATAATAAGGATTTGGCAGAAATCTCACATCAAATACAAGGTCAGCATCTGCCGGAATTCCATATTTAAATCCAAATGAAAGAACTGTGACAAACAGATTATTATAATGTCCGTTCTCTACAAATATTTTTTCAAGTTCCTGTTTTAATTCTCTTGTAAGCATATGGCTTGTATCTAGAATATAGTCTGCATGCTCTTTTAAGAAACTCATCTGTTTTCTTTCTTCTTCAATAGCATGGTCAACCCTGTCATCTTTGGCTAACGGATGTGTACGTCTTGTCTCTTTGTATCGTTTAACCAGAACTTCGTCACTTGAATCAAGATATAATATTTTATAATTGTAATGTCTCTGCGAAAGCTCCTTTAACATATCATCAAGCTCGTTTAAAGCATCTCCGCTTCTTATATCAACGCCAAGTGCAACATTGCAATATTCTTTTTTCTGTCCTCTTGCAAGTTCAATAAACTTAGGTATAAGTTCAATAGGCATATTATCCACGCAATAATATCCTTCGTCTTCAAATACATTAAGTGCTGTTGATTTACCTGCACCAGACATTCCTGTAACTATTACTATCTTCATTTCTTATTCCTCAAAGCCAAGCTTTTTCACTTCTAATTCAAGTTTTACACCATTGAGTTCATATATTTTTTCTGATACTTCATCTGTAAGCTTTATAACATCTGCAGCTGTGGCATTGCCCTTGTTTACAACAAAACCGGCATGTTTTTCTGACACACATGCTCCGCCGCATGTAAATCCTTTAAGTCCTGCATCAGATATCAGCTTTCCAGCAAAATATCCTTCCGGTCTTTTGAATGTGCTTCCTGCACTTGGATATTCAAGCGGCTGTTTTTCTTTTCTGCTTGCGGCAATCTCTGCCATACGGCTGCGGATTTCTGTCTGGTTTCCCGGATGGAGTGCTATAACCACATCTATGACTATGTCCTTTCCCGGACGCAGGACACTTGTTCTGTAACCAAATTCAAGTTCCTTATTATCAAGCTTTCTTATATTGCCATCTTCATCCATAATTGATGCACAAACAACAATATCTTTCATTTCTCCACCATATGCACCGGCATTCATCATTATACCGCCACCAATACTTCCCGGAATTCCGCTTGCAAATTCCATTCCCGAAAGGCTGTATCCTGCCACAATCGATGCAAGCTTTATAATGCTCATTCCTGACTGGACACGGATGTATATAACATCAGCTTTATCAACTGCACTTTCACAATTGTCATGTAAAATCTCATATCCTGCAAATCTGCTGTAAAGCTGTATTATGACACCTCTGTAACCAGCATCGCTTACAAGCAGATTGCTTCCATTTCCAACCACATAATATGGAACTCCTGCTTTTTTCAGATATATTACAGTGTCATGAATCTGTGCTGCATTTACAGGCGTAGCAAACAAATCCGCATCTCCGCCAATTCTGAATGTTGTATGGTTTTTCATCGGCTCAGACTTTTTTACATTGTCCTCCCCGAGAATTTTTATTAAATTTGAATATAAAATGTCATTATCACTATTCACTTTGACTCCATTCTCCAACTATTACAATGCAAGCTTTGCAGCTCCATATATTCCTGCATCATTAAGAAGACTTGCTTTTACTATAGCTGTATCAATGCTCGGATGAAATGCCTGCTTTTTATAATATTTTTTTATTTTATCAATAAAATAATCACCGGCTGCAGATACTCCACCGCCTATTACAAAACATTCAGGGTCAGCAATTGCCGCAGCACATGCCAGTCCTTTACCAATGTAGCTGCATACTTTTTCTATTACTTCTTCCATATCTTTATCACCGGCTTTTGCACGGTCAAATACTTCTTTTGCATTTTTTGTACCTGCAAGCCTTGCAATTCCGGTTGCTGAGGCAACCTGTTCAAGACACCCCGTCTTTCCGCAGTTGCATGCAAAATCAAGTCCGTCAACTAATGGCATATGCCCTATTTCTGCCGCAGCACCATTAAATCCGTTAATCGGTTTTCCGTCTATTATAAGACCACCTCCAACGCCCGTTCCTATTGTGACCATCATTATGCTTGAATATTCTTTACCACTGCCCTTCCAATATTCTCCAAGTGCTGCAACATTGGCATCATTACCGGCTTTTATCTTTTCTTTTGGAAATATCAGAAGCTCTGACAGTTTCTTTGGCACATTTACTACATCCCATCCGAGATTGACACATTTATTAACTGTTCCGTCGTCTCTCACTGCTCCGGGAACGCCTATCCCTATTCCGGCTATATCCGTGAATTTCTTTTTATGCATTGCAAGTGTCATTTTTATATATTCTGCAATATCCGGTAAAATGTTTTCACCGGAATTTTCTTTTCTTGTCGGCAGCTCTTCTTTTTCAATAAGTTCTCCGTCATCTGAAAAAAAACCACATTTAATTGTTGTTCCTCCAACATCTATGCCAAATACCACTTTATTCATCATCGTCGTCTCCCCTCATGAGATTCTCCTGAACTCTTCTGTACAATTCCTTAGCTGCATTGTAACCCATCTTCTTCTGTCTGTGATTTACGGCGGCTGCTTCAACAATAACTGCAAGATTACGTCCCGGACGGATTGGAAGTGAGTGGCAGACTACCTTATTTCCAAGATATTCTGTATATTCCTCTTCAAGACCAAGCCTGTCATATTCCCTGTCTTTATTCCAGTCCTCAAGCTTCATTACCATATCTATCTGCTGTGTCTCTTTGATGCTCTCAACACCAAAAAGTGTCTTGACGTCGATTATTCCGATACCTCTTAACTCAATAAAATACTTAGTAACACCAGGTGCCGTTCCTATAAGTGTCTCATCACTTACCTTTCTTATCTCAACAGCATCATCAGTTACAAGACGATGTCCACGCTTTATAAGCTCAAGTGCTGCCTCGCTTTTACCGATACCACTCTCACCTGTTATAAGTACACCTGTACCATAAACGTCAACAAGTACACCATGTATTACTATGCATGGTGCAAGCTGTACATTAAGCCATCTGATAACTTCTGCCATAAATGCCGATGTGGCAGCTTTTGACTTCAATATCGGTATTTTATATTTTGTTGCAAGTTCGATAACTTTTGCTTCCGGCTCTAAATCCCTGCAAAAAACAAGGCATGGAATATTGCTTGACAGAAGCTGCATATATCTTTCGTATCTATCTGTCTCTGAAAGGCTTGAAAGATAAGAATATTCTACATTTCCAATAATCTGTATTCTATCATTATCGAACTGGTTATAAAATCCAGTAAGCTGTAATGCAGGTCTGTTTACTTCCGGAATATGAAGCCATATCCCTGATGTATCAACATCCGGTGTAAGATTTGTAAGCTGCATTTTTTCTATAACTTTTGAAAGCTTAACTCTTTCTGTTCCGTTCATAAAATCCTCCTTGTTTTTGCGGAGCAAAAATCCGAATCCTTTGATAAGGAGAGGATTTTGCCTCCTTGTTTTCCGAAGTTCTTTTATAATTATATCACATTTATATGCTAATGAAAATATTTGTAGATATTTACTGCGACTGTTTCTGTTATTCCATCCGCTCTGCAAAGTTCTTCAACACTGGCATTACGGATTTTTTCTATATCCTGGAAATGCTTCATGAGTGCTTTACGCCGTACAGGTCCGACACCCTCTATTGCATCAAGCACTGATGATACCTGTGCCTTGCTCCTGAGACTCCTGTGATATTCTATCGCAAATCTGTGTGCTTCGTCCTGAACTCTCGTAATAAGTTTAAATCCTTCACTGTGCGTATCAATCGGTATCTCAACATTATTGTAATAAAGTCCTCTCGTATTATGGTGGTCGTCTTTAACCATTCCACATACAGGAATTTTAAGTCCAAGCTGGTCAAGTACCTCAAGTGCAATATTTACCTGTCCACGACCGCCATCCATCATAATAAGGTCAGGATATATATCAAATCCGGATGAACCTTCTATCGCACGTTTGAACCGCCTTGTAAGCACTTCTCTCATGCTCTTGTAATCGTCAGGTCCTTTTACAGTCTTTATCTTAAATTTTCTGTAGTCATTTTTCTTTGGCTTTCCGTCCTCAAATACAACCATTGAACCTACTGATTCAATACCATTTGTATTGGAAATATCATATGCTTCGGCTCTCCTGATATTTGGAATATTAAGCCATCCGGCAATTTCTTCCATCGCACCTGTCGTTCTTTGCTGTTCCCGCTTGATTTTCTCACCGTCCTGAATCAGTACCATGCGTGCATTCTTGTATGCAAGTTCAACAAGTTTTTCTTTATCACCTTTTTTCGGTGTCACAACAGAAACTTTTCTCTTTTTAATCTTAGAAAGCCAGTCTGCGATTATGTCAGAATCGTCTATCTCTTCCTGTATCATTATAACATTAGGAATATAAGGCGTTCCTCCATAATACTGCTTCATAAACTGGGAAATTATCTCACTCTTTCCGTCTCCTTCTGCAACCGACATATGGAAATGATCGCGGCCAAGCAGTTTTCCTTCCCTTATAAAGAATACCTGTACAACTGCATCCGTCCCGTCTGAAGCACATGCTATAACATCCCTGTCAGCACTGTCATCAGCTGTAATTTTCTGTTTCTGGGCAACCTGTTTTACGCTTGCAATCAAATCCCTGTACTTTGCCGCTTCTTCATATTCCATCTTTTCAGACGCTTCCATCATCTGCGATGTGAGCCCGTCTATAATTTTTTTGTAGTTGCCACCAAGAAAATCAATAACTTCATCTATTGATTTCTTATAATCTTCCTGCGAAATATATCCCTGACATGGTGCCGAACACTGCCCTATATGGTAATTAAGACACGGACGCTCTTTTCCAATATCGCGTGGAAGAACCCTGTTGCATGTTCTTATTTTATAAAGCTTACATAGCAGCTCTATTGTATCTTTTACTGCTCCTGCGGACGTGTATGGTCCAAAATACCTTCCTGTTCCGTGTTTCATTTTTCTTGAAAATATAACTCTGGGATACGCTTCATGTACGGACACTTTTATAAAAGGATACGTCTTATCATCCTTTAACATAGTGTTATACTTTGGGCTGTGCTCCTTTATCAGATTGCACTCCAGCACCAATGCCTCAAGTTCTGAATCTGTTATTATATATTCAAAATAATCAACATTCGACACCATTCTTTTTATTTTTGCCGTATGTTTTGTACTTGCACGAAAATACTGCCTTACGCGGTTTTTAAGATTAACCGCTTTTCCTACATATATAATCGTGCCAATTTTATCATGCATTATATAAACTCCCGGCTTATCAGGAAGTTTTTTAAGTTCCTCTTCAAGATTAAACATAAAATCAGCCTCATTTCCTGTTTAAACGCCGTACAATTTATTTACATGCATATTATGTATTTTAAAACGAATCTCCTTAGCGGATTCATCTTTGCAAACAGACTTTCACGAAGCTTTCTAATCTGACCGCATACATATTCGTTATTATCATTGTCTTTGCCATCATTTTTTCTATAATTGACCATGAGCACATAATCTATAATCATTTTTATATTATTAATTCTGAATATGTCATCACTTTCCTCAAGGACTTCCGCATATTCTTCATAATCCATGTTAAATCTATTATATCCACAGCGGGCAAGAAGATTTTCCAATGAATTAAACAATGCAGTTACGTCTGATGACTCCAGCATGTTATCTACACGCTTTTTCTTTTTTGCACAGCGTACTATAAATATTATAACAAATAAAATGGCTGCTGCAATCAATATTATTTTCCACAAAAATCCGAAAACTGCGGTGACTTTTCCACCTGCTATTGTATTATTTCCACTCTCCTCTGTGGAAATGTCTCCTGCGGATGCTGTATCCTGATTATTTTCTGCTGTATCCTGTTCATCAGTTAAAGATGTGTTCTCCTGTTCATCGGATGATGTTTCCTGCTCCTGTGGCTGTTCCTGCGAAACATTTTCTTCATTTTGTGAAGATGGTGTAACATCAACCGTTATCCAGCCATATCCATCAAGATATGCTTCGACCCACGCATGGGCATCTGAACTTTTTACATCTACAACCGATTCAGTGATAACAGCTTTATTTTGCTGTAATGTATTTAACGTATTAACTGTATCTGCCACTGCTATCCTGTCTGCCGGAATTCTGTAACCCTCTACATATCTTGCCGGAATATTAACAGACCTTAATAATATAACGGCACTTGATGCAAAATATGTGCAGTATCCTTCCCTGCTATCCATAAGAAAGTATTCAACCGCATCTCTTCCATCAGGAACACGTCCCGGAGAAAGTGTGTATCTGTAATTTTTACTGAAATAATCTTTCAGCTTCTGGATAGAATTCAGCCGTTCCTGTGTGCTTGCATTTTTAGGCTTGTAGGTATAGAACGTATTTAAATCTGATAATGAAAATCCCTGAATGCTGGAAGCTCCACCGCTCTTGTGTGCAGTATCATTCAGAAGTTCCATATCAGTCATAATATGTGTGCTGAATCCATATGGTAAATCTGTCTTTTCCTGCATAATATCGACAAGTTTTGATATATAAGATGTATCAATATCAATATATGTTAAATTTTGTGGTATATTCTTATCTCCACTTATTCTTGTCATCTGGTATATTTTTGTGCTTCGCTCAAAATCCCCTGTTCCACCATCTATATAATCTTTTAAAACATCACTGGCAAGTGCTTCTTCTATCATATCAAATCTTTTCTGATCCGCACCTTCAATTACACTTAAAGCCCGTGTCCATTTATTTCCGCCATAATAATAATTATAGCTTGTATATGTTGGAATATATAAATCTTTTCCTGTATTAAGTGTTGTTATCCTCGCAACCGTGTCTGATTTTATCTGGACAGAATCCGCCTCACCTATAACACCATCATTTGTAAGCCCCGTTACTTTTACGCCACTATCATCATTGTTTTCATTTTTACCACCGTCAGCATTTCCAGCCACAATTCCGTCAAAAATCCCATTGACAGACTCGTCCATATCTTTGCCCCATTCAATGAAAATCTGTGGTCTTTTATAATCTTTATTCACAACATCAGTCACAATAAGCACTGTTCCAACCAACGCACATATCATGAATATCACTGCCGGCTTTTTTATGTCACGCTTCTTTCTCTCTAATGCTGCAACACAAAATACATATGTAATACATATCACACATACAAACGCAGACGGAATTACAGAATATGCTATAAACAGACTCATTGCCGGAAGAATTTCTACAATTGCAACAAGCATGCTTCTTACATATACTACAGTAAAACTTATAATGTATGCCATAATAAGCACACAAAGAAATATTGCCAGTGATTCCTGTCCCTGTGCCGCAATATATGCTTTACTGTCAGATGATGAAACCGCTCCCTGAATATCCGCATATGACCTCCCACTTCTGAAAAATGTCTCCAGCTGGTTTGCAATATGAACAAATCCACTGATTATCATGCTATGTGCAGCCACAAAAAGCAACAATACTGCCAGTCCATGCACAATACTGAATTTTTTTCTTATTTTGGGCTGACTTATACATATAACGACAACACATGTAATAACTGCCTCATATATATACACTCCTGCCGAATCTGCATATAAAGCATTTCCGGTAAACATGGCACCTGTTATTCCGAACATACCTGTCATGGCAATTACCACACACATTAATATTTCCTTTATAATGTCACTTGTATCTGCCTGTAAATCATTCATGTTAATCTGCCCCATCTTTAATATTAAAAATCCTGTCAAGATTATCCTTTTCCACATTTATGATATCATAAATATCGCTTTCGTAATCCTGCATAGTAATAAGAACCGGATACTGTCCCAGATTAATACTGTTTTGCGTAATAATATAATTAAGATGCATCAAAGAATCCGTCTCACACTTTATGCACATAACTTCAAGCAGTGCTTTTTCGAGTCCTGCTTCATCATCAAAATCAAATGATGTTATATCATATTCCAATCCATCCCATACAACAAAACGTGCCGATATTCCATCCTCAAGATATGCAAGTCCGAGCAGATATGCTGCCTCATAAATCAAATCCAGCATATCCCTGAATTTATCTGTCTTTACTTTCGTAAGGTCAACAATAATCGTATTTCTTTTTTCTACCTCTTCACCATATTGACGCACTATAAAATCATCAGAATTCATACTCAGCTTCCAGTGAATTTTGTTGACACTGTCTCCGTCAGCAAACTCTCTTAAATCAAGCACTTCTGTATTATCTGTTTCCTCAAATGATAATACAAACTCATCCTCTTCATTCTGATAATCAACAGCCCGGAAACTTCCATCCTTTTTCTGCGGAAAAACAATTGCCTTTCTGATACAGTTATAATCATATGTAGTTGAAAAAAAACGGATATAATCAGTAACTTTCAATTCCGTAAAATATATGTTTACTATTCCTATATGCTTTGGTTTAAAATCAAGACTGCATTCCCTCATGCTGCCACTGCCAATTTCAACTTCTGCCTGCTTTGTATCCCCGTCATTGGAATATCTTATCTGTGCTTTGAGCACGCCTTCGGGCGGTCCAAATAACGAATTGCCACCTTCAATAATTCTGACATCGATATTGTCACCGACAGACACTACACTATTATTAATCTTTACAAATATCTTCATTCCATGTTTTGAAATACTAAAAATTATATATGAAAATAACGGTATGACAATCACCATTACCAGCATAACCATAAATTCAAAATTAACATAAAGGCAATTAAGAATTACTATTCCAATTACACTAAGAATATATAATATTACTCTTTTTTTCACAATATTCCTCTCGTACCAATCTTAGGAACATCTACACTTCTGCAAATGCTGTCTATTACACTTTCCTCTGTTATATGACCACGCTTCAGACTTCTATTTAAAATAATTCTGTGTGCCATCGTATCATTCAGCACAAACTGTATATCTGATGGAAGTACATAATCATGCCCACGTAAAAAAGCTTCTGCCTTTGCCATATTAATGATTGAAATACTTCCTCTCGGGCTTATTCCCTGCAAAATATCCTCTGAATCACGCGTTTTAGCTACAATTTTTGCAACATATTCATATATGCTGTCATCGACATATACCTCATCTACTATATCTCTCATAGCCATAAAATCCTGTGCATTTATAACATTTTTCGATAAAACCCTGTTTGATAAACCACCGGTTTTACTCTTCATTATGCTGACTTCATCTTCAACTGACGGATATCCCATGGTAACTCTTATCATAAATCTGTCCATCTGCGATTCCGGCAGTTTCTGTGTTCCCACCGAACCAAACGGATTCTGTGTGGCAATAACCATAAACGGCTCAGGAAGTGCATATGTAACCCCATCAACACTTACCTTTCCTTCTTCCATAACCTGAAGAAGAGCGGACTGGGTCTTGGGAGATGTTCTGTTAATCTCATCTGCAAGCAGGATATTACAGTCTGCTGCCCCTGCCTTGTACTCAAACTTATTAGTTGCACGGTTATACATATTAAAGCCCACTATATCTGATGGCATTACATCAGGCGTAAACTGTACCCTGTTACATTTAAGCCCCAGTGTTTCTGCAAATGCAAGTGCCATAGTTGTTTTTCCAACTCCCGGAATATCCTCTATGAGAACATGTCCTCTTGCAAGAATTGCCATCATTATCTTACAGATAACCTCATCCTTGCCCACAACACTCTTTTTTATCTCCATCAATACGTTTTTTGCCATATTTAAGTAATATGTATTATCTGTCATATATATCTCCCCTGTTAATGTATATTAAAATATGCATTATTAAACTTAATACCTTTTTCTCTAAATTCATCTAGATCAATAGAAACCTGAACCGGTGATTCTACTTCATATTCTGAGCTTCCACCGGCTTTCTGTGTCTGCCTGCCATTGACAGTTATAACCATTTCATAATCTTTTATATACCAGTTATTATCACTTATAATCTTTTTCATATTATAATATGTATATGTATTAGTCTGGTCATCTAAATATTCTATCTGAGATGCACCGGCATTCATTACACGCTCTGATATATAATTCATCGCCTCGTCATAATTTTCAAAAATATCTTCGTATGTAAGAATTTTGTCATTTTCAACATCAAAATTATAACCATACACCTGTGTAATTCTCTTCCTTGTAAAGCCTTTAGCAATAAATGATTCTGCTGATTCTATATACTTATCAGAAAATGATAATACTGTATCCTGAGCTGCTTCACAAACCGAATATGTCGATGTATAACTTATATTTACCGGATTCTCAATATAATTTTCGCTCATATCAATATCACTATATTTTTCCATTGCTTTAAGATGACATGTATCTGCAATCGTCTGATATAAACTGTCTGCCGAATTAAGGGAAACTTTATTATGATAAATCTTAGGATATACAACGGAAAGCTGTGCAGCTATTGTACTGTTATCAGAACCAAGTATACAGCTTGTCTGTTTCTGATACTTCAGGTAATCCTGCTTATTTATAGCAATCTCATCGCTTGTATACTGGCGGTCTGCTTTTAATGCTCCTTCGTTTTTATCTGACTGCATATCTGCATTGGAATCTGCAGCTGCATTATCCGTATATTCACTTTCCCGTGTTCCTCCCGGTGCTAATGCTTTCTGCTTCTTTGATGCTATTCCTGTTGCTGCCCCATGTACTGCTGTCACAACAATAACCGCAGCTGCCGCCGCTGCTGCAGCTTTTACTACTTTGAAAGCTGTTCTGGTATATGAATGTTTCCTGCTTACAGGCTTTATCTCTGTGAACATCTGACTGTCCTGCTGTTCGTCAAACATTCCTGAACGGTCAATAATTGTGCATATCTGCTGCTGAATTACCTTTTTATCAGGATATTTCACTTTATTCATAACCTTCCAACTCCTTTCTGATTAGTTTTACCGTCTTGTAATACCTTGCTTTTACTGCACCCTGATTCATCCCCATCATCTGGGCAATCTGCGTAAATGAATGTTCTTCATACGCCCTCATCATAAATATGCGTTCCGAGACTTCATCTTGTTTTTTCAGAATCTGCATTACCTTTTCCTTTGTCATACTGTTAATTGCATTATCTTCAATGCAGTCAGATGATGGCTTATCATAATCTTCAAGCACTTCTGTCATAATTGATTCATGATTGTACCTGCTTCGCCGGTAATCTATAACTTTATTTTGTGCTATCCTTATTATCCATGTTTTAAATGATGCTTTTGATGCATCAAATTGTGATAATGCCCTGAGTATTGATATAAATGTCTCCTGTGTAAGATCAAGTGACAATTCTTCATCAGATGTCTTTATGTAAATCTCCCTGTAGACAGTCTTATAATACCTGTCAATTAATATTTCTGCCGCCCTTTTATCATCCTCATCCAAAATCTGTCTTATAAGATATTGGTCTGTCTCAAAGACTTTGGATACCAGCTGTCTGGCAGAAAACTTTTTCTGCGTTAATTCCCCTGTGGTGTCCATAGTTCTCCTCCCTTATATATATTTATACGCACTACACTCTTAAACCGCCGCAAATAAATTGTACTTTATCAGATACAACTCATTTTAATTTACTGTTTTTCACGCAATGTTTTTATTATTATAAAATATATTTCATATTATGTCAAAATAAATATGATGCAATATTCATAGCTGAAATACGCACCGCATCTCTTCCGATTATATAAAAAACTGCCGGTTGTTTTTACACAACCAGCAGTTTTAATTATATTAATGGATAATTTAAAAATCAACTTCTGTATCATAGTAGCAGCACTTGAGAAGTTTCTCCATCTCTTCCTGACTAGGCTGACGAGGATTAGAACCTGTACAGGCATCAAGAATAGCATTAGCTGCAATATCGTGAAGTTTTTCAAGGAATTCGTCTTCTGGAACAATACCATTTTCTGCCGGAAGACCACCCTCACCATAATGTTTGATGCAATGAGGAATATTAAGTTCATCATTCATCTTTCTTAACATTTCAATAAGATTATCAATCTTTTCTTCTGTTGTATTACCACCAAGTCCAAGGAAATCAGCTATGTATGCATATCTTGCAGCTGCCGTTGCATCCTTTGAATTGTACTTGATTACCTTTGGAAGATACATAGCATTAGCTGCACCATGAATTATATGACCACCTTCAAATGCTGCACCTGTCTTGTGAGCCATTGAATGAACAATACCAAGAAGTGCATTAGAGAATGCCATACCTGCAAGACATTGTGCATTATGCATTGCATCTCTTGCTTCCATATCTCCGTTATATGATTTTACAAGATTATCTCTTATCATCATAATTGCATGAAGTGCAAGAGGATCTGTAAAATCACAATTAGCTGTTGAAACATATGCCTCAATACCATGAGTCATTGCATCCATACCTGTATGAGCCACGAGTTTGACAGGCATTGTCTCTGCAAGTTCAGGGTCAACAATTGCAACATCAGGAGTAATCTCAAAGTCTGCAATTGGATACTTAATACCCTTATGATAATCTGTAATAATTGAGAATGCTGTTACTTCTGTTGCTGTACCTGATGTAGATGATACTGCACAAAAATGAGCTTTTTTTCTGAGCTGTGGAAGACCAAATACCTTGCACATATCTTCAAATGTTGTATCCGGATATTCGTACTTTATCCACATTGCCTTAGCTGCATCAATAGGAGAACCACCACCGATAGCTACAATCCAGTCAGGTTCAAACTCAGTCATAACCTGAGCACCTTTCATAACAGTCTCTACAGATGGGTCTGATTCAATGCCTTCAAAAAGCTTTACTTCCATTCCAGCTTCTTTAAGATAATCTTCTGCTCTCTGAAGAAATCCGTTACGCTTCATTGAGCCGCCGCCGACACAAATAATTGCCTTTTTGCCCTGGAGTGTCTTCAATGCCTCCAAAGAACCTTTTCCATGATAAATGTCTCTTGGTAAAGTAAATCTAGCCATAATAAAATACCTCCAAAATTATAATAAGAGCATGGATTGTTAAATCTCTGACAATCTATGCTCTTATTATATATCTATATTTATTCAATTTCAAGGTATTTTTGTCTAAATTTTATTAACAATTGTAAATAATTTATTAACATTTTTTGACAAATCCAATCAAATTACATTACGTCTTTTACTGCTGCTGCAACATTTTCTGCAGTAAAGCCAAACTTCTTGAAAAGTTCGCTTGCAGGACCTGAAGCTCCAAAGCCTTTCATTGAAACGACTTTACCATCAAGGCCTACATATCTGTACCAGCCAAAATCAGAAAGTGCTTCAACAGCAACTCTCTTACGGCAGCTTAAAGGCAGAACTGAATTCTTGTATTCATCAGACTGTTCCTCAAATAATTCCATACTTGGCATGCTGACAACTCTTACATCAATACCATCACCGGCAAGAAGTTTCTTAGCTTCTATTGCAAGTGAAACTTCTGAACCGCTTGCTATTATAATTGCATCAGGTTCAGCTTTTGTGCTGTTATCAATGATATAGCCACCCTTTAAAGCTTCCTTTGAAGATCCTTCAATCTGTGGAAGATTCTGTCTTGTGAGCACAAGTCCTGTAGGTGTGCTCTCTGATTTTATGGCATACATCCATGCTGCCGCTGTCTCTGTTCTGTCACATGGACGGAAAACAGTAAAGTTTGGAAGTGAACGGAATGCAGCAAGCTGCTCTATCGGTTCATGTGTAGGACCATCTTCGCCGACACCGATACTGTCATGTGTGAAAATATATGTTACAGGCAGTTTCATAAGTGATGAAAGTCTTGCCATAGGTTTTGTATAATCACTGAACACGAAGAATGTTGCTGCAAATGGTCTTAATCCTCCGTGAAGTGCTATACCATTAGTGATAGCTGTCATGGCCTGCTCTCTTACGCCAAAGTGAAAATTGCTTCCAGCGTAATTTTCCTTAGAAAAATCGCCTGCATCCTTCATGTTTGTCTTATTAGATGGTGCAAGGTCAGCAGAACCACCTACGAGGTTAGGCATATGCTGCTTAATAAGGTTAAGAAGTGCTCCTGATGTGCTTCTTGTAGCTTCTGCTTTTTCAGGCTTAGCCCAGTATTCTTCTGATTCGAATAAATCTGTAAGATCATATCCGTTGTAATATTTATCCCACTTTTCTTTCATTTCAGGGAACTTCTCACAATATTCATCAAAAAGTTTATTCCACTTATCTTCTGCCGCACCACGCTCCTGTGCTATCTTCTTATAGTTATCATAAACTTCCTGTGGAACTTCAAAATCGCCCTTACATGGCCATCCGATATTTTCCTTTAATGCGGCAACATTTTCTTCTCCGAGAGGCTCGCCGTGAGCACTTGCCTTACCCTGCTTCGCCGGACATCCAAATCCGATAAGAGTATCAATCTTAATAAGTGAAGGTCTTTCTTTATCAGCCTTCGCCTCTTCAATTGCTGCTCCGATTGCCGCGAGGTCATTGCCATCTTTAACTTCTATTGTCTGGAAACCAAAAGCTTCAAAACGCTTCATTACATCTTCTGTAAATGCAATATCTGTGCTTCCCTCAATTGAAATATTATTTGAATCATATAAAACAATAAGCTTGTTAAGTCCAAGAGTTCCTGCAAGAGAGAAACATTCTGATGAAATACCTTCCATCATACAGCCGTCGCCACCCAGTACATATGTGTAGTGGTCAACAACCGGATATCCCTCTTTATTGAATACAGCAGAAAGATGTGCCTCTGCCATTGCCATACCTACTGCCATTGCCATACCCTGTCCAAGAGGACCTGTTGTAGCTTCAATTCCTACAGTGTGACCATATTCAGGATGTCCTGGCGTAAGCGAATCAAGCTGTCTGAAATTCTTGATATCATCTATTGAAAGATTACCATATCCAAATAAATGTAAAAGTGAATATAACAGCATTGAACCGTGTCCGCCTGACAGGATAAATCTGTCTCTGTTTTCCCATTTTGGATTAGCTGGATTGTGGTTCATGTGTCTGCTCCATAATTCATATGCGGCAGGTGCTGCTCCAAGAGGAAGTCCCGGATGACCTGATTTAGCTTTCTGAATCGCATCCGCAGATAAAACTCTTATCGCGTTTACTGACATTTCATCAATATTATTCATATTCTCTCTCCTTAAATTAAATAATTTTTATTTTCAATCTTTAAAATCGGCATCTGTAAGGAAGAAAATATCTCCCTTTTCACCACGTTTTTTCTTAATTCCGCCAAAAAACTTTCTTGAAGCACGTTTTTCTGAATGTGCTATCGCTTTGTTGATAATCTCCTTGATATCATCAAGACGGATATTGTCTGTCACACTGTGAAGCTTATCAATCTTTAAGTACAATTCAAGAAGTGCATCATCATCAACTTCATATTGACGTTTACGTGCAAATTTTCTTGCCATTTCTACAAGTTCATTAACAGTATACTGCTTTAATATAATTCTGTGGTTAAACTGCTTTGTCAAATCCGGATTGAAGTTTAACAAAACATTCATCTCAGCATCAGAATCCTCAAATATTACTATCATTCTGCCTGTATCCTGATTAAGGCACTGTGTAATCTCTTCAATACGCTTTGGCTGGATTGAACCGGCACCCTCTACAATAAGAGCAGTTCCTTTAAGCTTTGACATTGCTCTGCTGATTCCTCTGTGATTAATACTGTCACCGGTTGTCTTTGCTATCTTTTTCTGGCGGTCCGGATAAAGATGATTGATTGCTCTTACAATTGTTCTTGCAAGGTCTGTCTTGTCAGAACTTGAATTGCCTGAAATAAGAATATTTCCGCATGATGAAGTATTAGTCTGCATTTCCTTATCCAGTGTCTCAAAATAAGATGCAAGCTGGCTCTCAAGACCAGGCATTTCTCTGTATTTTCTGAATATCTTTGCAAGATCTCCGCTAAGTTTCTTTTCTTCATCTATTTCCTGCTCAATATCATCAACCTGAGGTTCCGGTTCTTTTACTGCTGAAGGCTTAACTTTACGTGTATTTTCTTCAGGCATAAGCTCGCCGATTGGGATCTCTTCTGTTTCGTCTGTCTGCTCCATATCAAGTTCTTCACTGACAGCACTCTTTAACATTTCATCTGATATTCTTTCAATCTCTGCTGTATCAAGTGATACGACTGTATCCTTCTGGATATTTTCAGTTATCTGTTCTGCTATATCCGTTTCTTTAGTTGCTGTCTGCTCATTGGCAGCTTCTTCCTGCACATCTGCTGCCTGTTCTGCCACACTTCTCATGGCATCTGCCGCTTCTTCAAGCTTCACTGTAGCTTTACCGGTTCTTATAGCAAGGTCTGTCTTTGCTGCATGGAGCATCATCTTTTCTCTTGCTTTTAATCTTGCTTCTTCCTCATTAAAATCAGAGCCGTTTGCCTTTGCAATTTCTTTCTGTTCTTCCATAAGACGCTCATATGCAGCACTCTTTTCATCCTTTTCATCAAGCATGCGTTCGAGTTCTTCTTTAGAATATTCTTTAGTATCCCTGTTGCCGTATTTCTGTTCGCGTACTGTTTCCATCCAGTCTGCCAGGCTTAACTGTCCTTCAATCTGCTCATCTTCTTCCGGCTGCACCTCATCCGTAATATTGTCTGTATTCGTCACCGGATCCGGTCTTAATGCCTGTGTATCTTCGTCAAGAATTTCACTTAAATTCTTTGCAAGCTCTGCCTGAATGTTCTGTGTGTCATAAATATTATTGACATTCGGTACGCTTACAGGCTCAATCTCCATAGCATCTTCACGCTCTTTAATATGTCTTTGTGCCTCTATTCTTTCTTCACGAAGACGTTCTTCTTCATCCTCACGGCTCATTCTGTCATAGCTGTTTTCAATCTTTTTCTTGGCATTAGCTATGAGTTCTTTCAATGATTCCGGCATCTGTCCGGGCTTGTTATCGGATACTGCCGCCGCTGCTTTTCTTGCCATTTTAAATACATCTGTATTATCCGGCTGTTCTTTGTTATCAGCATCATGTTCTTCTTTCATATCTTCGCCTGAAAGATTTTCTGCTGTATCATTATTTTCTGCTGATTCACCCTTTGGTTCATCAGTTTCTTCTATATTTATCTCTATTTCTTCTGTCTGTTCATCACCTTCTTCTTTTACCGGCTCATCCCATGGCTCTAATGTTGCAGCCATAAGGCTTCCTGCATCAATGCTTTGCATCTGTGGCTTTACCTGTTCTGCTTTTTTATCATCTGAAGATTCTGCTTCAGTCTCCGGTTTCCCGGCTTCTTTATCATCATCCTCTTTTAATGCCTCTTCAATATCATCCTGACGTATTCTTGCAAGTTCTTTCTGCTGTTCAAACATGATTTCTTTTGTCTTTTCATCATCATGTTTTTTAAGTTTTGCATCATCAAGAATCTTAATCTGCATTGTTGTAAGCGGTGCACCAAGTCCCTGCTTTAATTCCATTGACTTTTCAACATATATGCCATCCTGAAATAAAAGTGCAAGTTCATCACACGCTTTAATGCACTCGTCTTTTCTTCCTGTCTTTGCATACAGACAAGCAAGCTCATACATGTATTTTTCATCAATCTCATGATTCTTATAGTCTTCAAGAATTTCAACAAGCTCGTTATCTGACGCACCTTCTGCTTTTCTTAAAATATAATAAAGAATGTATCTGCTGACATCATGCTGTGACATACGCTCATATTCTTCATATAACCCATCAGCATCATCAAACTGCTTCAGCTTTATCATAATCTCAGTAAGTTTGTATACAAGCTTTCTGCCTCCAAGATTACGGTTATATGCAAGAATAGCCATATCTCTCGCTTCCTCGTAATCTCCGACTGCTTCCTGCACGTTAATTACTGTTGCAAGTGCATTCCAGTCTTTTACCTTGTGCCAGCTCATCTCTTTTGCAATTGCAGCTGCTTCTTTATAAGATTTTTTTGCTGCAAGCTGCTTAATCTGTTCAATTTTAAGATTCATTTCATATTTATCCACAACAAGACGCCACCTTTACTAATCAATTTTTATGTATTAACACCCTGCAATCCGGGTTATTCTCTAATCGTAATTATGACATATACGCAGTATATCTACACTACATATATGTCATAAGTTTATCACAGCTATTGATTATTGTAAACTTTTTATACGAAAAACTCAAAGCTCGTCTGCTCATAATCCATTCTCGTATACTCCAGCTGGGTCGTGTTTGTCCTGCTGTAATAATCAACGACAACAGTCTGCTGTCTTCCGTCAACAAGTTTTTGTCCAAGTATATAATTAACGTCAAATCTTCCTGTAATTGCCGGTGTTGCACCTCTTGCCGGAACGATAAGCTGTACATGGTTTGTCTTTAAAAGCTTAAAAATCGGTTCCCATATATAAATATCTTTTGCGGCACCGAACGGATTATCAATAAATATTGTTTTTCCAAGAACTGCCGTTTCACTAACTGATGCGTTAACGCTTGCAATATAATTTATTACAGCTATAAGGAACTGTATATAAATTCCCTGTGACTGTCCCGTAGAGCCAACTGCCTCCTCATATCGCAGATACCTGCTCTGGTCCTTGATACGCTCACGTTTATAAAGCTGTACCCTTATTGCATTCATATCAGTTACTATTACAGAAAAAAGACGTTTCCATGTGAGCCTGTTTCTTATATATTTCAATCTTTCTTCCTGTGACGAAATGCTTTCAGACATTGCAATTGTCTCATCTATATATAATGACATCCTGCTCTTATACAGTTCTTCCTTTACATATGGAATAAACAGCCCAATCATCGATATGATTTCATCATCAAGACGTATTGTTGAAAGACCAGGAAGTCTGTCAAGTTCTGTTTTTATATTGCAGCACGTCTGTATACAACGGTTTTCAAAGTTGTCTTTTATCTGTTCCATATCTTCAATGCCCTTTGAAACACGCTCTTTTTCCAATACTATGTATTCATTCGTCCTGCGAAGCCCGCTGCATAACACCTCAACATCTTTGCAATCAGACGGAATATTTATCGAAGCATTCATTTCTGCCGAAAGCTCATCTGCATCAAATTCCACAAGACGGCGGCAGAATTGTTCTTTCCTGCTCTGAAAATCTTCTCTTCTTTTTTCAATAAGCTTTACAAGCTGTGAATAATCCTTTGAGATTTTCTCATATGAATCTGTCTCAGTCTCAAGAATCTTTAAATCATATGCATTTTCATTCTGCCTGAAAACATTGGCAACCGCTTCCTCATCCGGAATATCCATACCGGCATCTGTCACAATTCTCTCAAGGTCTTTTTCACATATATAATATTTTTTTAAAGCTTTTGCCTGACCTGCTATCTCTGCTTTAATGCGTTGTGTTCTCTCATCAAGCTCTTTTATATAATTCTTATGCTGGCTGATGTAGCTTTCAGGATTTTCACACAAAAGCGGTTCATATTCACCGAATCTTTCTTTTATCTGGCTCACAGCATGTGCAATACTACCCTCAAGACGGTTCATAAGTGCATTCTGTGCATCAAATTCATCCCTGTCAGCTCTCGTTTCCTTCTCCATATCAGCAATCTGCTGTTTTATGTGAAGAAGTTCCTGTGCATCTGAAACAATCGTTTTACCTGTTTCAAAATCTGATTTTACTGTTTCAAAATCATCACCACGGTATTCAATGGCTTTTTTGCACTTTTCCATTGAAATACGGTAATGTTCCATAAGTGCTTCTTTATCTGCAACGTCAACCATCTCTTTGTCCAATATGTCTTTCAGTCCGAAAAATCTTGACTCAAGCTGCATGTATGTCATACCTGCAAATTCTTTTTCCGGTTTGTCTGATGTATCTATATCCATATCATAAAAATGGTTGTAATTTTCCTCCCAGTCTTTTTTTGCAGTCTCAATTTTTTGTTCATATACCGCAAGAGTTTTACTTACATTCTCAAGAATTTCTTTCTTATTGTCAACATCCCTCTGTGAATCACCAAGCTTTCGTGAAAGATTATCTGCATCAAGAAGTACCTGTCTCTGCTTTGCATATTCTTCGGCAAGCTGCTCCTTATGTTTTTTTGCAAGTTTTAAAATCTCATAACGGCTGCACTCCTCTGTATATGCTTTTTTTGCCGATTCTGCCTGTGCAGCCGCACTATCACACTGCTTTTTAAGAAGCTGTTCTTCTGCTTTCAGCTTTTCATGATTTTCCCTGCTCTGCGACATATTCTCTGTGAGCCTGCGTAAATCATCTGATGCTTTTTCAAACCTTTGCATCTTATTATTTATAGCATAACAATAGTCACCAAATACAACCTTTCGGCGGTCTTCAATCTTTTCTATTTTATGATTAATATTATCAAGCTCTTCCTGTGCCGCTGCAATCTCTGACTCGGTTTTTGCCTCATCTTTAAGAAAATCCATATCTTTCATTGCAAATACAACTGTATCTTTATCAATCTGGACTTTTGCATTCAGGACATTATCTTCACTCACAAGCGGAACGATATACGAATCAAGATTAAAGCTGGCAAGTGCCGCATCATTTTTTATTTTATCAAAATTATTTTTTACAATAAAACTGTATTCTACAAACGGAATACGCCTCTTTACATCTTTACGCTGTTTCTCATCAAGCTGTGCAAGCCAGTCAGCACCTTCTTCGACATCATCTTTATATCTTGTAAAAAGATATTCTTTTAATTTTGTTCTGTTCTTTGCATCTAATAAATATTGGTGTTTCTTTGCATTTTCAATAAATGCAGCAAGTTTTTGTGCCTCTTTTTCCGCTTCAAAATACTCGCTGTCAAGGCTGTCACTATACTCCTTTATCTTTATATCAAGTCCTGCCGTATTTTCATCATTATATATTTTTGAGAGCGTATTAAGTTTGTCCTTTGTCTGCTCATACTCTGCCTGTATTTTCTTGACATCTTCGATTTCTTTTTTTATAAATTCAAGTCCGACATCAATTCTTGCAATGTCTGTCTGAGTATCGCCAAGCCGGAGTTTCAAATCATTATATGCCTTATCTTTTTGCTGTATCTCCTGTCTGGCATCTTTAATATTCTCTTCTGATGTTAAAAGCTCTGCCTCAACATTTTCCGCAATAATTATTCCACATTTTTCCATGAGAACCGCCATCTGCTTTTCGTCATTTTCAATGCGGCTCTTTAAAAATGAAACAAGACTTTGTGCAGCTGCCTCTTCTTTTGTCAGTGAATCAAACGTTTTCTGTGCTTCTTTATAATTATCCTCTGCGGTCTTCAACTCTTTTTGCGAATGTTTAAGACTTTCTTTTAATTTTTCCCGCTCATCATTTGACAATTCAAATATTTTTACAGCTATATCATGCAGCTCTGCCGTAATGTCGTCATGCTCACGCATTCTGTTGTCTATCGTCTGTTTTATTTTGTTAAAATCATTTTCATATTTAAGATAATCTGCATAATCATTGACTGATTCAGATTTTCTAAGCAGCTCTTTTCTTTCGGCAAAACGGCTGTCTGCCGCTTCAATCTTTGCACTGTAAACATCAACAAGCTCACGTATTGCATCAAGTGACTTCTGCTCGCTTGCAACCTGTGCCGACTGAATCAGATACTGTTCATTATTAATTTTTTCCTGTATTTTTTCCAAATCGGAACTATTCTGCTCTGATAATGCTTCCCTGTCAGCAATTATAATTTTGCAGGCACACAAAAGCCTGTATATCTTTTCCTCAAGTTCCTGCTTTTTTATAAAATTCACTTTGAATGATTCTGCATACTGTGCAAATTTTTCTATTTCTTCAACCTGACTGTTATAATTGCCTATCTGTGAATTCTTTTTTGACAATTCAAGCAGCTTATCTTTAATATCAAGAAGTGTCCTTGCCATCTGACCTTCATCATCAGTCACACCTAACTTATTATTAAATGATTTTTCTATAATCTCTTCAATAAGCAGATCTTCCACAACTTTACGGCTTGTTCTGTAATTGCTCTCAAAATAAGTTCTTACATGTCCTTCTGTTTTATTGATTCCACGTATAATTTCCCACTGGCTCTCATATATTCCGTAATGTGACAGGAAATTCTGATAATCTCCTTTTCTGTCAAATATTTTTACCGACACATTAAAATCATCTTTTTCAAGATTTCTAAGATATTCTTTCAATCCGTTGTATGTTATTCTCTCACCGTTACTTGTAAGTGGAAGATTTTTTATATCATTGTCGCCGAATTCCCTGTAGAAAATAGCATAATTAAAATATTCTATACCCGACGAATTGCTCTGTGCACCCGCTTTTCTCGCACAAAATCCTGTTGTCATATATGTATAATTATCTTTTCTGTAACATGGCTCCAGTTTCCATTCCACAAGAGAGTGTATGACTGTATTTCCTCCCCCCTGCCTGAAAAGCTTTTCAACCGGCTGCTTCTCATCAAGTGTACAATTCGGAATTACATTCTGCAAAAGCATGAGCATGAGAAGACTCTTACCACCGCCGTTCGCAAGGTCATAAATCATGCTGCTGCAATTTGGACGCATCATAAAATCATCATACATCTGTGTTCCGAAATTGTACTTTACATTGTTTACCCTGATTCTGTTAATCTGTGGCATCGTTCTTCTCTCCTTTCGATAAAATCTGCGTAAATCTTCCTTTATATTCATCAAAGTAATTCTCTATAAGTGCCCGGAATCTGTTTGTAGGATAATAAAGATTTCCACCAGAATTTTCATCTTCTTTTGTATTATCCACAGAATTTTCCGGCTTTTCCGAATTATCAACAAGCAGCCCCTGATTTACAAGAAAATTAAAAACTATTTTGACAAATCCGGCTTTTGAATTTCTCGCTGCCCTCATCCCAGCCTGAACACTGTCAGATGAGGCCGGTAGTTCCTCCCAGCTTAACGCAATCTGCTTAAAACTGTTTTCCTCTATCTCATCAAGGACTATGCCGTTTCGCTTATCAATTATACCGTTTATGGAATTATCAACATTTTCTATTACATCTTCAATACGCACGTAACTTGTATAATTTGCTGCTGACGTATCACTGTAAAATGATGTGATAGTATTGTAAATAACAAAATATGCAAGATACAATTCTCTGTTCAACTTAACTCCAAGTTCTTTTCTCAACTCTTCGTTAGTATATCCAAACACCGGATTATTCTGGCCTGCACTTACATACAGGCTGTTTTTATACTCATATATGTCAAGATTCATCTTTTTAAGAGTCATCATAACAATGTCATAAACCTGTGCATTTGTGCTGTACTCCTGATACAGTGCTGCATTATCTCCATTTTCACCAACATTTTCGCCATTGATAAGTTTTGACACGATATCTAATGCTCTGTCTAAATTTCTGCTCTCCATAATTTTTCCCTTCCGGTATAAATTTATATTAAATGTTAATTACTGTAATCTTCTCTATGAAATGTAACATCGCTCACTTCACATCCATCCATAAGTTCAAGCATTTTGCCATTCCCCTCATCTATAGAAAAACCAACCGGGGCTTCATTCTCAAAATATTTTTTCAATATATCATCCATAAAACTTTCACTATCCATATCTTCACCACCGATTATATGCTTTTTCTTCTGGCACAGATTTACGAAAAATGAAAAATAATCTGCATTTTTAAGAACATTTTCGGAATACATATTTTTCATTGACAGATTAAATTCTTCCAGTGTGAACGCTTCTTTTTTGTGCAGTGCCGAAATAAGATTTTTCATTATAAACACATAATTATCCGCAATTCTTTTCTCTTCCAGTTCATCTTCAAATATGATTTCTTTCTGCTTTTTTACACTTACCTTTTCTATCTCCTGATATCTTGCAGGTCTCATTGTAAGTGCTTCATCTATGGAATTAAGATTAAATGTTTTCTTCGTATTTGGTTTTAAAATTCCGTTTATAAGAGGAATCAGCACCGATGCATCACCATTTTCCGTCATCTTTTTTAAAAGTGATGTGAAATCAACATGGCTTCTTATCTGAGAAAGTTTTGCATGCCTTACAGCATCATCTGTGAGTTTCTGCATATGGGTGCATGCCCCAAGAAGCTGTGCGTGTCTGTTCATTGCAACTTTCAGCTGGTTTTCAAGCTCATATATCTCACTGATTGTCTTATAATATGCTGCATCCGCCTGACCTCCCGGCGATATTTTTTCAAGTGCCGATTTTATTAAATCACTGTTTTTCTTAAACAGCTTTTCCTCATCATCAAACCAACGCATTCCCGTTTCCACAAAATCACGGTATGCTTCTATTCCGGCAAAAACATCGGATGCAAGCGTATTCATTACATCCTGCTGTACAAGTGCTAGCCTGCTTACCTCTTCATTAATTCTTTCAACAACTTCCGTACCACCTTTGAAATTCTTTGCCTGTATCATTTTTTCAAGCAGAAGCTGCTGCACACTTATCCTGCTCTCATCTTTTATCTCTTTTGTATCAAGATAAAATTCCACAGCATCGGAACTTATCGTATACCACACTATACTGTCCCTTATTGTGCTTTCAATCATCCTTACCCGCGAAATTCTCTTTTTTCTTTCAACCGGGTCAAAATATTCAAAATCAAAAGGGCGGCCGTCATTTTTAATTTTATCAAAAATGTAGCCGCCAATTTCCCTGTTTTCTTCTTCACTTAATAATAGTCCGAAATCCCTTGAAATGAGTTCATGAAAAAATTCAAGGTATTCAGGGTATGTAACATCTTTTTCATTGAAGTTATTTTCTTCTATAAAAAAGCGTAAAATACCCATAACGATATATCCCATATCAAGTATTTCGTACTTGCCGTCTTTAAACTGTGACAATGAAATCTCTGTGAGTTTAAAAAACGGATAATATTTTTTTAAATTGAGCATTCTCGCCCTGTGTCCGGAGACAATATCGTTTACCATATTTACAGCCATAAATCTGCTCCCATTTTACAATTGTGTACGTCCCTCAAGAGCACGCAGAAGTGTAACTTCATCTATATATTCAAGGTCTCCACCGACAGGAACTCCGCTTGCAATTCTTGTAACCGTAATTCCGGTCGGCTTAATAAGCCTTGAAAGATACATTGCGGTTGTCTCGCCCTCAAGACTTGAATTGGTTGCAATAATAACTTCATTCACATCACCCTCAAGCCTTTTTATAAGCTCTTTAATCTTAATATCGGCAGGTCCGATTCCAAGCATCGGGCTTATTGCACCATGAAGCACATGATATACGCCATTATATTTGCCTGTCTTTTCATATGCTGCCATATCACGCGTATGTTCAACCACCATAATTGTTGAATGGTCACGTGCCTTATTGGCACATATCGGACAAATTTCTTCATCTGTAAGTGTAAAACACTCTTTGCAATATCTCACATTAGCTTTCGCACTTGTGATGGCATTAGTCAGTCCATCTACCTCTTCCTGTGGCATGTTAATAATGTGAAATGCCAGGCGCTGGGCACTTTTAGCTCCAACCCCTGGTAATCTGGACAACTGTTCAATTAATTTGTTAATGTGTCCGCTGTAAATATCCATTAGAAAAGGCCTCCGCCCAATCCTGAAAGACCTCCTGTAATCTTAGACATCTGTGCCTGTGATTCTTCTTCACACTTTCTTAAAGCTTCATTTGTTGCAGCCATAATTAAGTCTTCAAGCATTTCAACATCATCTGGATCAACTGCTTCAGGGTCAATCTTGACTTTTGTCACTTCACGCTTTCCGCTCACTGTAACTTCTACAACTCCGCCGCCTGCTGCCGCAGAGAATTCCTTTGCTTCAAGCTCAGCCTGCTGTGTCTCCATCTGACGCTGCATTCTCTGTGCCTGCTTCATTAAATTATTCATATTGCCCGGCATACCGCCCGGGAATCCGCCTCTTTTTGCCATTAGATGTATTCCTCCTTATCATCTACTTCTATATCCATATTAACAAGTTCTCTTATATCTGTAAATCTGTTTTGAAAATCCTCATCATCTGCCAGCTTTGTAATTATTATATTTACCTTTATGCCGGTTCTTTCTTCAATAACCTCAATTAGACGATTTACTTCCTCTTCTCTTGATATTGCATTATATGCCGATGTGGATTTTACCATTATCTCAAGACTTATGCCATCTTTTGCAAGCGTAACATGGCATTGTCTTAAAAACGCAACATACATCGGGTCATCAATAGTATTGATTATGCCGTTCCATGATGCTGCAATCTGTCTTACATCATCCGGAAGAGCCTCTATGACACGCTTTTCTACCGGTTTCTGTGATTGTATGCCATCAGTTCCACTGATTGATGCACCTGCTGACGGAACTGGTGAACTAACTGCAAACGCACCGCTTTCAAGCTCCTTACATGTCTTTTCAAGATTATTTTCAAGAAGTGTGACACGCCCGGCAAGTTCTTCCACGCTGTCATTTTTTTCCATCGAAGGCTTGCACATCTTTATTATTGTAACTTCAAGTTTAATACGCTTCTGCGTTGAAAACTTTAGCTCATTTGACAAATCAGACAACACTCTTATATACCGCATAAGCGTGCCCTCATCAATTTTTGATGAGTCTGCCTTCAACTGTGCAAGGCTGTCTTCTGACACATCTATTATATCAGCAAGTTTCGATTCATCATCCGTAGTTTTTACGAGTAAAAGATTTCTTAAATACCATATGAAATCATTTACAAACTGACCAAGTTCCCTGCCCTGCATTATAAGCTGTTCTATAAGCTGCATGCATCCGGCAGCATCTGACGACATTATAAGTGCAAGCATATTTTCAAACACTGCCGTATCAACTGCTCCCAGAACTTCAAGCACATTTTCATACTTTAAATCCTGTCCCAGATAAAATGCTATACACTGGTCTATAAGACTTAATGCATCACGCATTGAACCATCTGCAGCTTTTGCAATATATCGTATTGCACGTTCCTCAACATTGATATTCTCAGCTTTCATGAGCTCAGATAATCTGTCGGAAATAGTCTCTATGGAAATCCTGTGAAAATCATATCTTTGACATCTTGATAAGATTGTTATCGGTATTTTGTGTGCTTCCGTTGTCGCAAGTATAAATATAACGTATGACGGAGGCTCTTCAAGTGTTTTTAAAAGTGCATTAAACGCACCTATAGAGAGCATATGGACCTCATCTATTATATATACTTTATACTTACCCTCTGTCGGTGAATACTGTACTTCATCACGAATCTCACGGATATTGTCAACACCATTGTTAGATGCCGCATCTATCTCAATCACATTCATTGATGTTCCTGCCGCAATCGCCTTACATGCCGGACATTCACCGCACGGATTTCCGTCTATGGGATGCTCACAATTTACAGCCTTTGCAAATATCTTAGCTATCGTAGTCTTACCTGTTCCTCTCGTACCACAGAACAGATAAGCATGTCCAATCCTGTCTGATTTAATCTGATTACGTAACGTCGTGACTATATGGTCCTGACCTTTGACATCAGAAAAGGCGGTTGGTCTCCATTTTCTGTATAATGCCTGATATGACACCGGAAACCTCCTTACTAATACTTTTAAGTACACTGCTTATAAACATATTAAAACCGTGCGTCCGGCTTCGAACAATTGTCCACAGACGTTACCGGTACAGTTAGCTCGATCCAGGCACCCTTCCGGCACACAGAAGCTTTCGCTTAATGCTGCTTCATTCCTGACCTGACATGGTTCACGAATTTCTGTTGCGGAAGACCCAGATGTCATCACCACTTATACCGGGCTGCTCCATAAACTATTGCCCTCTGCCGAACATCACCCCTGCTATAGCGGATTGCAGGTACAAGGTGCCGCTACTACCCCGGCTGCACGGTAATTTTAATTATATCTGTAAACGTAACTCATGTCAAGGTTTATGAGGCTTGTAATATTTTTATTATTGGTGTAACATTATCTTAAATTTTGACAATTATTTCACTCAGACAAAGGGGACTGACATGAAACAAGGTAATATTCCTACAAATAATACTGATACATCAAAAGCTGATGAAAAATATATGAGTGCAGCTCTTGCACAGGCCGTCAAAGCATACAAAATAAAAGAAGTTCCAATAGGCTGCGTGATTGTCCATGACAACAAAATCATTGCACGGGGCTATAACCGCAGAAACACAGATAAGACCACTCTGGGCCATGCTGAAATAACTGCCATAAGACGTGCCAGCAAAGTTTTAGGCGACTGGCGTCTTGAGGAATGTACTATGTATGTAACTCTCGAACCATGCCAGATGTGTGCCGGTGCAATCGTACAGGCAAGAATTCCCCGCGTAGTCATTGGTTCCATGAATCCAAAGGCAGGATGTGCAGGCTCAATACTTAATATCCTTGAAATGCCTCAATTCAACCACATGTGCAGCGTTACACGCGGTTTTCTCGAAAATGAATGCAGCAGACTTTTAACTGATTTTTTTAAGGAATTACGCAATTCAAAAAAACGTGCGGAAACGGAGACTTTATGAAATTTGAATATCAGCAGGACAGTCTTGTGTTAAAGGTATTAGACACAAGTCATACCGGAGAAGTTTTAGATTTTTACAAAAGAAATAAAGACTCATTTGAAAAATATGAGACAGACAAACCATCTAATTTTTATACGTATACATTCATCTATAATCTGTTAAAGGCTGAATATAATGCCTGTATACATGGAAAACATATCCGTTTTTTTCTGTATGACAACAGTGTTTCGGATAAAATTATCGGAAGCGTTTCATTTACTGACATAAAAAGCTCAATGAAAAGCTGCATAATCGGATATAAAATCGACGAAAAATACCGTCGTATGGGCTACGGCAGACGTATGCTTACCATGGCGCTTAAAATTATGGTTACAGAATATGGCATGCACAGGATTGAAGCATACATTCTTCCCGGTAATGACGCATCTGTAAATCTTGCCAGAACTATGGGATTTATAAGCGAAGGCAGTGCATACGCATATGCAAAAATCAACAAAGAATGGCGTGACCACCTCCGCTTTACTTATATATCGTAATTATCTCATCAAAACTCCTGATACCAGTATCCAAAATATGGATTTGAAAAATCACTTCTGTGACTCTTTTTGAAATTATCAAAACCAAACATTGATGCCATGAATCTGTCCCTGTTTGAATACATCCCCGGCACACCTATAAAGTACCGCGTGTGATTTTCATTTTCACGCACCCTGCCAAGCAGCAGATGCTTGTAATTGTAAAAGCCGTGTATCAGAAAGCTGTTGTTGACAATCACTTCATCTTCAACCGGGAGTTTCCTTAGTGTCTCCGGCGTTACTTCTATGCAGTCATAATAATAATCATCATCAAATACATTGACGCTGTCTTCCTGTTCAAACAATTTCTCAACCCCATCAACATCAAGAATTTCCTGTATCTCAAAATTTTCTGTTTCTGTTGCCCGAAGAGGTTGCTGTGGCTGTGAATCTGTATTTTTTTGTTGTTCCACCGTGTTAATCACAGAGTCACCGACCTGTTCTATTTCTGCCTGCGGTGACTGCTCTGTTGTTTGCGGCGTGGCAGCCTCATCCCCTGCCTGTTTCATCTGTAAATTTTTATTATATCCTTTTGGCAGAAGCTCGATATTATTCTCATTAATCTCGTCATCCTGCCACATGCTTGACATCATGTAATATGTATCATTTTCTTTAGTTATTGCAATTCCACATATATCTGAAAATTCAAATCCCGAATTTTCGATATTCTCGGCATTAAACACGCCCATATACGAGCCGATTCCATTGTTGACAAGAATTCTTCCAACAACCAGAAGCCTGTATTTTGATTTATTTTCCTCTTTTTGCATTACAAAACTGACATTCATATATTCCGGTGTATCCGTATATACTCCTCTGAGATTTATTGCAAGTTCAAACTTCTGTCCCTGTACCTGTGCTTTTGCAAAGCCTGTATTTTTATCCCTCACTCCCCCTGCATAAGCATAAATATATGATATAAATCTTTTATACTCAATCATAAAATCCTTCCTTTCAACAAAACTGATACCTATTGCAAAGGTATGTCAAAGTCAGGATTATTATTACTAATTTATAACATCAGTAATATTTGAGTCTGTTTGATTTATAAAAGCATTTTTATTCTATTGCAAATATATATCTATTATGTTATACTTTGTGTAGAATATATTCTAATACAAGGCAAAGTAAATTTTTCTTATTTTCTATTTAACATTCTTTATTCCGGTTTTTAAGTATCCGCCAAAAGCGGCTTCTTGTAATTCATAACCGGATATTCGCACACATGTGCTCCAGAAAATCTATCAATTCACTTGCCGTCAATCCCAATAATCAAGTATAATTTAAAGAAAGGAAATACTGAATGTCCAGTACACCATACGATGATGTATTCCGTACACTTCTTACTGATTGTACGGAACTTATGATTCCGGTTGTCAATGAAATTTTCCATACCGATTATACCGGAAATGAAAAAATACGTCTGCTCCAGAACGAGCATTTTATACAGATGCCCGACGGCAGTAAACAGGAGCGAATCACAGATTCCAGCTTTGAAATCATATCACTACGTCATACATCACACACCCCTGATGAGATGAATATCAATATCTTAACTCCCGGAGGAAATGTGTCATATAATGTTCCTGTTTTAAAAGTAAGACAGTATTCCGCCGATGAACTGTTTGAAAAACATCTGTTTTTTCTCATACCTTTTCATATTTTTGTATATGAAAAAGACTTTAATGAAATTGAACAAAATGATGAAAAATTAAAGAAATTAGAAGCTGAATACACATACATTACAAAGCATCTTAACGAGGCGAGCCACGCCGGTATTCTTTCAGAATACACAAAAGCAGCAATTCTTGAGATGTCCCGCAAGGTTGTAAAACACCTCGCCGCAAAATATAAAAAAATAAAAAAAGGAGTGAATCTTAATATGGGTGGTAAAGTTTTAAATTACAGAGCCAAGGATATTTTAAACCGTGGACATGCCGAGGGCTTCATTGAGGGCGAAGAACAGACCAAAATTCAGATTGCAACAAAACTGCTCACCTGTGGAAATGATATTAAGTCAGTCGCTGATATTACGGAACTGCCTGAAGAAACCGTATCAAAACTGGCTGAAAAGATTTAACAAAGCAAGCCGGGGATTAAACTGTATCCATATAGGACAAATTTAATTCCCGGCACGCTTATATCATTACATCGCTACATCAACTTTATCTACAGCTGCCTCTCTTTTTCTCCAGCTTACAAATCCGTACATATCATTAAAAAAGAGAACCTGTCCACAGCAGCCATTCCTTTTTGTTAAATCTTTAATTGGATTGTTCATCATAATCTCCTTGAATTAATAAATTTTGTTTATGAATTCAATATTAACCGGGTCTAAAATCGGTATTAAACGATTATGCAAAATCATATTCCAATTCCTTTCTGTCACTTTACATATTAAAATTTTCTTAGATATGCTGTCATCATATCTATAACTTCGCTGCTTTCGTCAAGAAATGGTTCAAAGACACTGAATGCATGTGTAAGATTTTTATTTTTTGGATAATCTATAAGTTCATGCTCCTTTTGTGCCGCAGCAAGTGCTTTTTCAAAATTAATTGTATATTTCCGCAGATAATGCTCATGTACGGTAGAGAAGCACAAGACATGGATAGCCAGCCCTGCCACTATTCCGAAGTCAGGGGAACGCAATAGAAAAATTCATAGCTGTATGCTATACTTAATTAGCATTTGAACATATCAAGCTGACACAGCAATCTCTTTACTTGCCGTTAATGCGCGTCTACCAATAGTCCGCACAAAGCAAGAGTAGCGTAAAGGTATAAAAATTTCAAACTTCTTTGTAACGAAATTCCGATTTCTCCGTCTAACCTATGAAGCTGAAGGAGGTGATGACAAGTATGGACTATGAAAAACTCTATAAAGCCTACTATTTACAGGTATACTCGTATACTATTTCTCTTGCCAAAAATCGTGAGATAGCAGAGGAAATCACGCAGAACACATTCTATAAGGCTGTTTCTACAACATCACAATTCAAAGGTAAGTCAGATGAATTGACATGGCTCTGCTCCATAGCAAAAAATCTTTACCATGATGAAATGCGAAGCCGTCAGCGAGTAGCTGATGTGAGTGAAATCAATGACTTGCCATCAAATGAAAATGTTGAGAACTCAGTTGCAGATTCTGACATGGCGTTCCGCATACACCTCGTTCTTCACCGTTTGGAAGAACCATACAAAGAAGTCTTTCAGCTTCGCGTATTCGGGGAACTATCTTTTTCACAAATCGCTGCAATTTTTGGAAAAACAGAATCATGGGCGAGAGTTACTTATCATCGTGCAAAGCTAAAAATTCAAGAAAGGATGGATGAAAAGCATGAGTAAACAATGCGATATTGTTCGAGATATTCTTCCGCTGTATGTTGACGATGCTTGCAGCGAAGCAAGCGCAGAGATGGTAAAAGAGCATTTGAACGCCTGTGCTGACTGTAACGCAATTTATCAGAAATTGCTTTCTCACACGAGCGAAGATGTTCTTCACGAAGAAAGCGAAAGCGTTATTATGCGCCATGAGGCAAAAGAAAAGCAGAGAGGCAGAAAAAAGATAACGATTGCTGTTCTCGTTTCCATCGCTCTTTGTATCATTGCAATTTTTACAGCTCTCTTTCTGTTACCTATAAACATTGCTTATGAGCCTGTCAAAATCGACTTCCCATTTGAGGTTGAAGATGTCGAAAACGTTGAAATGTACCACTATGACGGAGTGCCTGAATCAGCAGAAAAGAAAGTAGTTGTTGCTGAAAATGATATAAAGACCCTGTATGATAAGTTCAAGGGCTTATCCCTAAAAGACAAAACGACTGAGGAAACTGCCGGAGCAGATGTGACCAGCTTTAGATTTAACCTCTCAGATGGAACAAGCTACGATTTGATTTACGCCTGCTATGGGGTTAAAAACGGCGAATTGAAGTCAGCAGCAGGCGGTTTTAAGTATTTCACAAGTGCGGATATCGGCTCTTATTGGAACAATTTGAATACGGAACTTGAGGCAATTCCTATCAATGAGAGTGAATTGCCGTGAGCAGATAGCAAACCCAGCCGAGCCTGTCAACGGTCAAGATGAACGGCGCAAATGCGCCGCCGTTGACAGCCCCGCCCGTCTTTGCTGTTCGGTAATCAAGAGGGCGACAGCACAAGATGCTGCCGCCCTCTGCCATTATTCAGAAAGGGGGATTTTCCATGACCGAACACGAAAAGTATCAAGAACATATCCGGCATACACACGATGCCTTTTGCAAGACTGTTATTCGCCACGCTGCCATAGACGCAGCCCGGAGCATACGGAGCCGCCGCAAGCGGGAAATCTCGCTTGAATATCTGATAGAAGAAAAACACTATCCATTCAGTACCACAGATAAATACTTTGCGGAGCAATCCGGCATGACCAGCTATCCGCTTTTCGTCTGTGGTCAGATGGTGCTTTTGGAAAGTCCAGAGCTTGCCGCAGCCCTGTCCGCACTATCACAGATGGAACAGGAAATCATTTTCTTGTACTACTTCCAACGATTGACGCATAGGGAGATTGGACGGAGATATGGACGGGCTGGCAACACAACCGGGCGGCGTATTCAGATGATTTTACGGCGGCTACGGGCAGAGTTGGAGGGTTTGTCCTATGAGCCAGCTACTTCCCTATGAGACAATCGTTAAGGCAAGCGAGGGCGACCCGGAAGCTGTTGCCCGTTTCCCTTAATTAAAGATATTGTTGGGTAAAAAAGAAAGGTCAGTCGATTTTGCCGATGAAGCGGTAGTAGAT
>OOCP01000476.1_pt1 | contig 51033 bp, 41 predicted proteins | sample 1671511 | NCBI WGS metagenome assembly OOCP01 (sample SAMN06348164, study PRJEB24527) | human gut metagenome | biome: human gut; feature: ankylosing spondylitis patient; material: feces | host: Homo sapiens | place: China | collected 2015-10 | reverse complement strand
AATCCATTCCTGATCAGCTTCACTGATGGGATTTTTGCCTTCCAGCCTATGTTTTCTTGCGGTCAGCGCAGCAAGTGTGCAGACTTGCTGAACAGTTACCAATATTTTTCTTAAACATTCTTAAATACATCTATATTATCAACAATGGTGAAAAATTCACCTGTCAAAAATAGTTCTGAAAAATTCAGCAAAGCAAAAACATCTTAAACATGTTTGGAAAGGAGTCTTTTTGTTCAGTAAAATCAATAGCATATACCTTCGCGGCATGGAGGGAAAGAATGTGACCGTGGAGGCGGACGTCAGCGATGGACTTCCGGGGCTGATCCTCGTAGGTTACCTTGCGTCCGAGGTACGGGAAGGCGGAGACAGGGTGCGGACGGCGATCAAAAATCTCGGACTTTCCCTGCCGCCCAAAAAGATCACGATCAACCTGTCCCCGGCAGATTTTAGAAAGGAAGGGACCGGATTCGACCTCGCGATCGCCGCTGCCATTTTATCCGCCTACGGTGGATTTCGGGCGAAAGATCTCGAAGACGCTGCCTTGTTCGGAGAACTAGGGCTGGACGGGACTGTTCGGGGAATTCCTGGGGTTATGGCACTTACAGACCAGGCACGGGAAAGTGGTTTTAAACGTGTATTTTTACCTGTGGAGAATGTGAATGAAGCATCCGTTATAGGGGGAATGGAACTTTATGGGATCCGGGATCTGAGCCAGCTCCTGGAGGTGCTTTCGGGAAAGCTTCCTATGCAGGCGGAGTCAACGATAAATATGGACGAATTGCAGAATTCCATGAACCGTTACGAGGTGGACTTTTCAGAACTTTCCGGTCAGCCGCTGCTCAGAAGAGCAGCCGAGGTGGCGGCAGCTGGAAAACACAATCTTTTGATCGTTGGTCCTGCGGGAGCTGGAAAGACCATGCTGGCAAAAAGAATGCCGACGATCATGCCGGGGCTTGATATCGCAGAGAGCATCGAGATCTCAAAAATCTATAGTGTGAGCCATCTCCTGACAGCCAAAGAGCCTTTGATCCGGACACGTCCGTTCCGGGCGCCCCATCACACCGTGTCGGTTCAGGCGCTGACCGGAGGTGGGAGAAGACCGAAGCCGGGGGAGATATCTCTTGCCACCGGCGGGATTTTGTTCATTGACGAGTTTCCGGAATTCTCCAGAGCAGCCCTGGAGACGTTGCGTCAGCCTTTGGAGGAACGGGAGGTGACTGTCTCGAGAGTGGAAGCTTCCGTGACATATCCTGCGAATTTCCAGCTCGTTGCGGCCATGAACCCCTGTCCTTGCGGTCATTTCCCCGACCGTTCCCGCTGTCGCTGCACCGATGGACAAATAACCCGGTATTTACAGAAAGTATCGGGACCGATGTTAGACCGGATCGATATCTGCGTGGAGGCATCACCGATCACTTACGGAGATATCAGAAGCAGCGGAAATAACGAATCATCCCGTGAAATCCGTGCCCGTGTGGAACAGGCAAGGAAGATCCAGGGAGAACGTTTTGCAGGTGAAAATATCCGCTGCAACGGCGAAATGTCAGGACGTCATATCCGGAAGTTCTGCTGGCTCGGACGCGAAGAAGAAAAGTTTATGGAAGAAATTTTTAAAAAGCTTGCCCTTTCAGCCAGGATGCATGACCGAATCCTGAAAGTAGCACGGACAACGGCAGATCTTGCAGAAGAAGAGAAAATCCGGCTTGCGGATCTCTGTGAAGCAGTGTCTTATGTGAAGAGCCGCGATAAATTCTGGGGAAATTAAAAGGAGAATATGAAATTATGACAAGTAATACACTCACCGACCGCGAAGCTCTCTACTGCCTCTGCCACGTTCCCGGTTTCGGCGGCGTAACAATCAGAGGCCTGAAAGACACATTTGGGACCTACCTGTCTGCCTGGAGGGTAAAGCCCCAGGAACTGCAGAAATCAGGAGTCCTCACGGAGCGGCGTGCGGAGGTCTTCCAGGAGTCGAGAAAACACGAATCCGCATGGCGGAAGGAGTTTGCCGACCTGGCACAGAAGAACATCCGCGTCATCGCGGAATGCGACCCGGACTATCCGACCCGGTTTCTTCCATATAAAGATCGCCCGGCAGCCCTCTTCGTAAAAGGCAGTCTCCCGGAAAACGAGGTCCCGTCGGTGGCCATCGTGGGTGCGAGGGCCTGCACGGAGTACGGGAAGGAAGCGGCAGGCTTCTACGCCGGGGAACTCGCCAACGCCGGAGTCAACATCATCAGCGGCATGGCAGCCGGCGTGGACGGCTATGCCCACAGAGGCGCCATCGAGCGTGGAAAGCCCACCTACGCAGTCTTGGGCTGCGGGGTAAACGTCTGCTACCCACGGGAAAATTACAAAATTTTCCATGCCATGGAGGAAAACGGCGGCATCCTCTCGGAGTTCGTCCCGGGAACCCGCCCCGTCGCCATGAATTTCCCCATGCGCAACCGGATCATCAGCGCCCTCGCCGATGCGGTTATTATAATAGAAGCGAGGGAGAAGAGCGGATCCCTTATCACGGCGGACTTTGCCCTGGAGCAGGGAAAAGAAGTTTTCGCCCTTCCGGGACGGGCAAATGACCCATTAAGCGGTGGCTGCAACCGCCTGATCCAGGGCGGTGCGAACATGCTTTTAAGCCCCTCGGATGTGCTGGAATTCCTTGGGATGAAATACGAAAGAAAATTAACGATTCATAAATTTTCACAAAATAGGCTTGCCAAGAACGAAAATTTGGTGTATGCTTCGGTTGATTCACGCCCCAGATATCTGGAAGAGATCGCCGCACTCTGCGGACTCTCCGTGACAGAATGTATGGAAGCCCTTTTAAAGCTGGAGCTTGCGGGACTTGTTTTTGGAACCGGGAATCAATATTATAAAAAAGCGGAATGATTGCAGAAGGATGTGAAGAATATGGCGAACAGTCTTGTGATTGTAGAGTCTCCTGCAAAGGTTAAAACAATTAAAAAATTCCTGGGAAGCACATATGAGGTCGACGCGTCCAACGGACACGTGAGAGATCTTCCGAAGAGCCAGCTCGGAATTGATGTGGAAAATGATTATGAACCGAAATATATTACGATCCGGGGCAAGGGAGATATCCTTGCGAAGCTTCGGAAGGAAGTAAAAAAAGCAGATAAAATTTATCTCGCAACTGACCCTGACCGTGAGGGAGAAGCGATTTCCTGGCATTTGATGAAAGCGTTAAAGCTTGACGAGGTAAAAGATAAAAAAGTATACAGGATCAGCTTCAATGAGATCACGAAAAATGCGGTAAAGGCGTCCTTAAAGGCACCCCGCGATATCGATATGAACCTGGTGGACGCCCAGCAGACGAGGCGTATCCTGGACCGTATTGTTGGCTATAAGATCAGCCCGATCCTCTGGGAGAAGGTTAAGAGAGGCCTTAGCGCCGGCCGTGTCCAGTCTGCGGCCCTCCGCATGATCTGCGACAGGGAAGAGGAGATTTCCGCGTTTATCCCGGAGGAATACTGGAGCCTCGAAGCGATGTTAAAAGCTCCGGGTTCAAAGAAACCGGCAGCAGCCCATTTTCATAATGACAAAGATGGAAAAACGGAGATCAAGAGCAAGGCGGAGCTTGACGCTTTACTTGAGTCCTTAAAGGGACAGAAATTTATCGTGACAGATATCAGAAACGGGGAGCGCACGAAGAAACCGCCGCTTCCGTTTACAACGAGTACCCTGCAGCAGGAGGCGTCCAAGGCGTTGAACTTTTCTACCCAGAAGACCATGCGCCTCGCCCAGCAGCTCTATGAGGGCGTTGATGTAAAGGGCCATGGCACTGTCGGTCTCATCACCTACCTGCGTACCGATTCCACCCGTGTGGCTGAGGAAGCAGAGAAGATGGCAAGTGATTTCATCGCTGAGAACTACGGCGAGAATTACCTGTCCCAGGGTGAAAATACAAAGAAGAACAGCGGAAAGATCCAGGATGCCCACGAGGCGATCCGTCCGACAAATCTTTCCTTAACACCTGTAAAGGTAAAAGAATCCCTAGCACGAGACCAGTTCCGCCTCTACCAGCTGATCTGGAAGCGCTTCACGGCGAGCCGCATGTCCGCGGCTGTCTATGAGACAACATCCGTAAAGATCGGAGCGGGCGGAAACGAGTTTACGATGACGGCATCCAGACTGAAGTTCGACGGCTTCATGTCCGTCTATATCGAGGCGGATGAGAAAGAGGAGAAAAACCAGATCCTTTCGAAACTGGAAAAAGGTGAGGAGCTTGAGCTTGCAGATCTCGTGAGCGCCCAGCACTTTACCCAGCCGCCGGCCCATTACACAGAGGCATCCCTGGTAAAAGCCATGGAGGAACAGGGCATCGGCCGTCCGAGCACCTACGCACCGACGATCACAACGATCTTAGCCCGCCGTTACGTGGTAAAAGAGAACAAGAACATCTATGTGACCGAGATCGGTGAGGTCGTTAACCGGATCATGAAGCAGTGCTTCCCGAGCATCGTGGACATTGCCTTCACCGCGAACCTGGAGTACCTGTTAGACAGCGTCGGCGAGGGCCTGACCCCGTGGAAGACCATCGTAAGAAACTTCTACCCTGATCTTATGGAAGCGGTGGAAGAGGCCCAAAGAACCTTAGAGACTGTCCATATCGCAGACGAGGAGTCCGACGAGATTTGCGAACTTTGCGGAAGAAGGATGGTCATCAAATACGGTCCCCATGGAAAATTCCTCGCATGTCCTGGATTCCCGGAGTGCCGCAACACAAAGCCGTATTTGGAGAAGACAGGAATCCCGTGCCCGAAGTGTGGAAAAGAAGTCATCATTAAGAAGACGAAAAAGGGAAGAAAGTATTACGGCTGTGAAGCCAACCCGGACTGCGACTTCATGTCCTGGCAGAAACCATCCACTGAAAAGTGCCCGGAGTGCGGCAGCTACATGGTGGAAAAAGGAAACAAACTCGTCTGCGCCAATGAGCAGTGCGGATTTGTGATGCCGATGAAGGAAAATAAGGAAGAAAAAGAAGATTAATATAGCGAGATCAAGATCCGGCAGGGTGCCCAGAAGAGGCTCTGCCGGATATTTGCCGTAAACAAATGGTACAATTTCAATGGTTCAAACTTCCAAAACGTGATAAGAACTTGACAATTTATTTCGATTTATCTCAATTATCCGAAAAAGTCTTGAAATTCTGGAAATATCGTGTTACAATTTAATCGATCAAATATTATTCGTACGATATCAGAAAGTAAAGGAGGTTTTCGGAAATGAGTGTTGAATTATTGGATAAGACCAGAAAAATAAACAAACTGCTCCACAACAACAATTCGCACAAGGTCGTATTCAACGACATCTGTAAAGTTTTAAGCGAAATTTTGCTGTCGAACATTCTCGTGATCAGCAAGAAAGGAAAAGTCCTGGGTGTCAGCATCTGTCCTGGTGTTGATGAGATCCATGAGTTGATTGAGGACAAGGTAGGCGGCTATGTCGATAAAATGTTTAACGAACGCCTCTTAAGTGTCCTTTCCACCAAGGAAAATGTAAACCTTGCGACTCTCGGATTCGCTGAGGAGAATGTAAAGAAGTATCAGGCAATCATCGCCCCGATCGATATCGCAGGTGAGCGCCTCGGAACCTTATTTATGTACAAATCCGACGAGCAGTACGATATCGATGATATTATCCTCTGCGAGTATGGCACGACCGTTGTCGGCCTGGAGATGATGCGTTCCGTAAACGAGGAGAACGCCGAGGAGACAAGAAAAGTCCAGATCGTAAAATCTGCGATCAGCACCTTATCCTTCTCCGAGTTAGAAGCGATCACCCATATCTTCGAGGAGCTTGACGGAAACGAGGGAATCCTTGTAGCCAGCAAGATCGCTGACAGAGTCGGGATCACCCGCTCCGTGATCGTAAACGCACTTCGCAAATTCGAGAGTGCCGGGGTTATCGAGTCCCGTTCTTCCGGTATGAAGGGAACCTATATTAAGGTCTTAAACGATGTGGTATTCGATGAATTAAAAGCCTTAAAGGCAGTAAATACAAAATAAGACAGGGAGACCTGTGGAAAAGAGGCGCGGCTGGGTGAAAAGCCGCGCCTCTTTTTTTAATATGAATTGTTGTATGACATCAGATAGATCAGGCTGTATCTGGTGCATGAGGGATTTAAGGAGAGAAAAGACTATTAAAAGGTCTATCATATATAGAAGAATCCCTGCCGCCGCATGCCCGAATGACCTTGTTTTTTATGAAATCAAATGTAATGGAAAAAAATCAAAAAAAATAGAAAAAAGTGCTTGCAGTGAAAAATGACTTATGATATAGTGAAAAAGCTGATATTATGCACGTCTGCGGATTCTGCGAGTGGTGCCTGAGAAGCTCAGGTGTTCGTGGAAGTGAGATGCAGGCGGAAGAAAACAACCAAATGGAGGAAAAAAACATGAGCGTAATTTCAATGAAACAGCTTCTGGAAGCCGGCGTACATTTCGGTCACCAGACAAGAAGATGGAACCCGAAAATGGCACCGTACATCTACACAGAGAGAAACGGTATCTACATCATCGACCTTCAGAAATCTGTAGGCAAAGTTGATGAGGCTTACAAGGCAGTTGCTGATATCGCAGCTGAGGGCGGCACAATCCTTTTCGTAGGTACAAAGAAGCAGGCTCAGGACGCTATCAAGACTGAGGCAGAGCGTTGCGGAATGTACTACGTAAACGAGAGATGGCTTGGCGGTATGCTTACAAACTTCAAGACCATCCAGTCCAGAATCGCTAGATTAAAAGCAATCGAGAAGATGTCTGAGGACGGAACATTCGACGTACTTCCGAAGAAGGAAGTTATCGAGTTAAAGAAAGAGTGGGAGAAGCTTGAGAAGAACCTTGGCGGTATCAAGGAAATGAAGAAGATCCCGGACGCTATCTTTATCGTAGATCCGAAGAAGGAAAGAATCTGTGTACAGGAAGCTCACACACTTGGAATCACTCTGATCGGTATCGCTGATACAAACTGCGATCCGGAAGAACTCGACTATGTAATTCCGGGTAACGACGACGCTATCAGAGCCGTTAAGCTTATCGTTTCCAAGATGGCAGACGCTGTCATCGAGGCTAAGCAGGGCGAGGCTGAGGAAGCAGAAGCAGCTGAGGAGAACGCAGAGGCTTAAGTTGTTATAAGGAATCCAAGGAGGTGCTGTCAGTGGCAGCACCTTCTTCCGAAAAGACACGTTTTGATTCTTTAATATGATTCGGAGGAAATGAAACATGGCAGCAGTTACAGCTAAAATGGTAAAAGATTTAAGAGAAATGACAGGCGCTGGAATGATGGACTGTAAGAAAGCCCTTTCTGCTACAGACGGCGACATGGACAAAGCAGTTGAGTTCTTAAGAGAAAAAGGACTTGCAGGCGCTGAGAAGAAAGCTGGACGTATCGCAGCTGAGGGTATCGTTGACACAGCTATGGCAGCAGATGAGAAGAAAGCTGTTATCGTTGAGGTTAACTCTGAGACAGACTTCGTTGCTAAGAACGCTAAGTTCCAGGCATACGTTGCTCAGGTAGCAGCTCAGGCTCTTACAACAACAGCGACAGATATGGACGCATTTATGGACGAGAAGTGGACAGCAGATGAGAGCCTTACTGTTAAGGAAGCTCTTTCTTCTGAAATCTCCATCATCGGTGAGAACATGAGCATCCGTCGTTTCAAACAGGTTACAGAGGAGAACGGTTTCGTTTCTTCCTATATTCATGCAGGCGGCAGAATCGGTGTTCTTCTTGACGTTCAGACAGATGTTGTAAACGACGCTGTAAAAGAGATGGCAAAGAACGTTTGTATGCAGGTTGCAGCTCTTAACCCGAAGTACACAAACCGCAACGAAGTAAGCGCAGATTACATCGAGCATGAGAAATCCATCCTTATGGCTCAGATCCAGAACGATCCGAAGGAAGCTTCCAAGCCGGAGAAGGTTATCCAGGGTATGATCCAGGGTCGTATCAACAAAGAGATGAAAGAGATCTGTCTCTTAGACCAGGTTTACGTAAAAGCAGAGGACGGCAAGCAGTCCGTAGCTCAGTATGTAGCACAGGTTGCTAAAGAGAACAGCGCTAACATCGAAGTTAAGAGCTTCGTTCGTTTCGAGACTGGTGAAGGTCTTGAGAAGAAAAACGAGGACTTCGCAGCTGAGGTTGCTGCTCAGATGGGTAAATAATTCATAAAGCGAAAATGCAGCTTATATCGAATCATTCATATAAGCTGTTAAAAACAGCCGGAATCCAGTATTTCTGTGGGTTCCGGCTGTTTTAATTTGTGTGAGCTCTTGCAATTTTCCTGAATATTCGATATAATAATACAGCACTTTAAAGTTTAATGCTTTAAATTGAAAAATGAGTTTCAGGGGAGAGGAAATTGTTATGAGTGAAGAAAAGAAACTGAATATGCCTCAGTCGCTTCTGCTCCTGCTTCTGATCATTGGATCAGTCGCAGTCTGCATCCGGCTGAAGACGGGAGGACCGATGATCGGACTGTTTTTCAGCTGGATCATCATCTATCTGTTTTGTAAATGGTTAAAGATCAAATATGACCATGTTGTGAGTGGTGCCTACGACGCGATCCGTGTGGTCGTTCCGACACTATGTCTGCTTATGGCGATCGGCGTCATGATCGGTACCTGGCTCCAGAGCGGTACGATCGCCACGATCATCGCAGGCGGTCTGAAACTGATCGATCCAACCTGGCTCCTGCCGTTGACACTTGTATTCTGCGCCGTTTTAAGTCTTGTGACCGGAACATCCTACGGCTCGGTCGGAAGTGCCGGTGTCGCGATGATGGCGATTGGAAATGCGATGGGAATCAATCCTGGAATGGTGGCAGGCGCAGTCATCTGCGGTGCCATGTTCGGGGATAAGTTAAGCCCGCTCTCCGATACGACGAATCTTGCCCCGGCTGTTGCGGGCGCGAAGCTCAACGATCATGTGCGGTCCATGTTATGGACAACGCTGCCGACCTTTGTGATCAGCCTGGTCCTGTTTGTCATTCTCGGGATCAGTCAGACCTCCGGTGGTTATGAAGAGGGAAACCTTATTGTCTACACGGAGGCACTTCAGGGAGAATTTAAACTTGGTCTTGTGACATTGATCCCGGCGGCGGTTATCATTGTCCTGCTCTTATGTAAAGTCAACGCGATCGTATCCCTGGGACTGTCCTCGGTGTGCGCCGGTGCGGTTGCGTTCTTCTGCCAGGGCGCGACGCTCCAGAGCATCATCCGTGTTGCTTACAACGGCTATACGACCCAGATTGAGGAGGCTGTTCTGAAAACGATCTTAAACCGTGGCGGTATGAGCAGCATGCTGCAGTATGTGGCGATCATCTGTTTCGCGGTCGGAATGGGCGGCATGCTGGACAGATTGGGTGTTCTTGACAACATCCTGCGCGCGATCACCGGACGGATTAACAGCGATGGCGGCCTGATCTTCGCGACGCTCCTCGTCGGTTATATCACAAGCCTGATCAGCTGTTCCCAGCCGATGTCCCATGTCCTGACCGGAAACATGATGAAACCGTTGTTTAAGGAGAGAAAGATTGCCCCGGAGATTTTATCGAGAAGCCTGGAGGATGCGGGAACGCTCTCCGGACCGATGATCCCGTGGCATGGGTACTGCGTATACATGGCGGGAACGCTCGGCGTCGCTTGGTCTGCGTTCTTCCCATATCTGTTCCTGTTATATCTGACTCCGTTTTTCAGCATCTTTTACGGCTTTACCGGAATCTCGATCCGGCATGTGGAGGATGAAAACGAACAGAAGCAGGGATGAAGCGCGGAAGGGAAAAAGGAGAGAAAATCATGATGGAGACAAAACTTGTACTTCTCGGTACCGGAACGCCGAACGCGTGCCCGGATGCCAGCGGTCCGTCCTCTGCGGTCGTTGTTGGCGACCGGGCGTACCTCGTTGATTTCGGTCCGGGGGTCGTCCGCCAGGCGGCGAAGGCATACCGGAACGGGATCGACGCGCTTCGCCCGGACAGGCTGGTGACCGCGTTCTGCACACACCTGCACACGGATCACACGGCAGGATACCCGGACCTGATCTTTACCCCATGGGTCCTGGAGCGGAAAGAACCACTCCGGCTATTTGGACCGAAAGGGATCCGGGATATGACAGAGCATTTGCTAAAGGCCTACAAGGTGGATATTGATTTCCGGATCAACGGTTTTGAAAAGGCAAATGAAGTGGGATACCGGGTGGAAACACAGGAAATAACTTCCGGAGTTATCTACCGGGATGACCGTGTGACGGTCGAAGCCTTCCCGGTGAGCCATGGGACGCTTGAGAGCTATGGCTTCAAATTTACGACGCCGGACCGGGTGATCGTGATCAGTGGGGATACCGCGCCGCTTGAGATCGTTGCGGAAAAGGCAAAGGGCTGTGATATTCTTCTCCATGAAGTAGAATACACGGCAGGTCTTGCCGCGAGGGAACCGAAGTGGCAGAAATACCATCGGGAGGTTCACACCCTGAGTGTGGATCTTGCAGAGATCGCGAAGAAGGCAAGACCAAAGCTTCTCGTCACATACCACCGGATCTATCACATGGAGATCCAGGACAACACGGTGGATGTGGGAGCCGAGATGGCGAGAAGAAACGAGGCGATCCTTGAGGAGATACGGAATGCCGGTTACGAAGGTCCTGTGGTGAATGGAATGGACCTGGATGTCTTTTAGAAAACAGGCACTGACGTGCCAAAGATGCGCACTCTTTTTCGTTACAGCCCAATGTCTTAAAAACACCTGACCGCAGCATTGCCAGAAACAGTAGTAAGCAGTATAATGATATTTAATAAAAAACGAAGAGGACAGGCAAAACCACAGTTCAGGCTGGACCGGGACGGGAAAGGGCGCGCAAACCTACCGGAGGGCTGGCTTGACGATTATATGCTTCCACAGTATAATTATACGTAACAGCGTTGTCGCCGGAAGGCGGCGTGCCCGTTTAGTATCTGAAAGAGAGGAACCTGATATGCCGGATCTCTATTTTTTTCTTTGACGGTTATCAATTGTTTTGTCCTTGGGTTCATGTGTATGCTCGTCAATTTTAGTGAAGCGTTGTTTCCGAGACAGAGAAGGACTTTTCTGCTGACCTTCATCCTGATCGGCGTGATCTCAGTCCTTGAGCTGGTTACCGTGATCGTGGATGGGACTCCGGTAAGACTCCGCCCGGTCAATATCATGGCAAAGTACCCTGATCTCAGTGCTCTATTACATCTACTGCAATGAAATGTGGAACCAGCTGGATGGATTGACGGGACTCTTAAGCCAGAAGAGCTATCTGAACCGGACACTGAACCTCCAGCCGGAGGATAAGATGCTGATCGTCCTCGACCTCGACAATTTTAAGTACATCAACGATACATACGGTCATCAGGCGGGGGACCAGTGCCTGAAGGTGATCGCGGAATGTCTGAAAAAGGCGTATTCCCGCTATGGAAACTGTTACCGGATTGGCGGAGATGAGTTCTGCGTCCTGTTCAGGAAACCGGAGAAGGAAAAATACTGCAGGGAGAAATTTTACTGGATCATAGAAAAACAGAAAAAATCGCTGCATATGCTCCCAGGTGCCTCATACGGCAGTGCCCTGATCGAGGAGCAGGAGAGCATTTCCGACACAAAAGCGCGCGCGGACGCGAATATGTATGCGAATAAAAAAGCACGGAAACAGGCAAGGTGGCCGGGGCGGATGAAAAGGATGGAATACATGCAGGACCTTGTTGCGTTGAATAGAAAGAAAAGGACAGGAGGGGGCAGGCGCTCTGTAATCTTTGGAGCCGTTATGCTCCTTCTCTGCACTCCGGGTCTGGCAGGCTGTCAGAATGGGGAAACGGCGGTTTCCGAAAAGGAGCGATCAAGGCGGGCATGAACGGTCATATCGCAAAACTGACCGATGAGGCGGTCATCCGGAAGCATCTGGAACAGATCTTTTAAAAGATAGGAGCAGGAAATGGACTTATACAGAATTATCCTTGTGGATGACGAGGAGGAAGTGCGTAAGAGCATTATCCGCAAGATCGACTGGCAGGCGGTTGGATTTACCGTTGTCGGGGACGCGGAGAATGGGGAGGACGCGTTGGAGAAGATCGAAGCCTTAGAGCCGGACGTGGTCCTCACGGATATCCGGATGCCATACATGGACGGGCTGACGCTTGCGGAGAAGATCCGCCAGAGGTATCCATCGATGAAGATCGTCATTTTTTCCGGATATGATGATTTCGATTATGCGAAGCGCGCGATCAAGCTGAATGTGACGGAGTATATTTTAAAGCCCGTGAATGTGGAGGAGCTGACGGCGATCCTGAGGAGGATCCAGGAGAGCCTCGACGAGGAGATCGAGCAGAAGCGCGATGTGAGCCTTCTGCGGGAAAACTACAGACGCAGCCTGCCGATCCTGCGCGAGCAGTTCCTAAAGGATCTTGTGAGCCACCAGATGGACGGGAAAACGGTCAATGACCGCCTGGAACAGTACGATATCCCACTTGCGGGAGCGAAAAAGTGGATCTCCATTGCGGTGAAAGCGGAAATTTCCGAAGTGTCAGGGGAGCTGATCCTTCCGCTCCACGAGGAGCGGGAGCTGATCCCGATCTCTGTGATGCAGATCCTTGAGGAGAACCTGAAACCGTACTGCAGATTCTCCCTGTTCTCGTTCTCCGGGGCGGCTGACGCGGAGATCGCCGGGATCGTGGCGATCGATGAGAACAACTCCCAGACCAGCATGATCGACATCTTAAGCGATATCTGCAAGGAGATCCGGAAGATCTTGATGATCCCGGTAACGATCGGGATCGGGCACAGCCGGACGGAGCTCGGTCTGATCTGTGAGTCCTTCCGGTCAGCGCTCGATGCCTTGGGCTACTGCGCAATTGTCGGGAGCGGCAGTACGATCTACATCAACGATGTGGAGCCGGTGAACACCGGAAAGCTCCAGTTTACCGCGGAGGACGAGTCTGCCCTCATCCAGGCGGTAAAATTCGGTCCGGAGGAGAAGATAAGGTCCGTGGTATCCGGGATCATCGGAAGGATGTCTGACGCGAAGGTCCATGCGCGGCAGTACCAGACCTACATGTTCAGCACCGCGAACTGTCTGGTCCAGCTCATCCAGCAGTACGACCTGGAGATGGGAGTGCTTTTTGGGGATACCGGGATGGGGACGGACCCGTTTATGATGATCCGGCAGGTGATGAACCGGGAGAAGTTCTCAAAATGGCTTCTTGAGGCGGCACTCAGGATCAACGGGGCGATGGACCAGGAGCGTGACAATACGACGCGCCAGAGCATGGAGCGCGCGAAGCGGTATATCATGGAGAATTACCAGGATCCGGACTTGTCTGTGGAGCAGGTCTGCCGGACGCTGCACATGAGTCCCGCCTATTTTTCGACGATGTTCAAAAAAGCGACGGGGCAGACCTATATCGGTTACCTGACGGATGTGCGTCTCAATAAGGCTGTGGAGCTGTTGAATAAGACGGATGACAAGACCTATGTGATCGCGGCAAAGGTCGGCTACCAGGAACAGAATTATTTCAGCTACGTATTTAAGAAAAAATTCGGCGTTTCACCGACGAAATTCAGAGGAAGCCGGTCGTAGGGCCGGCGGGGGAGAGAGGTATGAAACCGGAAAATGAGGGCAGCTTTTTCAAACGGACCAGCATCCGCTATATGATCTTCGTCTACTTTACGGTGACAGCCCTGGCGGCGAGCATCTTTATCGGACTGTCCCTGTACAGCCGGATGTCAAAGCAGATGTCGGATACGATGCAGGAGGAGAACCAGATCCTGATCGACCAGCTGAACCGGTCTGTGGATGTGTGGCTCCGCGGAATCATGAAGCTTTCGGACACCACATACTACGGGATCGTAAAAAACACGGATCTGAGGAATGAGAGTGTCAACAAAGAGATGACGCTTCTCTACGACAACAACAAGGATAATGTCGAGAATATCGCCCTGTTTTCCAGAGACGGAGAGCTTTTGGAGGCCGTTCCCGCCACGAGACTCAAGACGGGGGTAGATCCGGCAGCGGAACCGTGGTTTGAGGCGGCGCTGAAAAAGACGGAGAATCTTCACTTCTCAGTCCCGCATGTCCAGCGGGTGTTCGACGCGGGGGAGAACCAGTACCGTTGGGTGATCTCGGCGGCGCGCGCGGTGGAGATCACGGAGGGCTCGTCCACGGAGCAGGGCGTTCTCCTCATCGACATCCGCTATGACAGCCTGGAACAGCTGTTTGACGGGATCACCCTGGGAAACGGCGGCTATGTCTATCTTCTCGGCGCGGATGGGGAGCTGATCTACCATCCGCAGTCCCAGCTGATCTACTCCGGGCTCGAGGATGAGAACCTTGAGGCGGCAGCGGAATACAGGGACGGGATCCATCGGGAGGAATATAAAGGAAAGGGGCGTGCCGTGACGGTCAAGACGGTCGGCTATACCGGCTGGAAGATCGTCGGGGCGGCGGCACTCGGCGGCGCATCCTTAAACGCGTTGAAGACAAGGATCCTGATCGTGTTTATTGTTGCCTTTGTCGTATTCATCCTCGCGGTCATCAATGCTTACATTTCCACGAGGATTACGACACCGATCGAAAAACTGGAGCGTTCTGTGAACGGGATTGAGGCGGGCAATCTGGAAACGGAAGTCTATGTGGGCGGTTCCTATGAGATCCGTCACCTCGGCACCTCCATCCGGAACATGACGACCCAGATCCGGCATCTGATGGATGACATCGTGGCGGAGCATGAATCCAAGCGGAAAAATGAATTTGATGTCTTACAGTCGCAGATCAACCCGCATTTCCTTTACAACACCCTCGATATCATCGTCTGGATGATCGAGAATGAGAAACAGGCGGACGCGGTGAAGGTCGTGACGGCGCTCGCCAGATTCTTCCGGATCAGCTTAAGCCGTGGGAAGAGCATTATTCCCGTTCGGGATGAGCTGGAACATGTGAGAAACTATCTGATGATCCAGCACATGCGGTTTAAGAACCGTTTTACTTATGAGATCGAGGCGGATGAGGATGTCATGGAGCTCGCGAGCGTGAAGCTGATCCTCCAGCCGCTCGTGGAGAATGCGGTCTATCACGGAATGGAGTTTATGGACGGTGATGGGGAGATCCGGATCCGGGTGTACCGGGACGGGGAGGATCTTTATATGAAGGTTTCCGACAACGGACTCGGGATGACGAAGGAGCAGGTGAAAGGCATGTTCACGGATAAGCCGCATGTGAAGTCCGGAAGCGGCTCCGGGATCGGGGTGCGGAACGTCAATGAGAGGATCCGGCTGTATTTTGGACAGGAATACGGTCTGTCCATCGAATCCGAGCTCGATGAGGGGACGGTCGTGACGATCCACATGCGGGCGGTGCCTTACGCTGAGACGGCAGAGAGGGAAAAGATCCATGTCAAATAGAGAAAAAATCAGCTGGTGTGCCGGCGTCCTTCTCCTTGTGGCGCTCTATCTGCTGTCGTCCACGGATCTGATCATCAAGGAGAAAAAGAGGGAGATCTGCCGGATCTCTGTTATCATAGACAACGTGAATGACAACTATTATGGGAGCTTCCGCGCGGGCATGGATATGGCGGAGAAGAAGTATCAGGCGGATGTCAATTTCATCACGCTGTACGCGGAAAATGATGAGGAACAGCAGGAAGAACTGATCGTCCGTGAAATAAAGGACGGAGCGAATGCGATCATCCTTGCGCCGGTCCGCGAGGATCTCGCGGTCATGAAGCTCGACGAGATCTCACCGGGCTGTCCGGTGATCTTTCTTGGTTCCACGGCGATCAACAGCTCGGTGGCGTGCTCCATCTCTGTGGACCGCTACGAGATGGGACGGACGCTTGGGGAGAAGATTGCGGAGAGCGAGGATCCGGCTGTGCCGGTATGCCTGTTCTCCGAGGGAATGGCGTACACGGGGAACCTTGACGCGTATGACGGGATCCGCTCTGTGCTGGACCCAGCCGGTTTTACCGTACGTCTGATCGAGAAAAAGTCAGAGGACACATACCGCAAGGCTATCGAGGAAACGGTATATCCGGAGAGCGGTGATTTTATGGCGGTCGGCATGGATGTTGGTGCCTTATCCGAGCTTGCGGATATCCTGGAGGGCAGCAGTGTGTACCGGGAGCATGTGACGGCCCTTTACGGGATCGGGAGCACGACGGCGCTCTTAAACCAGCTCGACCGGGGGATCGTCAAGGGTCTGATGGCATGGAACCGGTTCGACGAGGGGTATTTAAGTGTTGAAAAGGCGGTTCAGGCAGCTGGGGGAGAGTGGAAGGAAAAACGGATCACATTGACACCGGAGTATATCGACGGGGAGATCTTAAGGAGTGGGATTTTCGAAAAGATGCTATATCCGATGGAATAAGGGGGAGGCAGGTATGAAAAAGGGAAATGTTCTGATCCTTGCCATTGCGGCGACGGCGCTTCTCGGGGGAAGCGCCTGGCTGTACGCGAAAAAGACCGGAGGACATGAGGAAAAAAAGACGTCCCTGCGGATCGGTGTCCTGCTATACCGTGGGGATGACACATTCATCGGCACCCTCCGGAATTCCATGGAGCAGGCGGCGAAGGAATATGAAAAGGAGACCGGAGTCCGCGTGACGCTGGATGTCCGGGATGCGAAGAGAAATCAGCTCACGCAGAACAGCCAGGCAGAACGCATGATCGGTCTTGGCTGCGACGTGCTCTGCGTCAATATGGTGGACCGTTCCGCCGCGTCCGGCGTGATCGATCAGGCCATGGAGTCGGATATTCCCATTGTCTTTTTCAACCGGGAGCCGGTCGCGGAGGACATGAACCGCTGGGAGAAACTATACTATGTAGGGGCGGACGCAAAGGAGTCCGCGGTGCTGGAGGGGCAGATCCTCGTAGACGCCTACCGGAAGAATCCGTCCACCCTTGACCGGAACGGGGACGGGGTTGTTTCGTATGTCCTCCTTGAGGGGGAGACGAACCACCAGGATTCCCTGATCCGTACAGAGTGGTCCATCGAGACCCTGAAGGACGGCGGTGTTCCGATCGAGAAGATCACAGGCGGGATCGCGAACTGGGAGAGAAACCAGGCCTCGGCCCTCATGGAACAGTGGCTTTCGGATTATGGGAACAAGATCGAGCTTGTGCTCTGCAACAATGATGACATGGCTCTCGGTGCGAGCGATGCCATCGAGCGGGCGGGGATCGTCGCCGGGACGATCAAGCTTGTCGGGATCGACGGGACACCGGCCGGTCAGGAGGCGTTCCGCGAGGGAAAACTCTTTGGGACGGTTGAATCCAGCAAGGATGTCTACGCGAAGAGGATCTTCGATACAGCGGAGGAGCTCGCAATGGGAAAAGAGGTGACCCAGGAAAAATATTTCTGGTGTCCCCAGCATGTCATCGCTAACTGACATCATTTTTTACAGGCATGTGCCGACTCGCACATGCCTGTACTGTTATATTTAAGCTGATTTCTGCCATGATATGACAAAAAATTGTGGTTTTTTTACAGGAATCAAAGAATTTTAATAATTTATCATAAAAAATAGTATGGAAAAATGCACAAAGGCAGGCTATAATGAATTCATCGTTAAGGAAAAATGCCTAAACGGTCAAAATTATTTTTTGAATGGGAGGATTCAAAACATGAGAATGACAAAGAAAGTAACAGCAATGGCACTGGCTTCCATGATGGCCCTGTCTTTAGCAGGATGCGGAGGAAGCTCTTCCACAACAGCAACAACAGCAGCAGCTACTGAGGCAGCAAAAGAGACAACAGCAGCAGCTACCGAGGCAGCAAAAGAAGCTGCAACAACAGCTGCAGCCGCAGCAGCAACCACAGATGTAGCAGACAAGAAAGTCGGCATCAGCATCTACAAGTTCGATGATAACTTCATGACTCTTTACAGAACAGAGTTAGTTCGCTACTTAACAGAGGACCTTGGATTCAAGGCTGAGAACGTAGTCGTTCAGGATGGTAAGGGCGATCAGGCAGAGCAGACAAACCAGATCCAGAACTTCATCACACAGAAATATGACGTTCTGATCTTAAACCTTGTACAGGCTTCTTCCGCACCGGAGATCACAGATATGTGTAAAGAAGCTGGTATCCCGGTTGTTTACATCAACCGTGAGCCGGACGCAGCAGAAGAAGAGAGATGGGAATCTGAAGGTCTTAACGCTACATACGTAGGATGTGACGCAAGACAGTCCGGTACATACCAGGGCGAAGAGATCCTTGAGACTGCAAACAAGGGCGATATCAACGGCGATGGCAAAGTTTCCTACATCATGATCCAGGGTGACCCGGAGAACGTAGATGCTCAGTACAGAACAGAGTTCTCTGTTAAGGCTCTTACAGACGCAGGAATGGAAGTTGAGGAGCTCTTAAAACAGCGTGGTGACTGGGATCAGGCTAGGGCTCAGCAGATCGCACAGGACGCTTTAAACCAGTACGGCGACAAGATCGAAGTAATCTTCTGCAACAACGATGCAATGGCACTTGGTGCATTACAGGCAATCGAAGCAGCAGGACGTAAAGTTAACGAGGATATCTACCTTGTAGGCGTTGACGCTCTGACAGAGGCTGTTCAGAACGTAATCGACGGCAAGCAGACAGGTACTGTATTCAACAACCACTTCGCACAGGCTCAGGCAGCAAGCGATATCGCTGTTAAGTTCTTAAGCGGTGAGAAAGTTGACGCAGTCAACATGGTTAACTACGAGAAGGTTACTCAGGATAACGCTCAGGAAATCCTTGATATGTTAAAGTAATTGATACTGTAACAAATGAGAACCGGGTGTGTCTGGCACACCCGGTTCTCTGAACTTAAAACTTAAAAAAATATGCCACCCGGAGATGCGGGGGAGTGTATCTGAAAGGAGTTTTGGGATGGCAGAACAGTACAGACTCGAAATGAGAGGAGTCAAAAAAACCTTCCCAGGTGTTAAGGCACTTGACGGAGTAAATTTACGGGTTCGCCCCGGAACGGTCCACGCACTGATGGGAGAGAACGGTGCCGGAAAATCGACACTGATGAAATGTCTTTTCGGAATCTATAAAATGGATGAAGGCGAGGTCTATATCGACGGCGTCAAGACGGAGATCGCAAACCCGGATGACGCGCTGAAAAAAGGACTTGCCATGGTTCATCAGGAGCTTCAGCCGATTCCGGAGCGCTCCATCGCTGAGAATATGTATCTTGGACGGTATCCGATGAAAAACTACGGACCGGTCAAGGTCGTTGATCATGCGACGATGAACAAAGAAGCTGAGAAATGGCTTCGGGATGTCAAGATGGATTTTGACCCGAAAGCAAAACTCGGCACATTATCAATCGGACAGATGCAGTCAGTAGAGATCGCAAAAGCGGTCAGCCAGAGTGCAAACCTTGTAATTCTGGATGAGCCGACCTCCTCACTGACTGATAACGAGGTAGAAGCATTATTCCGGATCATCAGAGACCTGAAATCCAGAGGTGTTTCTATGATATATATCAGCCACAAGATGGCTGAGATCCGCCAGATCTCCGACGATATCACGATCATGCGCGACGGTACATACGTTGGAACCTGGGCGATCGAGGATATCTCCGATGAGGAGATCGTAAAACAGATGGTTGGACGTGAATTAAATAACGTCTATCCGCCGAAGGATGATTACCGGACGGATGAGACGGTCTTAAAGGTCAGCCACCTGACAAGTATTCTGCCGAATTCCTTCAAGGACTGCTCTTTTGAATTAAAGAAAGGTGAGATCCTGGGCTTTGGCGGACTGGTAGGAGCGCAGAGAACCGAGCTTATGGAAGCGATCTTTGGAATGCGCCACATTGAGAGCGGTACCGTGGAGATCCTCGGAAAAGAGACTCACATCAAGAGACCGCAGGATGCGATCAACAGCTCCGTCGGAATGATCACAGAGGATCGACGCGGAAACGGTATCTTCGGATGCCTGAGCATCGATGACAATACTGCGATCGCTTCCTACAAGAATTACACCCATATGGGTAAGATCAACAAAAAAGAAGTCGATGCGGTCGTAAAGGACAGCATTGCGAAATTAAAGATCAAGACACCGAGCGGAAAGACGCTGATCCAGTCTCTCTCCGGTGGCAACCAGCAGAAAGTAATTATCGCAAGATGGCTTGCAAACAATCCTGATATCCTGATCATGGATGAGCCGACCCGTGGTATCGACGTCGGAGCCAAATACGAGATTTATCAGATCATGATCGATCTCGTAAAACAGGGCAAATCCATCATTATGATCTCGTCGGAAATGCCGGAGTTGATCGGTATGTCCAACCGAATCATCGTAATGTGCAACGGTCACATCACCGGTGAGGTGGAAGGAGAAGACGCAACTCAGGAGAAGATCATGTCCTTTGCCACAAAATTCACTTTAAGCGGCAAGGAAAACAAGTAGATTACAGGGAGGTTCAGTCATGACAGCGAAAAAAGTAAGTGCAAAAGATTTCCTTATCAATAATGGAATCATCGTCGTTCTTTTATTACTTGCAGTATTTACTGCGATCAAGCAGCCTACATTCTTTTCACGCGGCAACTTAATCAACATCGCATTAAACGTAGCTCCGCGATTCATCATCGCCTGCGGTGTATCCGGATGCTTAATTACAAAAGGTACAGACCTTTCCGCAGGACGTATGGTTGGTCTTTCTGCCTGCTTAGCAGGTACCTTACTTCAGAAGCCGGATTACAGCGGCAAGTTCTTCCAGAACCTTCCGGATTTCGGAAATGCCTGGGGCTTATGGGTTCTCGCGGTTCTTCTGATCTGTGTGGCAATTTGCTGTATCTTTGGTTTCATCAATGGCATCGTAATTTCTTACTTACAGGTTCCGGCCTTCATCGGAACACTTGGTATGCAGCTGATCGTTTACGGTGTCTGCCTTGTTTACACAAACGCGACTCCGATCGGTGGTTATCATAACGCATACACAGCAGTAGCAAAAGGAAAACTCTTTGGCGCGATCCCGTTCCTGTTCCTGATCGCCCTTGCGGTTGGTCTTGTTATGTGGTTCATCTATAACATGACTCCTCATGGAAAATATATGTATGCGATCGGCGGCAACGAGCAGTCCGCAGAGGTTTCCGGTGTAAACACTAAGAAGACAAAGATCATCATCTACATGACAGCGGCAGCTCTTTACGCACTGGGCGGCTTCCTTGTAGGAGCAAAATCCGGTGGTTCCTCCGTTAACATGGGCCAGGGCTGGGAGCTTGAGGCCATCGCAGCCTGCACCATCGGCGGTGTATCCGTAAACGGTGGTATCGGACGTATCTCCGGTGTTCTTATCGGTGTTCTTGTATTCGAGATCTTAAAGACCTGCTTACAGTACCTTGGTGTTGATACAAACTACCAGTACATCGCACAGGGTATCGTTATCGTAGTTGCGATTGCGCTTGATATCAGAAAGTACATTGCAAAGAAGTAATAGACTGACTGTTTCGGTACAGTTAAAAAACGGGCGGAGGACGAGTTCCAACGCCCGTTTTTGCACACTCGCGCGAAGATGCAGATTGTTGGAAACGGCCGTGCGAGACGCTCGGGTGTACCGCGGCACATTTTTGCGTACATCATGTATCAGAAAGAAAATACCGATGGCTGGTTTTAGCAGCCTGCCTCATGGAAAGAAAGCCGGAGCGGTTTGATAAAACCTGCACCGGGAGAGTGGAGGTGAAGGAATGGAAGAAGAGATTGAGAAGGTCAGCGGAATCGGAACAGTGACCGAAGCCGCAGAAAAGGCTGTGGAGGCCTTTGGTGAGAAGACTTTAGAAGAACTCACTGAAGAGAATAAACGGCTGCAGGAGGAAAATGAGCGCCTGAAGAACAGATCCATAAAAGAACGGATGTACGATAAGATCAATGTGTCGGTGCGGACCATTGATATCTTTATCGGGTGCATGTGCGTATTGTTTGTGGCTGTTGTGGTGATGGGGATGCTGAAGTAAGAGAGTGAAGCGCTGACAGAGATCATGCCCGCCGCAGCCTAAACATTCAACGACAGGAAAAGATCCTGATGCCAGAAACTGAAACTATCGAAGTGGATAACAAAAAAGCTCTGGAGAACGATATGAGAAAGGTTCTCCAGGGCTTTTCTTTGTCTTGTCTGCTGATTCCCTAAAGAGGAAAATTACAGCAGGAGTCTTATTTCTTATAAAGAATTCTGATGGAATTCAGCACGCAGAGGATCGCGACACCGGTGTCGGCGAATACCGCGAGCCACATGGAGGCGATTCCCATGAGACCTAAGATCATGACAAGAGCTTTTACCGCAAGGGCGAATACCACATTCTGGTTGGAGATCGCGCCTGTGCTTCTCGCGATCTTGATGGCTTCCGAAATGGCATCCATGCTTGATGTCATGAAGACGACATCGGCGGCCTCGATGGCTGCGTCAGCGCCGCTTCCCATAGCTGCGCCTACATCAGCGCCTGCAAGTACCGGTGCGTCGTTGATTCCGTCACCGACGAACATTGCGCTTCCGTTCTCCGCGCGGAGCTTCTGCAAGATCTCGAGCTTATCAGCCGGGAGAAGCTTTGCGTATACATTGTCGATTCCGACCTCGGCGGCTACCGCCTCAGCGGCTGCCTCGCCGTCGCCGGTGAGCATAGCGGAGCGGATCCCCATGGATTTTAAGGACCTGATGGCATCCTTTGCCTCCGGCTTGATCGTATCGGCGATCTGGATCGTTCCTGCAAGCTTTCCGTTTACCGATATATAGACGGTGGTGACAGCACCGTTCTCATCGTAAGCACCGCAGTCCACGTTAAACTCGGTGAGAAGCTTTCTGTTTCCGCAGAGCACTTCGCCCTGGGAGAGCCTTGCATGGATGCCTTTGCCGGAGATCTCCTCGATCTCGGCGGGCTTTTCGATCACAAGTTTCTGATCCTTTGCAGCAGAGACGATGCTGATTCCGATCGGATGAGTAGATGCGGTCTCGCATGCTGCCGCGATCTGAAGGATTTCCTGCTCGGAAGCTGTGCCTGCCGGAAGGATCGTCTGAACCACGAAGTTTCCTTTTGTGATGGTTCCTGTCTTATCCATGACAACCGTTTTTACAGCTTTCAGGTTTTCAAGTGCGATTCCACCTTTAAAGAGGATTCCTTTCTTGGAACCTGCGCCGATCCCGGAGAAGAATGCCAGCGGAACGCTTAAAACAAGGGCACACGGGCAGCTGATTACGAGGAAGGTAAGAGCTGTGTAGATCCAGTGGGACCAGTTTCCTGTAATTAAGGACGGAATGATCGCTGTCGCAGCCGCCAGGGCAACGACGAACGGGGTGTAAACTCGTGCAAATTTCGTGATGAAGCGCTCGGCCTGCGGCTTGCTGGCTGCGGCGTTCTCCACGGAATCGAGGATTCTTGTGACCATGGACTCGGAAAGTTCCTTCTCGACTCTCATCTTTAAGAGACCGGAAGTATTGACGCAGCCGGATGTCAGCTGGCTTCCGACCTTTACCGATACCGGGACAGGTTCACCTGTGATCGGTGACGTATCGATCCGGCTCTCGCCCTCTACGACAACGCCGTCAAGCGGAATGCGGTCGCCGGGACGGATCTCTACGATATTGCCGACAACGGCGGAACCGGCCGGAACCTCGCGGACAGTACCATTTTCGTCAAGAAGAACGGTCTCCGGCCGGAGATCAACGGCTTCCATGATCTGGCTGCGGCTCTTTTCAACCGCGCGGTGTTCGAATGCTTCACCGACCCGGTAGAAAAGCATAACTCCGACCGCCTCCCCAAACTGGCCGACACAGAAAGCACCGATGGTCGCGAGGCTCATCAAAAAGTTTTCGTCCATCACGTGGCCGGTCTTCATGTTTTTCAGGGCTGTTAAGAGAACTTCCCGTCCAAGGATCAGGTAGGCGATCACAAAGCATATGGCGGAGATCTGCGGCATGGAGTGGGAGAGAAGCTCTCCGACGATGAAGAGCAAGCCTCCGGCGATCAGCTCCGGAAGATCATGGGCATGCTTGTCGTTACTGTTTGCATCTGCCGGTTTTCCTTCCTCGCGGACCTCGATGATGGTGCCTGGTTCGATCTTGTCTGCAATCTCCTGCATCTTCGGGAGCAGCTTTGTTCCTTCAGAAGAGTAGACCCGGAGCTGTCTCGTCGCGAAAGTCAAAATACAGTCATCGACTTCCGGGAGCTCCTGGATCTTTTTCTCGATCTTTGCGGAGCAGTTCGCGCAGTCGATGTTTTTCATCACGTAGACCACACAGGTGGATTTCGGTGCCGGACCGTGGTGGTGTTCGGCGTGCTCGTGATGATGATCGTGTTCGGAGCAGCAGCCATCGTCATCGTCGTGATGATGGTGATGTTCACAGCCGCAGTGCTCTTCATGTTCGTCATCATCATGACCTTCGTGATGATGGTGTCCGCAGTCGCAGTGCTCTTCATGCTCGTCACCATGTTCCTCGTGATGGTGATGGTGCCCACAGCCGCAGTGCTCTTCATGCTCGTCATCATGCTCATCGTGATGGTGATGGTGTCCACAGCCGCAATGCTCTTCGTGCTCGTCATCATCATGCTCATCGTGATGATGGTGTCCGCAGCAGCAAACCTCTTCGTCCTCGTGGTCTGCTGACTTCTGCTTGGATTTTTCTAATTCCTCCATAGAGTAGACCTCCTCAGAATTATAATTTTTAATTATCATATTAACATATGAACCATCGTTCATATGTTAAATATAGTACAGCTCTATGGGAAATGCAAGACTGTTTTTTGATATTAGGAAAAGAATTAAGAAAATAAGGTGGGAGAGCAGAAAAAGCTGCCTGGCGATATTCCGCAGGCAGCTTTGGCTATGTACGTATAAATATTAGATTTCCTTAAACATCCGCGCCTCGATCAGATGGATTCCGTGAAGGAAACACTCGCAGACCGGAGTCTCAACGCCAAGCTCTTTTCCGAGGCGGACAACCGTTCCGGCGAACATATCGACTTCCGTGCGTTTTCCGACCTCAAGATCCTGAAGCGTTGACGGCTTATTTTCATAAGGAAGACGTCCGAGCGTGTGCTCCTGACGGTCGATCTCATTCTGACCGATATCAATGCCCAACTTATTTGCAATGCGGATCACTTCCCACATGGCCTTGTGGCGGAAGAAATTGGCGTCATCGTTCTTCTGGAATGCTCCGAAGGGAACGCCGAACATGGCGCATGTCATATTCTCGGCAACGTTGCACATGAACTTGAACCAGATTCCTTTTAACATATCTGCATCGATCTTGTAGTCGATCCCACAGAGATCAAAAAGACTCTTCACAGCGAGAACATTCCCGGAATAGTGTTCCGGATCATTCTTAAGATCGCCGAAGTGGATCAGACCCTTATGCGGATCGAACTCCGTCTTTCCGTCCTTCATGACAATGCTGATCCGCATATAGGAGTACAGCAGATGTTCGCTGCCGTAGACGGCGGCGATCTGTTTTTCGCTCTCCACACCATTTAATACGGAGAGGATGATCGTATCTTTGCCAACCTGATTTTTAATATCCCTGATCGCCTGCTCCAGGTCATATCCCTTTACCGCAATGATAACGAGATCTGCCGGATCCCCCTCGACATCAGGTGTGATGATCGGAAAACGGTAATTGATCGTATTGACTGTTACCCCTTTTCGCTCCAGACGCTCTTTTCTTGCGCCGTCTGCAAGGATCCGGAAATCAGCCCCCAGCTTTTCTGAGATACGCGGTGCGAAAAATACCCCCATCGCACCGAGACCGATCAACGTCACCTTCTTTATGTCCTTCATAACTCCCTTTTCCTCCTTAAAAGTAAAACAAGCTGCGTTCCTTCTATTGTATAGTAAGACCGTTGGGGTGTCAACGAAAACAACCTTGTCTTTAGGGATAAAAGATGATATGATGGAAAAGTATGGAGAAAAATTAACAAATATGTGTGGGGGAGAGAATACTGGATGGAAATCACAAAAGAAGATAAACGGTCGGTGATCGACCACTGTTATCTGACCTATTTTATCAGCGGAATGGTCATCCTGATCTTCGGTGTCATTCTGCCAAACCTGATCGAGGAGAGAAATTTAAGCTTTACCGCGGCCGGCGGACTGCTTTCCTTTCTGGCGATCGGAAATTTATGTTCAAGCCTGGTATATCCGGTATTCTGTGGGATGATGTCCCAGAAGACGGCGGTAGTCGTACTGGCGGTCCCCTATCCGGTGTGCCTCTTCCTGTTTACAATGGGACTTCCGGTCCCGGTGCTTTATGTGATGATCTTCCTGATCGGAATCACGAAGGGCATGATCACGATCATCAACAATCATGCGATCCGTCAGGTGACGGGAAGTTCCAATCAATATCTGAATCTGCTTCATATGTGGTATGCGGTGGGGGCTTTCCTGTCCCCATTCGTTACGATGCTCCTCATGGGAGCGGGTATGAACTGGAAGACGATCCTTCGCCTCCTTGCAGTCCTCACGGTTCTCATCGTTCTTTCCTACGCCACAATGGATTACAGAAAGATCGAAAAAGAGGTGGAGAAGAAGGCGGGAGAGGAGAACGGCGGATCGTCGATGACAAAAGAAAAATTCTGGTTTTTAAAGAACACGGGATTCCTTCTGGCGGTTGGGGCATTGTTCTTCTATATGGGCCTTGAAAACTCCGTAAACGGATGGTTTGTTACTTATTTAAAAAGTACCGGCTTTATGTCCACAAGTCTTGCGACTGTGATGGTATCCGTGACCTGGATCATGATCATGATCGGAAGGATCGTCATTGCGTCCATCTCAAAGAGCGTGCCGCCGGCAAAGATTCTGGCAGTGATCTCCGCACTCCAGTTTGTCTCGGTATTGATCCTTGTCTTCGCGGATCATACCACAATGGCAGTGGCGGCCCTGATCCTTTTAGGACTTGGAATGGCGGGGGCGTTTCCGACAACTACGGCCTTTACCGGCGATCTCATGGGAAATTCCCCACTTGGAATGTCAGTGTTTACAGGGATCGGTTCCCTCGGCGGGATCCTTACCCCGCAGGTCATTGGAGTCCTTGCGGATAAGCTTGGATTCCAGGCGGCGATCCTGTTTTTAGTGCTGGACGCATTCCTGCTGGCACTTTTTGGAGCCGGGGCTCTGAGATATGCCACTAATCAGAAAATTCAAGTCGAACGTCCGTGAGACCTGGCGCTTGATTCTGGTCAGTAAAGCTGACATATCACTGTGCATCCTCGCGGAGCATTTATCTCAGTCAGAGACCTGACTCCCGCTGAGACAAATTTACTATTACTCACCACCTAAAAGAGGTGGGAGTCTTCTCGACTGAGATAAAAAAGTCAACCGGGATGGCATAAAAACCGTCCTGAATATAAATAAGGGGTAAAAACATATGGATATTCGTTATTCCGCAAATCAAAGAGACGTAAAACGCTACACAACCGAAGAACTTCGGGATGAGTTCCTGATTCAGGATCTCTACCATCCGGATGAGGTGGTATCCGTATACTCCCACGTGGACCGCATGGTGACATTGGGATGTATGCCGGTGAAAGAACATGTCTCCATTGAAAAGGGGATCGACTGCTGGAAAAATTTCGGTACCCACTATTTCCTTGAGCGCCGCGAGATCGGAATCTTCAATATCGGAGGTGCCGGATCCATCACAGCGGACGGAATGGAGTACCGCCTTGGCTATAAAGACTGCCTGTACATCACAAAAGGCACAAAGGAAGTGATCTTTTCCAGTGACAGTGAGGAGACTCCGGCAAAATTTTACATGGTGAGTGCGCCGGCCCACACGTCCTACGAGACAAAGCTGATCACCTTGAAGGATGCCGCAAAGCGCCCGCTGGGTGATGCCAATACTTCCAATAAGAGAGTCATCAACCAGTTCATTCATCCGGATGTGCTGAAAACATGCCAGCTTTCCATGGGAATGACAGCACTGGAGCCGGGCAGTGTCTGGAACAGCATGCCGTGCCACACCCATGAGCGCCGCATGGAGATCTACATGTACTTTGAAGTCCCGGAGAATCAGGTGGTCATGCACTTTATGGGTGAACCGACTGAGACGAGACACATCGTCATGAAAAATGAAGAAGCTGTGATCAGCCCGTCCTGGAGCATCCACTGCGGAGCAGGAACCTCCAACTACACCTTTATCTGGGCTATGGGCGGAGAGAATCAGGAGTTCGACGATATGGACAACATCGCTCCGATGGATTTAAAGTAAGATATCGCAGAGGCCGATAAAAAACTGATATAAAATAGGAAAGGTAAGGATCAAAATGGATAAGAAGAACATGTTTTCTCTGGAAGGAAAGATTGCTCTCGTAACAGGAGGTGCCCACGGAATCGGCTTTGCCATCGCGGAGAGCTATGCAGAAGCAGGAGCAACGGTTGTATTTAACTGCAGCAGCGAGGCGTCCTTAGAGCGCGGACTTGCCGCATACAAAGAGAAAGGGATCGATGCTCACGGTTATGTCTGCGATGTTACGGACGAGGAAGCGGTAAAGAAAATGATCGCGGATATCGAGGAGAAGATCGGAACGGTCGATATTCTTGTAAACAATGCGGGAATGATCAAAAGAATTCCGATGCATGAGATGAGCGCGGATGAGTTCCGCAAGGTTGTCGATGTTGACCTGAATGCTCCGTTCATCATGGCAAAAGCTGTCCTTCCGGGCATGATGAAAAAGAAAGCCGGAAAGATCATCAACATCTGCTCCATGATGTCTGAACTCGGAAGAGAGACCGTATCCGCATACGCAGCGGCAAAGGGCGGTTTGAAGATGCTCACAAAGAACATCGCCTCCGAGTACGGCGAGTACAACATCCAGTGCAACGGCATCGGACCGGGCTACATCGCCACATCCCAGACAGCTCCGTTAAGAGAGCGTCAGGCTGACGGTTCCCGCCATCCGTTCGATCAGTTTATCATCGCGAAGACACCGGCAGCAAGATGGGGCACCGTGGAAGACCTCAAGGGACCGGCGGTGTTCCTCGCGTCCGAGGCTTCTGACTTTGTAAATGGACACATCCTCTATGTGGACGGAGGTATCCTCGCTTATATCGGAAAACAGCCGTAAAGGCAGAAAAAGATTTTGTCGTTACAGTTCAGCCATGCGCTGGTTTGAATGAGAAAGTGTGTTGCAAGCTTGCTTGCATAAGCACTTTTTCATCCAAATCAGCATATGGTGGAACCACCAAGCTTCTTGTTTTCATGAATATGAAAACAAGAAGATGTAATGGCTGAACTGTAACATTTCGTCATATAAAGACATAAGTACTGCTTGTCTTTATGTGACCTGAAATTAGTATATTTGATAAATTTTTTCGGGCGGCTTTGTTGACATTTTTGCAGAAAGCTGATATACTCAAATTACGATATTGTGAAAAATGCATAGAAACAGGCGCAAGACGGGTACATTTTTGAGATGTGCCCGTATGCGCTGAGGAAAATGTGGAATGCATTCCACAATACGAAATAACTAACCAACAAAAGTTTCTTAAGTGAAACGAAACGAAGGAGGTGCGGTAAGTATATGTGGACAGGCGGTATGACCTTTGCGGATTCGATCATCATTTCACTTGTTGGACTGTTAGTCGTATTCTCGGCACTTGCAGTGCTCGCAATCGCGGTTATCATTATCTCTAAGGTCATCGGTACATTATTTAAGGAGAGTGCGCCAAAGGCAGCTGCGGCAGTTGCAGCACCGGCTCCGGCTATCGATGAGGAATCCTATGCAGTGCTTCTCGCGGCAGTCAGTGAGGAAGCAAGATTGTCTGGAGAGCAGTTCCGTGTAACAAGTATCAAAGAACTGTAAAAAACAAAAAACCTAAAACGCAGAAAAAGGAAAGGATGTAGTAAATAACATGAAATACGTTGCAACATTAAACGGAAAAAAGTATGAAGTTGAGATCGAGAGAGTAGACGAGTACAGACCGCTTGACAGAGGTGCACAGGCTAGCGCACCGGCTCCGATCCTCGCAGCAGCACCGGCACCGAAGGCAGCTCCGGCACCGGCAGCAGCACCGGCACCAGCTCCAGCACCGGCACCGGCTCCAGCTCCGGCAGCAGCAGGCGGACAGACAGTAGAGGCTCCGATGCCAGGTAAGATCCTTGACATCAAAGTTAAAGTTGGTGACGCAGTTGGTTATGGTCAGTGTGTAATCGTTATGGAAGCAATGAAGATGGAGACAGAGATCGTAGCTCCGGCAGCAGGAACTGTTGCATCCATCAACGTAAGCACAGGCGATTCCGTTGAGACAGGTGCAGTTCTGGTTACCTTAAACTAAGCAGGAGGTGCCACACGTGAATATACTTTCAGTTTTCGCGGAGCTGCTCGCCCAGTCAGGTTTCGCCGCAATCACCTGGCAGCAGTGCGTAATGCTCCTTGTATCCTTCGTTTTATTATATCTTGCAATCAAGAAGCAGTTTGAGCCGCTCCTTCTGCTCCCGATCGCATTCGGTATGTTCCTTGCGAACCTTCCGCTTGCAGGTCTTATGAATGAGGCAGATCACTGGTATCAGTCCGGTGTGTTAAGAATTATGTACATGGGCGTTAAGTCCAGCTTATTCCCGTGCCTGATCTTCATGGCAGTCGGCGCGATGACAGACTTCGGTCCGTTGATCGCGAACCCGGTCAGCCTTCTTCTCGGTGCAGCCGCTCAGTTCGGTATCTATGTTGCATTTACACTCGCAAATGCAACCGGACTTTTCACACCGGGTGAGTGTGCAGCGATCGGTATCATCGGCGGTGCTGATGGCCCGACCGCGATCTATATCGCAAATAACCTGGCTCCGGATCTTGTAGCTCCGATCGCCGTAGCCGCGTATTCCTACATGGCTCTGATCCCGCTGATCCAGCCGCCGATCATGAAGCTTCTTACAACAAAGAAAGAGCGTCAGATCGTTATGAAGCAGTTAAGAAAAGTCAGCAAAGTCGAGAAGGTTGTATTCCCGGTATTCGTTGTTCTGTTCTGCTCCCTGCTTCTTCCGTCCGTAGCACCGCTTCTTGGTATGCTGATGCTCGGTAACCTGTTCCGTGAGTCCGGTGTTACCGGAAGACTTTCCGATACCGCACAGAACGCACTCTGCAACATCGTTACGATCATGCTCGGCACAACCGTAGGCGCTACAGCAAACGGAGAGATCTTCCTCCGTGTCCAGACACTGGCTATCATTGCAATGGGTCTTCTTGCTTTCGCGTTTGCGACAGTCGGAGGTATCCTGCTTGGTAAAGTCCTGTGTGCGATCACAGGCGGCAAGATCAACCCACTGATCGGTTCTGCAGGTGTATCTGCCGTTCCGATGGCAGCTCGTGTATCCCAGACTGTTGGTGCTAAGGAAAATCCGACCAACTTCCTTCTGATGCACGCTATGGGTCCGAACGTGGCAGGTGTTATCGGTTCTGCAGTAGCAGCCGGTTACTTCATGCTGATGTTCAAGGCCTGATCGAACCCCTTCGAAACGGAACCAGAAGTTGAAATTCATTCCGTAACGTGGTATATTTTTACAGGAATTAAAAGCAGTTCAGGCCTGTCTGAGGAGAACAGGCAGGCCTTTTAACTGCAAATATAAATAAAGGAGGCTTTATTGTGGCTAATAAAGTTATGTCATTACACGATGCCGTAGAGAAGTATGTACATGATAACGATGTACTCTGCCTCGGCGGATTTACAACAAACCGTAAACCGTACGCTGCTGTTTACGAGATCCTTCGTCAGGGTAAAACTGGTTTTGTAGGCTGGTCCGGTCCGGCAGGCGGAGACTGGGACTCCTTAATCGGTGAGGGTCGTGTAAGAGCTTACATCAACTGCTACACAGCAAACTCTGGTTATACAAACGTTGCACGTCGTTTCCGTGCTGCAATCGAGAAAGGTGAGCTTACATATGAGGACTACTCCCAGGACGTTCTTATGTTACAGCTTCACGCAGCTTCCCTTGGTCTTCCGTACCTCCCGGTAAGAATGATGCAGGGCTCCGGTCTTGTTAAATTCTGGGGTATCAGCGAAGAGAAGAGAAAAACAATGGAAGGCGTTGACAACTTAAAGTGCGTAGATATCGAGAACCCGTTTGAGCCAGGCGAGAAGCTTCTTGCTGTTCCGGTTCCGAAGCTTGACTGCGCGATCATCCATGTACAGCAGGCATCTCCGGATGGAACCTGCATCATCGAGGGTGATGAGTTCCACGATGTTGATATCGCAATCGCTGCAAAGCGTACGATCGTTACCTGCGAGGAGATCGTAAGTGATGAATATATCCGCCGTGATCCTACAAAGACAAGAATCTTCGGCGAGTGCGTAGACGCTGTCGTTCGTACTCCGTACGGTGCATGGCCGGCACAGTGCTATGGCTACTATGATGATGATGATAAGGGACTTAAGGAGTACGATAAGGCTTCCAAGTACCTTGACGCTGAAGATGCAAAGGCACAGCTCGCAAAGGCTGCTGCAAAGGCTGAGAAGGCTGCTGCTGCGAAACCGGAAGACGAGAAGCTTGCAAAGGCTGCAGAAGTTGCAAAACAGGCTGCAGAGGATGCTGCTAACGGCACAAAGATTCCGGAGACCTTCAAGGATTACCTCCAGAAATACGTATACGGCTGCAAGGATCAGGATGATCTTCTTAATGTCCTTGGCGGCGCTCGCCTCATGAACCTTAAGAATGAGCCGCATCTTGGCTATTCTACCAGACACTAATTGAGGGAGGGAAATTCAAAAATGGCTGATTATACAAAGTATACAAAGCAGGAAATGCAGGCTTATGCCATCGCAAAAAATATTAAAGAGAACCAGATCGTTATCGTTGGTACTGGTCTTCCGTTAATCGGTGCTTCCCTTGCGAAGCGTGTGGTTTGCCCGAGCTGCCACCCGATCGTAGAGAGCGGACTTATGGACTGCTCACCGGTAGAGGTACCGCGTTCCGTAGGTGATAACCGTTTCATGGCTCACTGTGCAGTACAGTGGCCGAACATTCGTTTCGTAGGCTTCGAGGCGAATGAATGGCTTCATGACGTTGACCGTATGATCGCTTTCATCGGCGGCGCTCAGATCGACCCGTATGGTAACGTAAACTCTACATGTATCTTCGGTAAAGGCGACTATGTTCAGCCGACAACACGTTTCACAGGTTCCGGCGGAGCTAACGGTATCGCTACATTCTGTAACACAATCATCATGATGCAGCACCAGAAGAGAAGATTCATGGAGCATGTTGACTACATCACAAGCTGTGGCTGGATGGACGGCCCTGGCGGACGTGAGAGAGCAGGTCTTCCGGGCAACCGTGGACCGCAGATGGTAGTTACAGATCTTGGTATCATGAAGTTCGACGAAGAGACCAAGAGAATGTACCTTGCTTACTACTATCCATTCTCCTCTCCGGAAATGGTTCAGGAGAACACAGGTTTCGAGATCGATACCACAAGAGCTCAGCTTATGGAAGGTCCGGATCCGGAGATCATCCGCGTAATTCGTGAAGAGATCGACCCAGGTCAGGCATTCATCAAAGTTCCGAAGGAAACAAAGTAATCGAAACTGATTTAAAGTGAAATCATAAATGCCGCGGTCAGCGGCTGGCAAAATCCGCTGACCGCAGTGATCGCGTATATAAGGAGGAAGAACATGGGCTACTTTTCCATGCCGAAATATTTCCAGAACATGCCTACCGTTGGTAAGGCATTAGTTAATCCGAATGCGGAAAACGAGACAGAGATCAAAGAGATCGAGAAGCAGATCCACGACAAAGTTACTGAGATCCTTGCTGCTGGCATCACAACAGAAGAGAAGTTAAATGAGCGTGGTCAGTTATCCGCAATGCAGCGTATCAACGCTCTTGTAGATGAGGGAACATTCTGCCCGTTAAACAGCCTTTTCAACCCGAACGACAATAAGATGGGTTCCACAAACATCATCAACGGTCTCGGATGTGTAAACGGCAAATGGGTTTACATCATCGCTTCCGATAACAAGAAGATGGCTGGTACATGGGAACCGGGACAGGCAGAGAACCTGATCCGCTGCTCCGATGCTGCTAAGATGTTAAATCTTCCGTTAATCTACTTATTAAACTGCGCAGGCGTAGACTTCCCGTATCAGGATCAGGTTTACCCGAACAGACGCGGCGGCGGTACTCCGTTCTTCCGTAACGCAGAGTTAAACCAGTTAGGCATTCCGGTAATCGTAGGCATCTACGGTACAAACCCGGCCGGCGGCGGATACCACAGCATTTCCCCGACAATCCTGATCGCACACAGCCAGGCTAACATGGCAGTCGGCGGTGCTGGTATTCTTTCCGGTATGAACCCGAAGGGATATATCGACGAGGAGGCTGCTGAGCAGATCGTTGCTGCCCAGATCGAGAACAGCAAGAAGCACGTTCCGGCTCCGGGCTCCGTTCCGATCCACTATGACGAGACAGGATTCTTCCGTGAGGTTTACGAGAACGACTACGGCGTAATCGAGGGCATCAAGAAGTACATCAGCTACCTTCCGGCATACAACCTCGAGTTCTTCCGTGTTGATGATCCGCAGAGACCGTGTCTTCCGGCAGAAGATCTTTACAGCATCATTCCGATGAACGGAAAACGTCCGTATGATATCTACGACGTAATCGGCCGTCTCTTCGATGGTTCTCAGTTATATGAGTACAAGAAGGGCTATGGTCCGGAGATGGTAACAGGTCTTGCAAAGGTTAACGGACTTTTAGTTGGTGTGATCGCGAATACTCAGGGCCTTCTTATGAACTATCCGGAGTACAAGCAGAACTCCGTTGGTATCGGCGGAAAGCTGTACCGTCAGGGTCTCATCAAGATGAACGAGTTCGTAACCTTATGTGCTCGTGACCGTATTCCGCTGATCTGGTTACAGGATACAACAGGTATCGATGTAGGCGACGAAGCAGAGAAGGCTGAATTACTTGGTTTAGGTCAGTCCCTGATCTACTCCATCGAGAACTCCAAGCTTCCGTCTCTCGAAATTACTCTTCGTAAAGCAAGCGCTGCTGCTCACTATGTACTTGGTGGACCGCAGGGTAACAATACAAACGTATACTCCCTTGGTACAGCTGCATGTGAGTACTATGTAATGCCGGGTGAAACCGCTGCAAACGCTATGTACTCCAGAAAGCTTGTTAAGGCAAGCAAGGCAGGAGAAGATCTTGCTCCGATCATCAAGAAGATGAACGATATGATCCAGCTGTATCATGAAAAGTCCCGTCCGGCATACTGCGCTAAGGTTGGTATGGTAGATGAGATCGTTGACATGACAGATATCCGTCCGTACATTCAGGCATTTACAGAGGCTGCTTACCAGAATCCGAAGTCTATCTGCCCGATGCACCAGATGGTAACACCGCGTGCAATTCGCGAGTGGAATGACGCTCACAAGGCTTGATTTTGACTGAAGGATAGAGTAAAATGATATGTATCCAGGCCGGGGGAGTCTTTCTCTGGCCTGGATATACTGGTATAACAAAGCCAGTTTCATTTTACATTTTCAGTATACCCGGAGGTTATTATGAGTGCAATTTACACCCTGGGAATTGACGTTGGATCCACGGCTTCCAAATGCATTATGCTTAAGGATGGCCAGGAGATCGTAGCGAAATCCCTGATCGATGTAGGTGCAGGTACCAGCGGCCCCCAGCGTGCGATCGACGCAGTGCTGGAAAACGCAGGCATGAAAAAAGAGGATATGGCTTTTACCCTGGCAACAGGTTATGGCCGTAATTCCTTAATGAATTTTGCAGACAAACAGATGAGTGAGTTATCCTGCCACGCAAGGGGAGCTTACTTCCTGTTCCCTGACGTTCATACCGTCATTGATATCGGCGGCCAGGACGTTAAGGTCCTTCATATTGATAACGGTGCAATGACCAATTTCCAGATGAACGATAAGTGCGCTGCAGGAACCGGAAGATTTCTGGATGTTATGGCAGGCGTTCTTGAGGTTAAGGTCCAGGATCTGGGACATCTTGATTCCCTGTCCAAGAAGAGAGTGGAGATCAGCTCCACATGTACCGTGTTTGCGGAGAGTGAGGTTATCAGCCAGCTGTCGATGGGAACCGATAAGTGCGATATTATCGCGGGTATCCACCGCTCCGTGGCTCACCGTGTCACTGGACTCGCCCATAGGATCGGAGTTGTTCCGGCACTCGTTATGACTGGCGGAGTTGCTCAGAACGAGGGTGTAGTCAAGGCTCTTCAGAATGAGCTTGGTTGTGAGATCCACAGATCTCCTCTGACACAGTATAACGGTGCGCTTGGTGCAGCTTTATATGCATATCAGGCAGCAAGCCGCCGCGCATAATCATTATTAGTTTATGCAGATCTTTGGCTGTAAATAACATAAGCAGCCATGTTTGATAAGAAATGGAGGATATTTATTATGGCAAAGCAGGTTAGCCCTGGTGTTCTTGCGCTGCGTAAAGTCGTAGATGACGTTCATAAAGACGCGCGCGAAGCCAAAAAGAGAGGCGAGTTAGTTGGTTGGTCTTCTTCCAAATTCCCGTGCGAGCTCGCAGCAGCATTTGATTTAAACGTTATGTACCCGGAGAACCAGGCAGCTGGTATCGCAGCAAACCGTTATGGTGAGCTTATGTGTCAGGCAGCTGAGGATCTTGGTTACGACAACGATATCTGCGGATACGCACGTATCAGCCTTGCTTACGCAGCCGGTGTCCGTGTAGCGCGTAAGTTTGACCCGGAGACAGGTGAGTACATCATCGACCCGAGCACAGGTAAGCCGTTAAAGGACGCAGACGGAAACGTAGTGATCGATGAGGCAACAGGCAAGCCGAAAAAAGATCCGAAGACTCAGACTCCGTATCTTGAGCTTGTAAACCTTCTTGAGCTTGAAAAGCTTCCGGATGGACCGGATAAAGAGCGCCGTATTGCAGCGATCTCCCCGATCCGTCAGATGCAGATCCCGCAGCCGGATTTCGTTCTTTGCTGCAACAACATCTGTAACTGTATGACAAAGTGGTATGAGAACATCGCCCGTATGTGCAATGTTCCGCTTATCATGATCGATATCCCGTACAACAACACTGTAGAAGTTGCTGATCAGAATGTTCGCTATGTTCGTGGACAGTTTGATAAGGCAATCAAGCAGTTAGAGGAACTCACAGGCAAGAAGTTCGACGAGAAGAAGTTCGAGCATGCATGTGAGAACGCAAACCGTACAGCAAAGGCATGGTTAAAAGTCTGTGATTACTTACAGTACAAACCGGCTCCGTACAGTGGTTTCGACCTGTTCAACCATATGGCTGACGTTGTAACCGCACGTGCAAGAGTTGAGGCTGCTGCGGCATTTGAGCAGTTAGCAAAAGACCTTGACGAGACGATCGCTAAGGGCGAGACAACAACTCCGTTCCCGGAGAAATACCGTGTAATGTTCGAGGGTATTCCGTGCTGGCCGAAGCTTCCGGCACTGTTCAAACCGTTAAAGGCTAACGGCGTCAACGTAACAGCAGTTGTATACGCACCGGCATTCGGTTTCGTATATAATGGTCTGGATGAGATGGCACGTGCTTACTACAAAGCACCGAACTCTGTATGTATCGAGCAGGGTGTTGCATGGCGTGAAGGCATCTGCCGTGACAACAAGGTAGATGGCGTTCTCGTTCACTACAACAGAAGCTGTAAGCCGTGGTCCGGTTACATGGCAGAGATGCAGCGCCGCTTCACAAAGGATCTTGGTATTCCGTGCGCAGGATTCGATGGTGACCAGGCTGACCCGCGTAACTTCAATGCCGCTCAGTACGAGACACGAGTACAGGGTCTTGTAGAGGCTATGGAAGCAAACATCCAGGCAAAGGAGGCTAAATAGACCATGAGTATCAACGCATTATTTGACGAATTTAAGGTAAAAGCTGCAACTCCAAAACAGCAGCTTGCTGAATATAAAGCACAGGGCAAGAAGGTCATTGGCGTTCTCCCGTACTACGCTCCGGAAGAGCTTGTATACGCTGCAGGCATGGTTCCGATGGGAATCTGGGGCTCCAACAACAAGACGATCAGCCGTGCAAAAGAGTATTGTGCAACCTTCTACTGCACGATTGCTCAGCTCGCACTTGAGATGCTCCTTGACGGAACTATGGATCAGTTAGACGGAATCATCACACCAACAATCTGTGATACATTACGTCCGATGAGCCAGAACTTCCGTGTTGCTATGGGCGACAAGATGAAAGTTATCTTCCTTGCTCATCCGCAGAACCGTTTCGAAGAGTTCGGACTTAAGTTCTGTGAGGAGGAGTACGCAAACGTTAAGGCTGATCTCGAGGAAGTATGTGGCCACGAGATCACCAACGATGCGATCCTTGACGCAATCAAGGTTTACAACAAGAGCCGTGCAGCCCGCCGTGAGTTCGTAAAACTCGCTAACGAGCACTGCGACGTTGTAACTCCTACAAAGCGTTCTGCAGTATTAAAGGCATTCTTCTTCATGGAGAAACCGGAATATACAGCAAAACTCGAAGAGTTAAACAAAGAGCTCGCAGCTCTTCCAGTATGTGACTGGAAGGGAACAAAGGTTGTTACATCCGGTATCATCGTAGACAACCCGAAGCTTCTTGAGATCTTCGAGAATAACAACATCGCGATCGCAGCTGATGATGTTGCTCATGAGAGCCGTTCCTTCCGTACAGATGTTCCGGAGGACGAGCAGGATGCTCTCAGAGCTCTTGCAAAACAGTTTGCAAACATGGACTACGATATCCTTCTTTACGATCCGCAGTCTTCCAAGAACCGCCGTGGCGAGTTCGTAGCTGACATGGTTAAGAAGAGCGGCGCTCAGGGGCTTGTACTCTTCATGCAGCAGTTCTGCGATCCGGAGGAGATGGAGTATCCGTACCTCAAGAAAGCTCTCGACAACGCAGGTATCCCGCACATCAAGCTTGGTGTTGACCAGCAGATGAGAGACTTCGGACAGGCTGCAACTGCTATCGAGGCATTTGCGGATGTTCTTGAGATGAGAAAGTAAATAAACGTTGAATTGCACTGACCTGGTGATAGAATTGTGTTGAAAGCTTGCTTTCATGAGCAATTCTAATGCCGGGGCAGTATAAGTACGAAGTCCGAAGCTTTTTGGGCGCCGTAAGGCGGACAAGAAGATAATTCATAATGAGAAAGGGCAGGCGTTCCTGTTTCTCAGTGTTCACGCGGAGCCAGGCGAAAAACCGCCGTACCGAACATGATTTCCTTTCGGGGAGATCGTGGAGGTGCGGCGGTTTTTTTATTATATAAAAGTGATGGTTTCTTCAGGGAAAATATGTTAGAATAGACTAAAAAGAGCGACGAAACAGAATGAGATTATAGGAAAAGAGTTATCGATAGAAATTCAATCTGATCGGAATCAAAGGGGGGATTTCGGGGAGTGAAGGGAAAGAGAAACGTATGGGCGTTATTCCTTGGAATTGCAGTTGTGGCGATGAGTGCGGCGGGCTGCAGAACAGGGGAGAGCAGCGGACAGGGACCGGAGAAAGTGAGTGAGGAGAAGAGGCTTACGGTGTATACTTCCCACAAGCAGGAGGTCTATGCGCCGATCATAAAGGAGTTTGAGGAGCGGACCGGAATCTGGGTGGAAGTGGTTCCCGGGGGAACGACGGAGCTTCTGGAGCGGATCCGGGAAGAGGGGGAAAAGGGATCCTGTGACGTGATGTTCGGCGGAGGTGTGGAGAGCTATGAGGTCTTTAAGGACTGCTTCGTGTCATACGAGAGTACCCAGAGCGATCATATCGAGAGTATATACCGGACTGAGGATCATGTCTGGACTCCGTTTACGGAGCTTCCCATTGTTCTGATCTACAACAATAAGCTGGTGGACGCGGCTTCCGCCCCGCGGGGATTTGAGGATCTGTTTGACGGGAACTGGGACGGAAAGGTGTCCTTTGCGGATCCGGGAAGATCCGGCAGCAGCTGCACGATGCTGGAGACGATGATCCAGGTCCTGCCGATGCGTGAAAACGAGGTTCTGGAACAGTTTGCCAGAGTGCTCGGCCGCCGGATGGCGGCGGGGTCAGGCGCCGTGCTCGATGAGGTGTCAGAGGGAACATATCTGGTTGGTCTGACTTTGGAGGAAACTGCGAAAAAGTATATCGACCGCGGCGCGGCGATCTCGATCGTCTATCCGCGGGAGGGAACCAGCGCGGTGGCAGACGGATGCGCGGTGATCAAGGGTGCGGAGCATGAAGAAAACGCGAAGCTTTTTGTGGATTTTATCGTGAGTCCTGATGTCCAGAGACTGGCTGTCGAGAAGCTTTACAGACGGACGGTCCGCGATGATATTACCCCGGATCAGAAGGAAGAGGGATCGATCATGGACTTCGATCTTGGATGGGCAGTAAAAAACCAGAAATCCATTTTGGAAAGATGGGCGGCGCTCATGGCAGGAAACGGAGGTGGATCATGAAGAACTTTATCCAGAGATCTTTCCGGCGTGAGCTTCTTGTGAGTTTTCTCGCTGTGTCTGTTCTTCCACTGATCGTGTGCTGTGTGTTTCTGATCCAGATGTTTAAGGTGAAGGTCGGAAGAGATTTTGAGAAAAAGGATATGGAGCTTGCCGGTGCGGTAGAGCATCAGCTGATGACGCTGTTTGACGCTTACCATGACGCGGCGGAGGAACTGTGTACGGATCCGCTGGTCGCCGAGGCGCTGAAAAAAGAAAGCTTTGGAAAGAAGAATGAAGTGTATCGCAGTCTGTACGGGGCGACCGCTGCATGTCGTGAGATGGCGGGATTTCATCTCTACAATGCGGATGGCTCCTGCCTGTACTCTACGGGAAACCGTACCTACGGGCAGACGCTGCCGGTATACTGGGGGATCCTGAGAGAGGCTCATGCCCACCCGAATGATCTGATCATCCGGAGTGATCTGGAGATTGGCGGTGATGAGGTCCTGCGGTTTGCCAGAGCAGTGACCGGAAATTCGGAGGAATGTTCTGGATATTTTGTGGTCACAATGACGGCGGAGCATTTCGCGAAGGCGCTCTCCGGCACATACAGTGGCCAGGACGGAATCTGTATTCTCAATGGATTTCTGGAGACCGTGTACAGTGTAGGCACGGCATCGGGGGAGACGGTCGGAGATGTTCTGAGAAGCCGTTTTCTACAGGGGGAACCTCTGACGGAGGTCTGGAACAACAACAGTATTTACGTTTCAAAGCTGGGTGATACAGGGCTTTACAGCGTCCTGATCCGTCCCCATGTTTTTACGAGTGATACCACGAGATCCATGTATACAGTTCTTCTTTTCATGGCCGCGGGAAGCTTTCTTTTAAGTGTTGGTGTCGCGATCGGGATCAGCTCCTTTCTTTCCAAGCCGATCCATGTACTTCATGATGCCATGGATGAGGTTCAGGAGGGAAATCTGGATACCCATGTGGACATGGAACGTCAGGACGAGTTTGGGGAGCTGGCGGAAAATTTTAATATCATGACAAAGAGGATCTCCTCTTATATGGAGGAGCGGGTTCGGCGCGAAAAGGAGCTGAACGAGACCCAGATCGCCATGATGCAGTCCCAGCTAAATCCGCATTTTCTCTACAATACCCTTGATACGATGAAGTGGGTGGCGAAGGCGAACCATATTCCGGAGATCGCGACGCTGGCGGCAAAGCTTGCGAAGATCTTAAGGACCAGTATTTCAAGCGCCCAGTTTATCACGCTGCAGGAAGAGATGACACTGGTGGAAAGCTATGCAAAGATCCAGAAGATCCGGTTTAACGGAAAGTTTGATTTCCGCTATGAGATCGCTCCTGAGACGGAGGAGATCCTGGTTCCAAAGCTCATCGTTCAGCCCATCGTGGAAAATGCGGTGATCCATGGGCTGGCGGATGCGGATGAGGGGCATATTTTTGTCAGGGCATATCTGGAAAGGAAGGAGCTTGTGATCGAGGTTTCAGATGACGGATGCGGGATCAGCGATGAAGTGATCCGACGGCTCGGAAACCGGGACAAGGAACAGAAGAATGGCCACATCGGCTTTTACAATGTGGATACGATCATCCGGCTTCATTATGGAAAAGACTACGGTCTCAGGGCAGAGCGGCTGGCTGCAGGCGGAACAAAGGTAACGATAAGAATACCGGTGAATGGCTCCGGACAGCCTGCGCCCAGTATGGAGAACAGATCCTGATGACCGATGGGGAATGGAAAAAGGGAAGGGGGGAGCTGTTATGATCAAGGTGATCGTTGTAGATGATGAGCGGTTCGTCCGGATGGGCATTGTCGGTGAGACGGACTGGGCCTCGCTGGGTTGCGAGGTCGTCGGTGAGGCGGAAAACGGGTTAGACGCGCTGGAACTGGTCCATAAAAAGAATCCGGACCTGATGATCTGCGATATCCGGATGCCTAAGATGAACGGTCTTGAGATGTTAAAGAAGCTTCGGGAAGAGAAAAATCCGGTACAGGTGATCTTTCTGACCGCGTACAGCGAGTTTTCCTACGCCAGAGAGGCGTTGAAGCTTTATGCATTTGATTATCTGCTAAAGCCGTTCGAGGACGGAGAGCTGGAGAGCGCGATCCTCAGGGCGAAAGAGCGGATCGAGACAGATCGGGGGAAGCAAAGAGATACCGGTCTGAGCAGATCTGTCCCGGATAAGGCACCGGTAAAGGAGCAATATCCGGGAGCTTTGGAAGGTGACGGACCAGAGATCAATGCCGCGGTGATCCGGCTCTGTCTGCCATTCGATGAAAATACCGCGGGCCTTACCGGATACGTCCGGGACGCGGTGCTTTATATGGCATCTCATTACGGGGAAAGTACGATCAATGTGGCGAAGATCGCAGGTGCGGTGGGGATCAGCGAAGGCCACCTGAGCCACTGCTTCAAGAAAGAGACAGGATATACGGTGATGGGGTGGCTCACACGGTACCGGATGAAAAAGGCAGTGGAATTGCTTTCTGACCACCGAAACAAGGTGTACGAAGTGGCGGAAAAAGTCGGATATAAAGATATTGCGTATTTTTCTAACACATTTAAAAAAATTGCGGGTGTTGCTCCATCGGAGATACAGGAAAAATAATCTGGATCCTGAAAAAACAAGCCGTTGGAGGCCATCAATGGAAAAAGGTAAGAATTAAAATGAAAATATAGGAGGAATCAGTATGAATGTAAAGATGTTTGGGGAGATCTGCGATGCGTTTGGACCGAGCGGATTTGAGGAGGATGTAATCCGCACGGTTGCGAAGTACTGCAAAGGTCTGGAGCTGGAAAATGACGCGATGAATAACCTATATGCGCGTATGCCCGGTGAGGATCCGGAGAAACCGGTCGTGATGCTGGATGCCCATACGGATGAATGTGGATTTATGGTACAGAGCATCAGAGAAAACGGAAGCCTGGAGATCCTCATGCTCGGTGGAGTGATCCTCACGAACCTTCCGGCACACACAGTAATGATCCGGACCAGAAGTGGGAAACTTGTGCGGGGAATTATTTCTTCCAAGCCGATCCATTTTATGAATGAGGCAGAGCGGGCCTCCCAGTCGTTGAGTATTGAGACGCTGATCGTGGATGTCGGCGCGGTGAGCAGGAAAGAAGTGACAGAAGTATTCGGTATTTCCATTGGAGATCCGGCAGTCCCGGAAGTTTCATTTTCCTACGATGAGGAACGTGACCTCTGCTTTGGAAAAGCGTTTGATAACCGTGCAGGCTGTGCATGCATTATCGACACCATGACCCGTCTGTGCGGGGAGAAGGATCAGCTGGCGGTACGGGTGACCGGAGCGTTTGCGGCTCAGGAGGAAGTTGGAACAAGAGGTGCCACAGTCACATCCCAGATTGTCCGTCCGGACCTGGCGATTGTCTTTGAGGGCTCCCCGTCAGATGATTTCTATTTCAGTGCTGCCCAGACCCAGGGGCACATGCGGGGCGGTGTCCAGATCCGCAGGATGGATAAGAGCTATATTTCAAATCCGGTGTTTATCGAGTACGCGGAAGAGCTTGCGAAGAAATTCGGAATTCCATTTCAGGAGACAGTCCGCCGTGGCGGAAGCACGAACGCGGGAAAGATCAGCCTGACAGCAAAGGCGGTTCCGGTTCTGGTTCTCGGCGTCCCGAGCCGGTATGTTCATACCCATTATAATTTCTGTGCGAAATCTGATCTGGAAGCGGCAGCAGATCTTGCTGTGGAAGTGATCCGGGGACTTGACGCGGAAAAGATCCGCCATATCTGCAGACAGGATATTTTAAAATAAGAAGATCCCAGGGACCCGAAAGCGGCAGTGTCCCTCAGGCAGGTGAAGACAGAACAACAGAAAAAAGCGTTCGGATCCATAGAGATGGATTCCGGACGCTTTTTTCGTAAAAATGAGGAACTAAATAGGAAAACTCAGAGGCGGAGATTTGTGGGGGTTATGCCTCTAATTTTTTCCCGGTGATCATCTCATATGCTTCCAGATATTTCGCGATAGTCTTATCGACGATCTCCTGCGGAAGTGTCCAGTCATTGCCCGGATGGGAAGTGAGCCAGTCGCGGGCGAACTGCTTGTCGAAGGACGGCTGACCGTGACCCGGCTCATAGCCTTTTGCCGGCCAGAAGCGGGAGCTGTCCGGTGTGAGCATCTCGTCACCGATCACGAGGTTGCCCTCCTCGTCAAGACCGAATTCGAATTTTGTATCGGCGATGATGATTCCCTTTGCGAGGGCGTACTCTGCACATTTTTTATATAAAGCGATAGTGCTGTCACGAAGAAGCTCCGCATACTCGCGGCCCTTTCCCGGGAAGTATTTCTCGAGATGGTCGATGCTCTGCTCGAAGGAAATATTCTCGTCGTGGTCGCCGATCTCAGCCTTTGTGGACGGAGTATAGATCGGCTCCGGGAGTTTATCGGATTCCTTTAAGCCTTCCGGAAGACGGATTCCGCAGACGGTACCGTCTTTTTTGTAGCTTGCCCAGCCGCTTCCTGTAATATATCCGCGGACGATGCACTCGATCGGCAGCATATGTAACTTGCGGCACATCATCGTCTTTCCCTCAAATTTTTTCTGCTGGAAGAACTCCGGCATATCCTTTGTATCAACGGAGATCATATGGTTCGGGAGAATATCCTTTGTCAGGTCAAACCAGAATTTGGACATCTGGGTCAGAACAGCACCTTTGGAGGTAACCTCATTGTGAAGGATCACGTCAAAACAGCTGATACGGTCAGTGGCAACCATAATAAGGCTGTCCCCGTTGTCATAAATTTCGCGTACTTTTCCTTCTTTGATCGGTTTTAATTCCTGCATGTCTACACCTCTTCATTATATTTTCTTATACAGCGTTTGTCGTATCATGAAAACGCTGAGCGAACTTACAGTAAAATTACCATTAAATGGCGGTTTCTGTCAATATTCAATTTGCACAATATTTACATAAGAAAAAAGAAATGTTTTGGAAATGGGTCTGTGTAAGGAATTTTACAGGTTTTTAATAAAATATATAAAAGTTGTGCTAATATTTATAAATAAGAAATACTAATAAATACGAGATCAATTATAAAAAAAGAGCGGACGGCTTTGAACTCCTGCGTCCGGAACTGACGATGGATCCTGCAGACCAGCATGATGGGTGAAAGATGTGTGCGGACGAATGATGTTCAAATGAATATACAGCAATATGCCGGTGCTTCCAATTCTGCCACAGAAAAATATATGTCGAAAATGCACAAAAATATTAGAAATATGGAATGAAAATATACAGATTCACAGGATTCCACAAACTATCGCAGTTTTGTCCACTGTTAAAATTTCCTGTGCGCTACTATAATAAAAGTACAAAATGAGTCGTGAGAGAAACAAGATGACCCAGTAAATGAAGGAGGAAAAGTTTTATGAGAAAACGTACTTTGTCATTGGCACTTGCAGTTTCCATGGCAGCGATGTCCCTCGCGGGATGCGGCGGCGGTGGCGGAACGACAGCTACGACAGCAGCAGCCGGCGGTGAGACCACAGCGGCGGCAAGCGAGGCGGCAACAGAGGCTGCGTCCACAGACGATACCAATCTTTCTGATGTTGAAAAGATCATCAAGGAAGCAGAAGGAATGTCCATGGAAGAGTTGGCGAAGAAAGCCATCGAAGAGTCCAACGGAAAGACCTTCTACGGTGTTGGTAACTCCAGCCGCGGAAAGAGTGCGCTGCCGTTATTTATCGAATATCTGCAGTCTATCGATCCGTCCTACAAAATGGAATATGAGTGGCAGCAGCCGAAGAACAACAAGATCTTTGAGCAGCTGACCGCAGACTCCTTAAAGACAGAAGGAACCTTCGCGATGACCCTGATCCAGGATGGCAACCAGATCGAGTCAAAGATGGTTCAGCCGGGAATCTTAAAGACCTACATCCCAAAAGAGTGGGCAGAGGCAAACGGAACAACACCGGACGCATATAAAGGATTCCTTCCATTACAGACATTAAACAAAGTATTTATGTATAACAGCACAGGAAGCGCTGAATATAAGAACTGCTGGGATTTCGTAGCAGAGGGCGTTCATCCGTTATACATGGATATCGATTCCGAGATCGTTGGAAAGAACTTCTTATACATGCTGACAGAAGATAAGTATGCAGGATGGTTAAAGGATGCTTACGATGCTCTCGATGACACAAAGAAGGCATACTTCAAACCGGTTATCGACGAGATGGCAACAGATGCTGAGGATCTTGGACTTGGTGAGAACGGCGCATATGCCCTCGCATGGATCAAGCTCTGGGTTGAGAACTACAATGAGCAGACAGATGATGGTCCGATCTGCAACACACTTGTTACGGATTCTGCAACAGATCAGGCCGGATTATTAGTTTATTCCAAACTTCGTTCCGTAGAAGAGTCCGCAGGCGTTTCCTTAAATAACATTAAGGTTGCCGCTTATCAGGACGGCTACAAAGGTATCGGTGGTTACGGTTACTGCCATTATCTCTTCGTTACAAACAACAGCCCGCTTCCGTGGACCGCATGCGCATTCATCCAGTACATGACATGTACAGAGGACGGATTCTCCGCATGGGGCAAAGACATGGGCGGCTACTCCGCTAACCCGGAAGTTGCAGCAGCGATCGAGGAGACTTACCAGCACAGCAAGGGCGGCTACAACGAGGCCGGCGAAGACCAGTTCCCGTGCAAGGACGACCGTGGATATGACTGGTGGACAACAGACGGCGAATTAGTTCTGGAAGATCCGGACTACTGTGCATCTGTTTCCTTTACAGTCGGCAGCTGGATCGAGCTTCTCACGAAGTACAGCGACTCTGCAAAGTAAATGAAACTGTAACTGCTCAGTGCCTTCACAGTTACATGCAAAAATCCATTCCAAATTGACTTCGTCAATGGGATTTTTGCCTACTGCGCGACGCGTTCTTACGGTCCGCGCAGTGAATGCGCAGACCTATTGAACAGTTGCATGAAACAAGATAGTTCGAGGGTGCCGTACATGTGTGCGGCGCCCTCATGTTACATATGGCATCTGCCGTGAGAGAAAAACGGCATCCATGTTTTAAATGAAAGGAGCGGACAATTCTGTGAACAGATACAATCGTGTAAAAACATATTTTTCAAAACCGCAGAACATCATCCTTCTCCTGTTCGGCATCGTACTGACGTTCTCCACTGTTGCGCCGATCATCGCCATCGTAAAAGATACGATCACGATCCATCCGGGAACCATTGACGCCCATCTCGCCGGAAAGGCGTCCGGTTACACGCTGATCAACTATGTGGACCTCTTTACAAGCCGTCTGGCGAAGACAAACCTCTGGAAGCCGTTGTGGAATACGATCCTCTTAGCAGTCTTTACCTGTACGATCTCTATCCTCTACGGCGGAACCTTTGCGTTTCTGGTAACAAGAACGAACCTGAAATTCAAAAAGTATTTAAGCTCCATCTTTATTTTCCCGTACATCATGCCGCAGTGGACGTTAGCGGTTGTATGGCAGAACGTATTTAACAGCAACGCAGTCGTTGGTACATCCAACGGACTCCTTGCATCCCTTGCCGGCATCTGCATGCCGAAATGGTGGTGTCTGGGATTATTCCCGAGCTCTGTGGTTCTGGGACTTCACTACGCGCCATTCGCTTACATCCTGATCGGCGGAATTTTCCGGAATATGGACGCAAATCTGGAAGAAGCGGCAACGATCCTCGATACACCGAAATGGAAGACGATGTTTCGCATTACGCTTCCGATGGTAAAACCGGCGATCCTCTCGACGATCCTTCTCGTATTCGGAAGCGCCATGGGAAGCTACCCGGTACCGCATTATCTTGGACTTACCACCCTTTCCACGAAGTACATTTCCTTAAACTCCAAGTACACCGGTGAAGCGAGTATTTTAGCCATCATCATGATGATCTTCGGTGTGGCGATCCTCACGATGAATCAGGTGAGCTTAAAGAGCCGGAAGAACTATACGACCGTCACCGGCAAATCCGGTCAGTTATCGAAGATGAACCTTGGAAAAGTCGGAAAATACGCGATTGCAGTTGTGATGATCATTCTGACCTTCTTCACAAGTATCTTCCCGATCTTTTCCTTCGCCCTTGAGACGTTCCTCCCGAACCCGGGCGACTATAGCTTCCTCTACACGAAAGACTTAAGCAACCTGACCACGAAATGGTGGATCACGAAAGAGAATATCACCGAGAACGGTATGTACGGACAGCATGGTATCCTCTATAACAGCACGATCTGGCACGCGTTCGCGGGCACACTTTTAGTTGCTGTCTGCTGTGCGTTGATCGCAGGTACCATCGGTACCCTGATCGGATACGCGGTTGCGAAGAACCGCAGAAGCCGCTGGGCAAGCTATGTAAACGGCGTGGCATTCCTTCCGTATCTGATGCCCTCCATCGCTGTCGGCGCTGCGTTCTTCATCCTGTTCTCCAACGAGAAGATCAACCTCTTCAATACATATACGCTGCTGATCATCGCAGGTACGATCAAGTACATTCCGTTTGCGAGCCGGAGTGCGTTAAATTCCATGCTGCAGATCAGCAATGAGATTGAGGAAGCGGCGATCATACAGGACATTCCATGGACGAAGAGAATGTTCCGGATTATTATCCCGATCCAGAAATCCGCGATCATCAGTGGATACATGCTTCCGTTTATGACATGTCTCCGTGAACTGTCACTGTTCCTGCTCTTATGTACGCAGGGCTTCATCCTCTCGACGACGCTGGACTATTTCGATGAAATGGGTCTGTACGCGTTCTCGAGCGCGATCAACCTGATCCTGATCGTTACGATCCTGATCTTCAATACGTTAGTCAATAAGCTGACAGGTGCAAGCCTTGACGATGGAATAGGAGGAAATTAATATGCCGGAAATCACATTGAGAAATATAACAAAACGCTGGGGAAAATTTTTCGGAGTCGATCATCTGGATCTTGACATCGCGGATAACTCCTTTATCACGCTTCTCGGACCGTCCGGATGCGGAAAAACAACGATCCTCCGCATGATCGCGGGGCTCGAGACACCGACGACTGGTCAGATCAAGATCGGAGATAAGGTTGTGTTTGACAGTGAGGCGGGGATCAACATTCCGGCCAACAAGCGTAAGGTCGGATTCCTGTTCCAGAACTACGCGCTGTGGCCGAACATGACCGTTTACCAGAATATTTCTTTTGGTTTAAGCAATATCAAGGAAGAACTTCCGAAATACGATTTTGATGCCATGACGACGGGGGAGCTGATCCGGGCGCTGAAGAGCGGAAAGAAGATCAAAGAGTTAGTGGAAGAGTGCCGCGATAAGAGAGGTAAGCTCGACACGGATAAAGTCTATCTGAAATTTATCGACGCATTCATCCTCTCTATTTATACCGCAAAGATCCTCTACGGATACGGGATTCAGGACGCGGCAGATCCGGACGCAGCCGCAAAGGCGAAGGCGGAGGAGCTGACAAAGAAGCTTGACGGGATCAAAAAATCCTACGAGTCAAAGGGTCAATCCTTAAATGAGGAATATGCCATCGTATCCGGAGGAAAAGTTCTGACAGAAGACAGAAAACTCACGAAGGAAGAGATCGATAAATCCGTCCGCAGAGTTTCCAGGATCGTCAAGATCGGCATGTTCATGAACCGTTACCCGGCAGAGCTCTCCGGCGGTCAGCAGCAGCGTGTTGCCATCGCGAGAACCCTGGCACCGGAACCGGCAGTTCTCTTCATGGATGAGCCGCTGTCAAACCTTGACGCGAAGCTCCGTCTCGAGATGAGATATGAGCTGCAGAGACTTCATGTTGAGACGGGAAGTACCTTTGTGTATGTCACCCATGACCAGATGGAGGCCATGACACTGGCGACAAAGATCTGTCTGATCAACAATGGTGTGCTTCAGCAGTATGATGCCCCGCTTGATGTATATAACAGGCCGGCAAACCTTTTCGTAGCGGACTTCGTCGGAAATCCGTCCATCAACTTTGTGGAGGCGAAGGGAAAAGAACAGGCTGATGGAAGCTTCAGCTTTAGGATTCTGGATGATCTCGAAGCGACATTCCGACCGAACGAGCCTATCGATATGGCGGCATGGTTCGCAAAGAGAGATAAAGACGCGGCTGATCTGGAAGCTCAGAGGATTGAGATGCTGAAGGATAAGAAGGCCGTTGAGAAGAGCAATAAGGACGAGGTATTCAAGTACCATATCGCGAAGGTCGACGAGTCTGACTATGCGGTGGAGGAAGAGCCGGAGATCACCAACGAGGACTTCGTCCTGGCGATCCGTCCGGAGGCACTGAAGCTCTCCGGGGACGGCGCGATCGCATCCACGATCTACGGTGCAATGCCGACCGGCATGGAATCTACCGTGAAGCTCAGGATCGGAAAGTACCTGCTGACAGGCGTTATCTTCGGCGGTGTTACCTTTAAACTTGGCGAAGAGACAGGTGTTGATATCGCGGGAACGGACATTCTTCTGTTTGACAGAAAGTCTGGAAAGGCGATCACAGCTGGTAGTCTTGCGGTGAAAGGCTGAGAAGCAGTAAAGGATAAAAGTTAGGATAAAAGGTAACTGTTCAGTAGGTCTGCGCACTTGCTGCGCTGACCGTAAGAAAACATAGGCTGGAGGGCAAAAATCCCATCA
>OOCP01000465.1_pt1 | contig 51789 bp, 40 predicted proteins | sample 1671511 | NCBI WGS metagenome assembly OOCP01 (sample SAMN06348164, study PRJEB24527) | human gut metagenome | biome: human gut; feature: ankylosing spondylitis patient; material: feces | host: Homo sapiens | place: China | collected 2015-10 | reverse complement strand
TGTCGTTACATAAATGTTACTCCGTGTTAGACTCTAGCTTTGCGACCTTACGTTTCCATAAGTGTGCCCTTTTATACACAATATTTTATCGTATTTGCATTTTTATGTCAATTTTTAGGTTAGTAATGTTTTATCATATATTTTCCTTATATGGTGTCCACTTCTGAACAATACAATCTACATCTTTTAATTCTACATACTTATATTGCTATTTTTCCTAATGTTTTCATTTTATTACTTTCTATTCACCATTTTTCAAGTTTTCCCGTGCAGTATGCATTATTTTGATTCAATCATACTTCTATTTTCTTTTTTTCTTGAACTACTTCTATTTTATCCTTGGCAATTTCTTTCTCATACAAGTACTTATCTGTTCTATTCAATCCAAGTATATCAGCAATTTTTCTATCACCTGTGCCTACAAAAAAAGTATCTTTCAACTCTTTCCTAATACTAACCTTATAACCATTAATCAAACCATAAGTTCTACACTCATATGCTTCTTGAATTTCATTTGGCGAAATTATTTTACTATATACTCCGCTATTATATTCATCAACAAACGTTGCATCTATTATTTCGCGATTTGTTGTAATTATTATTAAGTTTCCATCATTATCCTCATTTAATTCGTACTCATTTCCATTATATACACAAAATTCACCATTTTTTATCATTTTCTATTTTCCTTTCACTTCTACAAAATGTTTACCATCAAATATTGCAACAACAGTATCTTTTCCATTAACAACTTTATGTAATTCCGCACCTTTCTTAGGTTTTACATATTCACCACTTAAAGACCACTCGGGTATAATTTGCCCATTCCTTGCACCTGTAAATCCATTTAATGTACAAGGAGGACCATCTGTATTTGTTCCACCGAATATTTCCCCATATGGTGTCTTTATTTTTTCTGCATCTGTTGTCTTGAATTTAATATATGCATAAGTATCTCCACCTTCCGGATACGGTCTTACTCCATCACCTGTTACATAATCAAGTCGCGACGACTCCACAACATTATCATATCCTTTTATGTGTGATACATCATCATATCTTGCCACATAACCGCCAATTGTAGACCAGCCATCTTCTCCTATATACTTGTCTATATCCGAAGCCGGTATTGTCTTTTGAATATAAGTGTTAGCATCTATCTTTGGAACTGCCTCGCGTATTGCCTTCATCTGTGCGATTTGCTCCTTTGTTAAATCCTTTACATCCGTCAATCTTAACTTATTAAATTCTTCTAATGTTAATCCCTGCTGTTTTAACACTTCTCCCAAATTTTTATTTGCAAAGCTAGAATTTGTTGTTTCATCCAACACATCCCCGATTTTTTTAACCTCAGCATCACTCAGCGTCTTTGCCCCAATCTCTATTCCATCTGCATTTTTAAATAACAACTTATTTCCCGAAATACTTACTGTAATTCCTGTTGCAAGACTCAACATCATTGTTACCGGTACCGGCCAGTCAAAGGCTTCTCCCAGCGCACCCACACCGCAGGCTGCTGTATTTCCCGCAAAGTCTATCAGGGCTGTTTTTCCAAATGCCTTAGGTCCCTCTTTTAATCCCATTTCCGAGAACTTTGTTGCTGCAATGGCTCCTCCAAGTGTAACAAGATCTACCATTGCAAAGACCACCTTAAGTCCACGTTCCATGTCTGTCAGGTCTTCTCCGGTTATCAGGTCTTCTCCAATACATGACTCTATGACAGGTTTGATAATTGTGATATCCAATACGGACGAAACAAAGTTTAAAAACGGGTTACTGCTGTCATGGGTAAATTCTCCCTGCCTATAAAACTGCTCCAAAAATTCCTGTTGGGTAAGATCATTGTCTTCTCCCAAAGCCCCGCTGTTTGATACAAAATTTTGACAAACAACAAATAACGAAAAATATCTGTCATACTTTTCGTTACTTGTCCTCTTCTAATTACCAGAAATAGCTTCAACAAAACTACATTTTCTAAGCCGCCCTAAAACTATATCCTGTCTATAATTCTATCTTCTCTTTTTCTTCTATAATCTCCACATCTTGTTTTAGAAATTTCCCCTCATAATAATATTTATCGCATCTTTGTAACCCTAGGGCTTCTGCCACTTTACAATCTGCTGTTCCCACAAAATAATATTCTTGATTTTCTTTTTCTACATTAACTTTATAATTGTTTATTACTGCATATGTTGCATATCTGTACAACTCTTCTATTTCTTCTAATGAAACTTTTTTACTATAAACACCACTTCCGTTTTTATCTATAAATGTTGAGTCCATTATTTTATCATTTTTAGTAAGGATAATTATATTTCCATCACTATCCCTATTTACCTTAAATTCATTTCCATTATATATACAAAATCTACCGTTTTTTATCGTTCTTCTCATAATTACAATACACTTATTATATTTTTTCTTTTAATACTTCAATTTCCGCCTCATTTTTATTAATCCATTTTTGATACATCCCCTTATCTATGCACTCCATCCCTAAACGAATCCACTCTTGGTAATCACCCTTCATTGTTAATATTAAAATTTGTTTTTCCGTTTCATCAACTACTATAAACTTATATCCTTCATAAACAGCATATGTTTTTTTATCATATATTTCCTCAATTTCATCTTTTTGAACATACTTTATATATATTCTATTATTTCCAATCTCTTTTTCTACAAACCCCTCTTTTTTACTAGCATCATCCTCTGACCGCAAAACAATTCTACCATCTTTTTTAATTCCAGCAGAGTATTCGATTCCTTTGTAAATTGCAAAAGTAATATTTCTCATTTTTCCTCCCTTTAGATAAAATTTTATATACAAAAAGGCTGCAGCGTCCGATATTACCGGATGTTGCAGCCGATCTGTCGTTACATAAATGTTACTCCGTGTTAGACTCTAGCTTTGCGACCTTACGTTTCCATAAGTGTGCCCTTTTATACGCAAAATTTTATCGTATTTGCATTTTTATGTCAATTTTTAAGTTGGTAATGTTAAAAGCACATTGCGTGTATAAAGCGTAATTTTACTTCCGTAGATAACTGAACCATTAAACGTATTACTTCCGTAAATTACCTCAGTTTTTTAATACATTTAATGCCCTTAATCTTGTAATAAAATTATCTAATGCCTCTTCCTCTGTTTTAAACTTTTTTTCTGAACCTGTTATTTTACTTGCTCTCTCATCAGTTGCATATACCAACCATTGCTCTGCAACATTCATAATTACCATTTCATTCTCTTTATTTTCCCTTTTTTCAAACAGATTTCCTCCTTTTAAACTCTCTTCATCAATAATCTTTTTCACTTCTTCTACTGTCATTATACTTTCCTCCACTATTTCCTATTTCTGCATTTTTTAAGTTTTTTCTGAACCTCCTATGTCACTTGTTCTCATCAATTACGACACACTTTACTTAATAATATCATATATCTCTTTTTCACTTAATGTTTCTTCAAATATTGCTTCATACCCTCTAACTCGTTCTAATATCACTTTTAAATACACCGCTTCATTATAAAACCTTTCAAACACAAACGGAGCTTCTTCATTTTCTTCGATATACTCACATTCACCATTTGGTCCAAGCAAATAAATATTATATTTATTTGCCCCTTTTTCCTCTAAATTAATTTTTAATTTTTGTGGATTCATAATTGAGTAATAACTTTCACCAATATGTACCTTCATTATTTCATTAACATCTGAAAGTTTTACCACACCTTCTATTTTCTCTAAACCACTGTAATCTATTCCTTCACTAAAAAAACCTTTTATTGCAATTGCAAAATTTGTTTCCATTTCTTTTTCTGAATAATATTCAGCTATTTTTATGCGCTCATTCCTTTGTATGCAATAAAAATAAAATATTTCTTTTTCTTCTTGCAAGACATAAGATGTCTCAACATCATATATAATTGTTATTTCATTTTCATTTGAAACAATATTTAATTTTTTTCCGACATATTCTTCTAACTTTTTAAAATATACTTTTTTTAAATTAATACTCATTCTTCTCTCCTATATACGTTTTAAATATCCCATACGAACCAATCCATCTATAAATGTTTCCCCCAATTTCAATTTAGCTCTTATTGTTTCTACAAAGCCTGGATCTATCTGATACTGTATTCCACCTCCTGGTTGATCAAACCATGGTGCAATTTTTCCCTTACGAACAGGCATCTCTCTCGCTACTACATACTTATTGTATTTTGAAAAATCCGAATTTGGAGCCATTGCCCTTTCCGGAATTGAAGTTCCCTCATCTCCAAAAAATGTTCCATTATTACCACCATAACGGTCTATTTGCTCTCCTGGTCTTAACTTTGTATCTTCATATTTTCCATTAAGGAATCCATCTACATTAGGGTCTCCATTTTGTCCTGGCCAAATAGGTTCTCCTGTTGTTTGATTATAATATTTAGGATTATCAAATACTTTTTTATTTTTTAAGTACACTTCTTCACTTGGAGGGTTTTTCCAGCCTTGGATTTTTTTCAAATCCTCACTACTAATCGAATTAACAATTTTATCCCATGTACTTTTTCCAATAAGTTTTAGTCTCTCATCCTCTGTTAGCTGTTCCCCTATTTCCCTAAGCATTACTCTTTCTTCTTCAGACAATGTTGAAACATCCCGTAATCGTAACGCATTAAATTCTTCCAACGTTACTCCCTTGTTTTTTAATATATTATTAAGGTCTTCGCTAACAAAATTTATATCTAGTCCTTCATCCAACACATCCCCGATTTTTTTAACCTCAGCATCACTCAGCGTCTTCGACCCAATCTCTATCCCATCTGCATTTTTAAATAACAACTTATTTCCCGAAATACTTACCGTGATTCCTGCTGCAAGACTCAACATCATTGTTACCGGTACCGGCCAGTCAAAGGCTTCTCCCAGCGCACCCACACCGCAGGCTGCTGTATTTCCCGCAAAGTCTATCAGGGCTGTTTTTCCAAATGCCTTAAGTCCTTCTTTTAATCCCATTTCCGAGAACTTTGTTGCTGCAATGGCTCCTCCAAGTGTAACCAAATCCACCACTGCAAAAACCACTTTAAGTCCACGTTCCATGTCTGTCAGGTCTTCTCCGGTTATCAAATCTTCTCCGGTACATGCCTCTATGATAGGTTTGATAATTGTGATATCCAATACGGACGAAACAAAGTTTAAAAATGGGTTACTGCTATCATGGGTAAATTCTCCCTGCCTATAAAACTGCTCCAAAAATTCCTGTTAGATAAATTCATTTTGTTCTCAAAACCTGTCAAAATTTTACTAGTTTCTATTAACATTATGAATTCTTAATTGCTTTTCAACAATTATATTAATAGACATGCAAGAGTTGTAGGTTGCTGAGAATCCGAAAGTATGCCCCCAATAAATTCTATTTTGTAAATTTTTTATAATATTCATCATTTTTATATGATTGTTCAATCTGATAAAATAAATCCACATCTTCCTGATCTGACCATACATCAAATCCAATATAAGGTGACGTACGATACTTGATACAAATATTATATTCCTCAATACGAAACTCTCTCACTGTATCCATTTCTTTTAAACTAATATGTAAATCTTTTCTTAGTTGATATACATTATCCTTAAAATACAATTTCGGACCTTCTTCTGACGCAAATATAACAAAAAAATTTTCTCTATCTTTAAAATAAAAACCGTCAAACTTTTCAAACCCGGAATAATCATCAAAAAACTTTTTTTCTCCTGTTTCTAAGTTTAACTTACAAAACTCATAAATCTCGATATTACTTATGCCAATTATTTTATCCATATCACTGCCTCCTTAGCCATTCCTCAAATCCCAATAATAGATTATCGATATTAGAATTAGGGGTTGAAGATGATTTAATTATATCCATATTACTTTTTCTCTTTACTTTTATCAAATAATCGTATGTTGGGCCCAACTTATCTCCATATCTTCGCATATTAACTTCATAAATATAGTCTCTAAGCGGTTGTGGGGTGGCATTCTTATATTTTATCCCTAAGTCCCTTCTCGCTTGATTCAATGTCCGTGCCACCTGTTCCTCTGACATTCCACTTGTAAGTAATTCACCCCCATATGCTTTTAAGCCTGCAACTTCATTCTCATATGCTTGTCTTAAAGGGTTGTTTTTAAATCCATCGCCCTTTAGATTATATATAATGTTCCTTATTTCTGTTTCAGAGTATTTACCACTCTTCCCCACATCTTCTACACTGTCTTCTGTTGTTTTTCTTACTACTTCCACATCAGACTTTACCGTCTCATTTCGAATCTTTAATATTCCATCATAATCTATCTTATTTGATTTAATAAGTTCTTCTATCTTCTGTACCGCCTTAAGTTCTGACTCTGTCATTCCCTCAGTACTTCCACTTTCCAGAAAATGCAGATATACCTCTGCCTCTTTCGCCGATACCACTTCTGTCAAATTCGAATAATTCTCTCCCTCAATTGTCTGTTCAACAATTTTCAAATCATCATCACTCAGCGTCTTCGACCCAATCTCTATCCCATCTGCATTTTTAAATAACAACTTATTTCCCGAAATACTTACCGTGATTCCTGCTGCAAGACTCAACATCATTGTTACCGGTACCGGCCAGTCAAAGGCTTCTCCCAGCGCACCCACACCGCAGGCTGCTGTATTTCCCGCAAAGTCTATCAGGGCTGTTTTTCCAAATGCCTTAAGTCCTTCTTTTAATCCCATTTCCGAGAACTTTGTTGCTGCAATGGCTCCTCCAAGTGTAACCAAATCCACCACTGCAAAAACCACTTTAAGTCCACGTTCCATGTCTGTCAGGTCTTCTCCGGTTATCAAATCTTCTCCGGTACATGCCTCTATGACAGGTTTGATAATTGTGATATCCAATACGGACGAAACAAAGTTTAAAAATGGGTTACTGCTGTCATGGGTAAATTCTCCCTGCCTATAAAACTGCTCCAAAAATTCCTGTTGGGTAAGATTATTGTCTTCTCCCAAAGCTCCGGATGCTTTCATTGCCTCATACTGTGCTGCAAAAATACTTGCAAAATCCTCTACACTTCCATTGGTATATGCCATATGAAGCCCATTTCCATCCGCCTTTCCGTCAGAAGTTCCAATAAAATCTGCAAAAGTCAGCTTTGCTTTTTCCTGTTCTACCATGGTTCCGGCATATCCCATTCCACCGGTTATGTAATTGTTTTCTGTCAGTCCCAGCGTATTATCTACCTCAAAGTCTTCCAGATGGATTCGGCTGATTGTTTCTGTAGCATTTTTCTTGAAATCTTTCTTTAAAGGCTGATCCAGCTTATCATCCACGTAACAATTTAAGACATCAATATAACGGTGAAGGGTTCCATGCCCCTCTAAAAGCCTGTCAATATCCTTTTTCCTAGATGTATAGTCAATTCCCAGGTCAATTTCATCTAAAATGGTATCACAGGTCTGCAGTGCCTCGTCCACATCCATCATTGTATCATACACATACATACAATTTAAATAGCTTACACCTTTTTCACTCCAATCCATGTATGCTTTTTTTATTTCTTCTTCCATAACTTTTATTCATTTCCTCCAATTTGTCCAATGACCCATTCCACAACCTGCTGTTCATTATAATACATAGTATTATAAGCATTTTGAATGTACGTTCCTGCCGCCTGATACAAAAATGTCATTTTCTGCATATTACTGGCCAGGGATTTAAAAAATGCAAGCATCTCCTCTCTGGCCTCCCCCTGATATGTATCCTCTGATTCTATATTTTGTACACACTGTTCACTATAGGTATATGCCTCCAAAATCTTTGCCTGGATATTTCCCAATTCACTTATATAATCCAAAACACCGGCACCTATTTTTATTTCTTCTGAGGATCCGCTGCAGGCCGTATCTACGCTACTACGCATAATTTTTTACCTCCTCATCAATTGCCAGAAGTCTCAGTAATTCTCTTCTTACCTGTACTGCACCCACTTCTCTTTTTATCTGCCGATTCAGGTCATACTCAAATATCTGATTATTCTTCCAATAATAAAGCCATTCTTTTGTTAATGCATTATCCTGAAATTCTCCTATCATGATATTCTCTTTGCAGTCTTTTACTTCTCTTAAAAAAGAATCAATGTCTTGCAGCTGTAAAAGCTCCTTTTCTGATACTGTTCCAGTCTGTAATACCGGATATATTTTCAATAATAAATATAAGACAGCGACTCTCGGCAGCCGTAACATCTCATATTCTCTATTTTTCAAGGGAATAATCACTATCGCCTCTCTTTGTTCCAAAAGTGCAATATGTAAATAATTTATAATAACATGATTCCGGCTTTCCTTATAACATTCCAATGCTCTTGCCGGCAAAAATCCCATTTTCGTCAATTCTGTTTCAGATGCAAGCACACCCTTTTCTATCAGTCCATTTATAGTTTTTTTAACTTCCTCTTCGTGACTTTTCTGTGTCCGGAATTTTAATGGAATTCCAAATACATCATTTCCTTTTGTAATACTATTAAAAAACACCATTTCATGCTCTGTAAATTTCATTACATGTCCTCCATATCCTTATACTCCTGAAATTCATCATAAAAATCATCTACTCTGTCACCATGAGATTTTAATGCATCGATTGCCTGCTGCACCGGATTGTCACCGTTAGCCTTTGAAAAACTTTTATGATATTGTTGCATCAGCCCCATATATGCCATAAAAGTAGTTTCTTCTTTCCCCTTCCACAATTTATCACTCTCAATACGCGACATAAGCAGGGTCAATTCATCGTAGGAATCATCTATTCTTTCCTTTATTGCTTTCATGTTAGTCAGCAGTTCATTCATATTGCTTCCTGACATTTTAAAATCCTGCATACATTCTCCTTTCCCATAACTAATCAATCTATGACGCTTCTCTTTTTCGCCTTGCCTCTTCCTCCAAAGCTTCTCTTCTTATTCTCTCTTCCTCTTCATAATATTGCTGCTGATATATCTTCATTTCCTCATCTTCACGTTTTGCTTCGTCACACCAGTAATTATATTCATTTCTTGCAAACTCCAATTTTGATTTTACTTCTGCAATTATTTCTTTAAAATCAGCCCCCAGTTTTTCTACTGCCTCGCGATTTTCACTTTCCTTTGTTACAAAAGTGTCGCTGAGTTTTCCCTGAACAGAATCCGGATTCATCTCCATTGTATTGTAATCTGTTGCTAATTGAGCCATAACATCACTTAAATTGTCTGTTTTCTTTAACTCTTTTTCCAAATTCCTTACTACTTTTTTATATTTATCTCTCTGAGATTCTGCATAGGTTTTCTTTCCAAAAATATCTTCTATTATATATTTTAATCGTTCTAACAGACTTGCCATATTGCTTCTCCTCATGCTCTAATAAACTTTTGTAATCATACCGTATTTAATCTGCAGCCTCTGAGCTGTCACCATACATAACATACATGCTGCTACCATAAGAACTGATATTGCTTTCTTCATAATAAATTTCCCTTTCCGTCTCTGAATACCTTTTCTACCTGATTATATGCATCCACCATCTTCGTCACTTTCTCCACATCCGTCGTGATATTCTCACAGATATAGGTGTCACCTACCCTGGTTATCCCCATATAAGCAATCATATCAGTTTTAATCTGTGACCAGTGGTATCCTTACCTTGCTGACCTCATCCTCGAATATATAATATGCATCACCCGGTTCGATTTTCTTTTGATTCTTTCTCTTTATAGCCAGCGGTATATCCACTATCTTGCAATTATCCAGGTTATCAAAAAACAGTATGCTTTTAGTCTCCTTCATCATTTTATATATATCAGGCGAACCATATGCTATCTGCGCATTTGGTACTGCCCCAAACAGGAGATACACATTTAATACCTTATATTTGCCCATAATATTTTTAAGAGCATTAAGAGCATCCTTGCTATCTGATATCGCTGTATATACCTCCTGACTGTTTATTATGATCAGCGTGTTTTCTTTTTCCGGATTTTCCTGATGGATGAGTCTCTTATATTTTTCCTCTAAGAGCACCTCTATCATTATTATTTTCTGTATAAATTCATCCGGATCCAGATCATAGCTTACATTTTCATGACCGATATCAGACAGCTTGCGCCTGAAATCATCAGCTATATATATATGAGTATCTATTTCGCTGTTTAACATCTGCAACGCAAAATATTTTATAAAATTTGTTCTGCCCATATTATCAGCTCCGGAGATAGTTATGATATTGCATTTATTATGATCTGTGTAAACCGGGGCGACTGTGTCGTATGCAATTCCTATAACGTTCTCATTATTTTTTCTTCTGAATGTGTGATCCACATAGTCCGGTGTTAGCAATTCAGGAATTTCCGGTATCTTGTCAGCAGTGATATCCCCATATACAGCATTTATCTGATCTACAAATGCATGCATATTATTAACACGTTCAATTTCCTTAGTTCCCTCAAACGCTAAAAATGTCTGGCACTCGTATATTTCCCCATCAATTTCTGTCAGGCACCTGCCAGCAGTCTCATCCGGTCTGAGTTTACAGCTTCCATAAAGAGTCATATACTCACTTGATTCATTACAAAACATAGCTATTCTGCCGGAAAAGTTTGCCAGATACTTATATCCCAGTCCTGTTGTCTGTAAATTTGAAATAATGAAACTTATTCCTACAGAGCCACCTTCTCTGCACAGATTGAGCAGTATGTCACTATCCTGCAGATACAGTTCTTTTAATGCAGTATAATTGTCTATGAGTACCACTATCTGAGGTATATCTGTAAATCCCGCCTCGCGATATGATGTGTATGAGCTTACTCCCGCTTCAAGCAGTCTTTCACGCCTTTCTTCTATCTGTTCACTCAGATATTTAAACAGATTCTTCAACCTTTCATCGTCAGATGGGCATACTACACCTCCTACATGAGCCAGCTTCTCAAAATTTTTAAGTACCATTGATGCAAAATCAATAATATATATGCTAAGCTCTTCCGGTGAATAGTTTTCTGCCAGATTCCTCACTATCAATTCGAGAAGATTGGTCTTGCCAAACTGCGATGCTCCTATGATAATAGTATTTTTGTTACCTATCTCTATTACTGTCCGCCCCTGTCTCTGCCTGTCCGGATCGTCGTATATTCCTATTACAGCAGTCATGGAAAGAGGGGTATCATTATGTGCCAGTTCGGCATCATATACTATCACTTCTTCCAGCGCAGGCAGACATATATCCGGCAGTTTTTTTACTCCATCGGCTTTACAGTATTTATCTACATATTCGACAACCGCCTCCAATTGTGACCTTGACTGCTCTGAATTCTCGAGCTTATGCTTATATACCAAATTCTTTTTTCCCGAAAAATCAAGTTCATATATATCAAACGGTGTATCATCTTCACCATTTATGCTCTCGGGGCTGCCGGAATATCCCGACTGGAACAATTCAAATATCTCATTATTTCCGACCTGCAAATAAGCCCGGCCCGGTTCTTTTATTTCTGCGGCTAAAGGAGATTTCAAGACTTCATTACTATCCTCCTGCGTCTGTACTTTAAGACACAATTTAAACTTTGAATTACTCCAAATCTGGTCATTAACCTGGCCTGCCGGTTTTTGTGTTGCCAGTATCAGGTGAACTCCCAGACTTCGTCCTATTCTGGCTGCACTAATCAGCTCCTTCATAAATTCCGGCTGCTCTGCCTTTAACTCAGCAAACTCATCTACAATAATGACAAGGTGTGGTAATGCCACTTTTGCTTGTCCCTCTTTATATGCCTTTATATATTTATCTATATGATTAACATTGAGCTGTGCAAACAGATTCTGTCTTTTCAGCAGTTCAGCCTTTATTGACCTGAGTGATCTGTCTATTGCCTTTCCATCAATGTTTGTTATGGCACCAATCAAATGAGGCAGCTTTCTAAACTGATTAACCATGCCTCCACCCTTAAAATCAATTATCACAAAACCTATTTCATACGGATGAAATAGCGTTGCTGCGCCAAGTATAAACGTCTGCAAAATCTCACTTTTTCCTGAGCCTGTTGTTCCGGCCACAAGCCCATGCGGACCGTGAAATTTCTCATGCAGATTTAGATAAACAATCTCATCCTTCACATTTACTCCCAACGGAACTGCCATTGTTTCATATATTTTTGATGAATTCCATCTCTCCTTCAAATTCAATGCCTGCACCGAGTTGATTCCAAGCAGCTCAAACAAAGATATGTTCTTACGCAAAGAGCCTGCCAGGCTTATTTCTTCACACTCCACCGGTTCCAAAATGCTGACCGCCTTCTGTACACGCCAATCAGGTATATTCTCATACTCAAAATATTTCTTTTGCGTCTTATTGACCGAATCATATATCATAGCACTCTCATTGTCGAATATATCAATTATTCTGCTACAATATAATGGCAGCAAAGACGTCTTTGATTCAAAAAATATAAAAACAGTATCGAGCTCTGATGCATGCTCTATAAATTTTGAAATAGGATGACTCTTTATGCCATAGTCCTGCATTACAATTATTATATTAAATCTGCCATGTACTTTTTCATCTTTTCGTATAGAAAGCTCTTTATACAAATTTTCAAATACTCTGTTTTTGCTTTCCTGATCGCAAACTATATTTCTATTGCCATTCGAGCTATTCAAAGCTTTTATTCCCCTAAGCCAATTATACTTTCCGATATTATCATCAAGTAATGCATATATACAGATATCACCATAATACTGTCTGCTGATAATATCCATAATCATATTCTTCATCATCGAATACAACGAATCCGCATCTCCGACAACCCCCACCGCATTAGCATCCTTCAGACTCATCACAACCGGCGCCTTTTCAATATCCATATATTCTCCTGCCACATGCTCAGGCAGACTGCTAAGATCATCTCCAACCTCAAGTTTCTCTTGTTTTTTATAGTCTACCTGCCGCAATGACTCAACGTTTCCCCTCCCCAGATACACTTCAAGGAAATCTTCATCTGTAGATATACGATCAAATAATACCGGATCAAAATTCTCTATATGTTCAATATCCTGCTCTATGCTATAATACTGAGCGTTTAGACAATCTAACTCCTCTCTTCTTGCAGCTTCTATCTCATTACGTTTTTTTGCTATGTATTCAAGATATGTGTCTCTTCGTTTTACAAGGTCTTTCTTATACTTCTTTTGTTTATTTATAATACCAAATATGGATGTAAAGACTCCAACACCCATGGAACATATACTAAATGCAACAAAAGCTCCATTTGACTTGCTCATCACTCCTCTAAGCAGCACTACCAGAGCAAACATAATAATCGAAGGCATCAATGAAGTAACCAGATTGAGTTCCGGTTTTGTCGGAATAGTGCCCGGATCTAATATTTCTATTGGAGTTTTATCTCTTTTTGCCTGTATTCGCGTATTACGAATAAAGACAGGATATGTTGTATGTATATCCAAGCTCTCCGGTCTGACCTCAACTCCATTTGTTCTGATAGCTCCATAATCAAAGAAAATTTTTCCATTATTGTAATATGCAGTAAAATCTCCTATTGATATGAAATCATGATTTTTTACTGTTGCAATCCTTTGAATACTTTTTCCATTTACTAATGTGTTGTATGACGAACTATATTCCGATAACATAGCACATGATATATCATCTTTCACCTGCAATCCTACTCTCACAGCTCTACCATATGCACTGTCAAGCTGTATATGTGCATCAGGTGCATTCCCTATTATCAGAACATATCCCGGATTTAATTCTATTGACCATCCATAATTTTCCATTTTCATTTTCTCCCAAATATAATTGTCGAACCATTCCTAACACCAAAATCCTCAAGCATCCTGTTTCCTTTCAAAAATGCAATTGGCTGCTCACAGGCCATATAACATTCATTCTCATTGGCTTCATCAATTTGCAGATTATATGCTTTGTTTAATGCAGTCACCAGAGCTTTGGCTGTTATATTCAAGGGGATTTCCAATTCATGTCTTTTTCCATTATTTTCATTCACAAAATTTACAATAACCTTTTCACTATCTTCCATTACGATGCTCCTCTTTACATTATTACGTCAATTTTTAGGTTGGTAATGTTTCTATTCACCATTTTCAAGTTTTCCCATACACTACATATCTTTATTTTATAACCTCATCTATATCACTTACCGGTGACCAGTCATCTATATTACAGTTACTTCACTTATTTCCATATATCTGTTTTCCTCTTCTTTTTGTATTCCACACCACAGCCTGTGGTGTGGAATCCGGCATTGAATGAATTTTACATGCTGAACTGATTTGCTATCTGTGTATCGGTTGACTCTACTGCCTCTGCAGTCTTGTCAAGTGCCATTGCGATATCATCGATCAGCTCTTTTCCTTTTACAAATAAAGGTCTGAGCTCTGCAAACTTGTTGGCATAAGCAATCATACCGTATTTAATCTGCAGCCTGTGAGCTTTCTGCTTTTTTACTGCCCGGAAAAACTATCATCTGCTCCAGTTCCTCTTTGGGAACCGCCTGGTATTCTTTGAGGTAATCCACTGTATTGACTGTGGTTTTCTCTGTTCCCGGAGTGTCATATACAACTGTCTTGTTCTCTGTGAATTTATTGTCCGGAATAATATCATACTCTATCAGATTCAAATTATCTCTTACGCAGAATGTCATGTATGTTTTTCCATCCAGCTTTATCCTCTCAAATGTTCCAAATGATACTATATCTAGACTGTCCTCTTTCTCTGTCTGGTTCCATTCTTTACTTCCAGCATCCCTGCTATAAAGAGTTCCCTTTGAATACGAATACAGTGTCTCCAGCTGGGCATTATTTCCCGAATCATCTGTAGTGATTTCGCGCTGTACATAGCCTTCTTCTTCCACATATTTTTCATCTCCAAACTCATTATCATATCTTTTCCAGTTTCCACCATATGCGCCTATATTATATGTTGAATAATCCACTTTATTATGTATTATGTCACCAAGTCTGGTCTCCATAAGGAAATCATCAGGATTATCATAGCCTTTTAGTTTCTCTCCATCATATGAGATAATATTAACTTTTAAATCCTCTGTTATTTCTACAGGTGTATTTGATTCGGCAATACACATCCTATATATCATTATCTTTCCTTCCTCTTTAATCCTCTGATCTATCATCTCTGATATCGTGATTTCACCTTCCGGCTCTGTGGTCACAAGCTCTGCTGCCGTGCAATCTGTTTCTGTTGCCTGAACTGCTGATGTATCATTTTCCTTTTTATTGTTTTTTTCACATGCTGTCACCATACATAACATACATGCCGCTACCATAAGAACTGATATTGCTTTCTTCATAATAATTTTCCTTTCTGTATGCGTTGCATTCATGCCTATTTATTGTTATCTCAATTTTCTATAACGTACTTAATATAGTTTGACACTCTTCGACATAAATCCTTATAACTTTCGTCATCCTCTCTCTGATTTTTATTGCCTGCTCCCCTGGCATATTTTTCTAGGTCCTTAATACTTACCTGCTTTTTCGGCTCTGCCTGTGCATTATATGCATCCACCATCTTCGTCACTTTCTCCACATCCGTCGTGATATTCTCACAGATATAGGTGTCACCTATCCTGGTTATCTCCATATCCATGCCAAAATAATTGGCATCTTCTATCATGTCCTGACATGTAAAGTCTGTTTCTGTCAGTCTGTCTTTTGCTTCATCAATTTCTGCATTATTTTGTACATTTTCATTATTTTCATCATATGCTGCATTTAAGTCATTCAAATAATTTATTGCTGCGTTAGCCTTGTTAATCTTATCTCCTACGGTTTCATTTATTATTACCGCTGAAAGGCCTATAGCTTCATCAATAATCTTACCTTTTAAAGTATTACTTGTTACATCAAAAAATACTCTGCATTCAGTCTTTTCCTCTTCCTTTTGATTTTCAAGATTCTGCTTTGTATTCTCAATCATGCCGTGTGGAAGTACATGGCTTACAATCTGATTATCTACCATTCCATACGCATCTATCTGATTGACCTTCTCATTTTCTTTTCCTACTTTTTCATTAATAGTTCCATTTGTTACCTTGACGTTATAATATTTGTCCAATATCTCCCTGTCATTGCTGTCTGTAATCTTGCATATGCTTACATCAAACGGCAGCTCTTTCAGGCATACGGATACGGTCACATTTTTCTCTCTATCGGAATGTATTGTAAATCCATCGTTTTTTCCATTATATGCAACTCCTATTGTCGGGTAGCTATCAACCATTGCTTTAAACAGGGATGACACTCTGTACTGCTCTTTCATCTCTTCAAGCGCTTCATCACTAATCTCGTCGTTTCTGTATGCACATTTTTCGCTGTAATAGTCAATTATATCTATACTTGTCTTATATATATCCACCGCCCTCTTAAATGTATTCGTGACACTCACACTGTAATACTTAGGGTCTTCCAGATCTGCATTATCTATCCACTCATCATCCTTGGCGTTTCCATAACCTGCGCGCAGCATGTTCTCTATATTTGCTATGGTTTCTTCCTCATCATCTGTGGACAGCTTTGGAAATACTGATACAAGTGCCTGCAGCTCTGCATCTGGTACAAATTCCTTCCGCATCTCATAGTTTATTTCGTCCCAGTTCATAACTGTCTTTCCATTAGAATCCACTGAATAGAATCGCTCTTTATAATACTCTGTTATCTTCGAGTCCACTTTTGCCTGTATATGACCAGCTTTTGTTTTCAATGTCTGGCAATCCATCGTATATATATTCTCAACGGATCTTACATTAATCAGAGCTGCCAGTTCTTTAATTGCAGTGCTGAATCTTTCCAAATCCATATATTCGTCCCGAAACCTGGCTGCATATAGATCATCCACTCCATTTACATTATCAAACATCCTTCTTACACTATTGCTTGCCTCTTCATTTTGTCTCTGATATTCTGTTGCCGCGTTTCTTAGCTGTGATTCATAATCATATTGAAATATACCTTTGGTTTCCACTACACCGTAGGTTTTGTTTATTTCCTCCCACTGTTCTTCTCCTCCCATATAGCTTTGTATGTCATCGTATGCTTCCTGCGTAAAATCCTTAAATTTCATTATGCGTCACCCCTCCTTCTAATACGCTTCATATGTTCCTATACCATATATATCTCCATCTGCCTCATCTACATCTCTCACAAATTCATTAAGCTTTTTTGATATTTCCCTGAAGGATTCTCCCAGTATACTCTGATATGTATGAACAGCATCCTCGTACACTTCCAGCTTATCGTGCAATTCACCGCTTATAACCGCATTTGTGTTTATAATATCAAGTATCATCTGATATTCGTTCATCTGTCTATCTGCAATCTTTGCAAGTTCTGAGTATAAACGCACAAGTTCTGTAAATTCCTCCTGCTCAAACATTAAATTGTACTGTCCCATTACTTACTCTCCATTCTTCTTTTTTTTATTCTCAGCTGCTCTATATTGTCCTCATATGTACACAGCTGCTGATTTATTTCATATATCCTGTCATTTCTGCTCCTGATTGCATTCTCTACATCTCTCAGCATTGAATCTATAGCATTCATCGCATTGGCTACATACGATTTTCCGTCGTTTAATGAATTAATACTCTTAAGTCTGCCCTTCAGATTTGTTATATTACGACTGCTATATCTGTCCATGCCGGCTATATTATCAACTCTGCATTTAAACCGGTTTTGCGCCTGCCATTTATATTCCTTTATTTTCAATGCTTCCTGATCCAAAGCATCTATTTCATTAAGCAGCCTGTTTTTCTCAAGCTGCAGATTTTCTACATTTGCCCGGTACCTTGATATTCTGCGACTTAATTCTTTTAGTTCCATAATAGTATTATTCTCCTCACCTTTTATATTTAAAGCTATTCATTAAATATAAATTCCTCATTAGCTAACATCAGACAGTCTCCCGGTAATATCTCTGTTTCCTGCCCCGCCTTTATTATCCTTCCATTGATAAATGTGCCATTGGTAGAATTTTGGTCCATTACATAATAACGTCCGTTTCGCATGGTTATCACTGCATGCACCCTGCTGATATTCGTATTGTCTGCTACCGCATAATCTGACTTTTCCGGATTCTTTCCCAGCACAAACGATGGTTTGCCAAGCTCTATCTTTTCACCTGTTACCTGCCTTGTAAGACTTGCAAAATGATAGTTCACCGGTTGCATCTGCTGTATCTGCTGTACGGATATGCCATCATCTGACAACACTGTAGTTCCATCCATGCTGCCCTGCATTACCTGCTGCATTATCTGTTGCTGCATTATCTGTTGCTGCATTGTCACTGCTTTGTTTTTCAGCACGTTCACAACTGCACGCTCTTCGCGTGAGATATATTTTTCTATTGCATTGCCGTTGAAGCCATGGAAGCTTCTGACATAATACATAAATCTGGATATATAATTCGTATCCTCATTGATAACAGGTGTCATTGTATAAATTATGTTTTCTATAAACCCGACAATATCTGCACTTTCCTGTCCTCCTACTATCGGAAAATATATAAAATACATCTCTTTTGTCATTTCGTTTATGTATACGTCATCCATATTAAAACGAACACTGTTTACGTTCAGTCCGTTATTGTATACATCCTCAACCATTATTACTATCTGCTCAATCATGAAAAAGAAATCATATTTGCTTATGGCTTTTTTCAATCTATCGGTAAGATTTATATTTGCAGGGCACGTATATATGACACTGTCTTTTTTTGTTTTTGTCACATGCATGATTCCACATGGTTTTATTCTGGCTAGCTGGCTTAGTTCGGTTTCATTTATTCTTTCCTTTCGTCCTGCCTTCATCATGGCAGTAACGGTCGATTTTTTTATGCTTACTTTTAATTTAGACATTCGCTATTTTCCATTCCTTATGAGATACATTCTGTCGTATGTAAAAATTCTATTTTCTTTGTTACTTCGAACCTGATATTGGTTTTCTGCAGCTTTTCGGTTATATCTTCCAATACTGTGGTTTCATCCTGCAATACTTCTGTCGGTGCATCCAGCACAGTAGTTTCATCTATATTTTGTGTATATCCCGGCTTTTTCTTATTCTCCCCTGCCAGGTTATATGACGGTGCTATCGGACCGGACGATGTTATGTCAATATGTCCCGCTGTCTGCTTTTGTACAATTGCTGCAATTCCTTTCCGGGCAGATTTTCCGGTAAGTGCACCTATGACCTTAGGTATTTCAAGCACTATAAGTATGACTATTGAAGCTATAAGCATTATGGCAAATGCGGTGAAGGATACGTAAAATATCATCCTGTACTGATTATAAGTCATCTTTGTTTTCCTCCTTCACGCTCTGTGCCTTCTCAATTGTTTTGTCTATATTATCCTGCAATCCTGTTATCTGCTCGCGCATTATGGATTTATCCAGCTTTTCTGTTTTGTCCTTTATCGTATGTAATAAATCCATAACTTTATCCTTATCTGTCACTGCTATAAATGATGTGATATTTGTGTCAACTATATCATCTATCTCATTCCATACCTGAATCTTTGCGTCTACGCTGTCAAAATCCTCTGATTTTGCATATAGCTCATTTATTTGCTTCCATAGCTTTTTGTATTCTTCATATGTTTTTTCTGTCTGTTTTATCTTTGCTCCATCATACTGGCTAATCAATGTCAGACAATCTGATATCTCACAGTATATTCCTGCCTCCGGATGATTCTCCTTTACTTCCTTGAACCACTGCGCCGCACTGGAGTATCTGTCTTTTTCCACATTGATTTCGTAGTAGAATAAAAAGCTTTCACCAATCTTATAGCATACATCCTCATATCCCTTTGGATTTTTTTCTTTCAGCTTTGCCATAACATCATATGTATGCACCCGGCCATTGTGGTCCTTGCAATCTATACCTACCATCAGCCTGTTCAATATCTGCGCCTCATCCCTGTCCAGCACAAAATCGTCTGTCAGTTTGTCATTCAGCTTAAGATATGCCTCCGTCCTTGTCGGGTCGGTGACTATAGCCGTGTAATATCCATTGTCATAATTGTCATAGGTATCCGCTTCTTTTAATATGCTATTATAGTTTTCATTTTTTTTGTGTTCTGCCGCACAATAGCTTAATACTGTGCTTGTTCCAAGCAGCATCGTCAAAACTGATGTGGTGATAAATACCGCAAGCTTTCTCTTTAGATTCTTCCTATACATGTCATCAATCTCTGTATAGTGCTCAAGGTCATACATCAGCTCAGCTGCGCTCTGATATCTGTTGTTTGGATCCGGCTGTGTACACTTTGTAATAATACGTTCAAGACCACCTGACAATGTTGGGTCAATTTCTCTGATCGGCCTTATTTCGTAAGGTGGCTCACAGGGATTCATTCCCGTAACAAGATGATACATTGTGGCTCCCAGACAATATATATCTGTTCTCGCGTCTGTCTGCCCCATTCCACCAAACTGTTCCGGTGCAGCATATCCCATCGTGCCAAGACATGTTGTATCCTCTATGTTATTTTCCTTATATTCCCTTGCTGTTCCAAAATCTATAAGCACCACATTTCCATCAGGCTTTAGCATTATGTTTGCCGGCTTCATATCACGATATATGATTGGCGGGTTCTGTGAGTGCAGATATCCAAGAACATCGCATAGCTGTTTGGCCCACTTTATCACATTTTTCTGCGACTGGGCTCCGTACTCCTGCAATGCTGTCTTGAGAGAATTTCCCTCTATATAATCCATTACGATAAGGAATCTGTCATCCTCATCTATGACATCGACAATATCAGGAAGACTGGGATGGCTCAGTTTTTTGAGCATATTGGTCTCCGCAACAAGACTTTGCTTTACCACCTCAAAATCCTTTACTCCATCCTTTCTGACCTCTTTTATTGCCCACTGTTTGTTTGCCCTTTCATTCATAGCCAGGTACACAACGCTCATTCCGCCGTGTCCAACTTCGTTTAGTATCTTGTATTTTCCGTCAATTAAAGAGCCTATTTCAAGCATCTGTTCCTCCTACTGTGCCTTTATGAGCGCTGCTGTTATATTATCGCGCTCTCCTCTTTGCATGCTTAGTCTGATGAGCTGCTCCAGTCTGTCGTGCATATTCTGCCCATCTACAGTTGCTGCCGTTTTCAGCATCTCATAGATTTCCTGTTCTGATACCTCATGCCTGAAGCCATCTGAACAAAGCAGAAGTGACATTCCATTTTTCATTGCCCCGGTCCTGTACTCCGGCTTTACTTCTGCTGATGCCCCGACACACTGCAGCAGTACATTCCTTCGCGGATCTCTCATAGCCTGCTCCTGTGTCATATTTCCATTCATAATTTCCCGCTGTACATATGTCTGGTCTGTCGTAAGCCTTTCTATATGGTCTGAAAGGCTATATATTCTGGAATCGCCCACGTTTATAATGTAGTAGGCTTTTTGCGTGACAAGCAGCACTACCACTGTTGTTCCCATGTTTACTGCATGTGCTTTGCCATATGCTTTTATTTTTTCGTTCTGCTGCTGTATTACTTCATCCCACTGTCTTTCCAGAATCAGACTGTCAATATCCGGGTTCGACGATTTGCAAAGCTCAGGCAGCTGCTCGTCACTCCATCTGTCAAATGCTCTGACTACAGTGGCACTGGCCAGCTCACCCTTCGATAAGCCGCCCATGCCGTCACATAATACTGCAAATGCCATGTCTCCTTTGCATGTTGAGAAGCACTTTACCAGCAGACTATCCTGATTAGTTTCTTTTACGATTCCTCTGTCCGTGTCAGCTGCTATTTCAAATCTCATACTCACTCCTCCCAGAATTCAAAATCTTCGTTGCCAAGTCTGCCTTGAAGGGCATGCGCTTTCGCGCATGCCACAGACATTGTTGTTTTTCCCACACCACCACATGGTAATGTAAATACATAGGTAATTATCTTATTGCTCATCATTGTCTTTCTTTTCTTTCATCTTTTTTCTCATATAATAAACGATTATCAATATCGCAATTATAAGTACAAATAATAATATTGCTCCAATTATATATACTGCCTTATCATTGTTTGTTTCTACTGATTTGACATCTGACGAATTTGATTCCATAGGTACATCATCTTCGGCAATCTCTGTATCTGCTTCTGTATCCTTACCATATATTTTTTTCACTTTATTGGTCTTTCCACCTTCGTCAACAGAACAGTCTGCACACTCTACCATAAGCCTTGAATCACCGTCTTTTGCAGAGAGCACCTCCTTAGGTACTTCAAACTCTATCTTTCCGTCATGCTTGTCCAGATAGTCAAGCATATCGTCTCCCGACATTTCCTTGATAACCTTTTTTTCTTTGTCATCCTTGCCCACTACAGTAATCTTTACACGTCCAAGCTTTCCGCCATCATCCTTCGGCATCAATACTGCATTCTTTGAGCCAATATAGTTTTCATTGTTTTTATCTACACCTGTCAATGTATATGTAGGTGCTGTCTTGTCCACAATAAATTCAATATTTACACTCTTCACATCACTGTAGGCAACTGAATCTGCTTTGTCCTTTGTCTCCACAACGATATTGTACTGACCCTCTTTTTCAAATACCGCATTTGATATCACATATTCGTACTTATGCCAGCCATCGCTTTCACTTACATTATTCACACTGAAGTCTGTTCCCTGCTTAAGTGCTTTTCCATTTACTTTGACAGTACAGCTGGTAACTTCATCCGGATTTATCTCTCTGACTACCACATCATGGTATACCTTCTGCACATAGTAATCCTTTACAAGCTTCATCGTATTGTCATCCAGCGAGAAGATTGAACCGCCTTTGTTTATGGAGAAATCCAACAATTTTCCTCCCTGCCCTGCAGTCTCTGTCACCTGCTTTCCGCCTGCATCTATAATATTGACTGTTTCATAAGAATTTCCGGCCTTATCCTGTGCATGGCATGTCAGTGAATACACTCCATCCTCATTGAGATTTCTAAACTCTACACGTTGTCCGTTTGAAATTGATATCACATTTCCGGTAATCGTTTTTCTTACGAATCTGCTATTTTCATATACCTCAACTGTAAGCACCGGTGAAAAGGATTCAAGATTAGTATCTGTGCACTCTATTACAAATGACATATTTCCTGAATTATTGTTTACTGAGCCCGGGGTTACTCCGTTGATTGTTACAACAGGCTTTGTCGTATCTATGCAGAACTCCTGCTTTGCAAGGTCTTTTGCCTTATTGCCGGCTTTGTCTGTATATGCAAGTGACCATGTATATGTGGCATCCGCATCAAAGCTTAATGTTGCCGTATGTATATCACCATTATCTGACCAGCTTCCAAATGCCGGTGCTGCTACTGATTTTCCTGCATCCTGCGCAGTCATGCTCAGTGCTATTCTGCTTGTATCAAAATTGTGCTCTGTGATTGTCACAGTTGCTGTTCTCTTGTTATTATAATAGTTTCCGTTTGATGCACTGTTGTTATCATATACTACCGAAATAACAGGTGCTGTCGTATCAATTGTAAATTTTGTCGGTGCAAGCGAATTTGCATAATCCACTCCTGCTGCGGCATTTCCCGCAATGTCTTTTACTCCGATTCCAAATGTGTAATCGTCATCATGTCCGTAATATATTGTGGCAACATGTACTGTATCATCACCGTTACCGCTTCCACCTTCTGTGCTCCAGTTTGAAAGAGCAGGTGCCTTACCTGCTGCGGCTTTTATTTCCGCTGCTACCTTTGATGCATCAAAGTTACGCTCTGTTACTTTTACGGTTGCTGTTCGCGGTGCTTTGAAGTATGCTGTGTCTCCAAATGATGTATCTGCACTGTTATTGTCATAGCTTACCTGCACTGTTGGTGCTGTTGTATCTATTTTTATGTATTTTGTTACTGTGTATGCCGTTCCTGCATTGTCTGTTGCGGTAACATCTATACGCACTTCATTACTGTTGTTTGAAGCCGCGCTTATGTCAAATTGCTCTGTTACATGATTTTCCAGATCTTTTAAGCCCGCTGCTGTCTTATCATAGCTATATAATGTTCCATCCTGTGTCGTCTGTCCCATATTTGTTACCGTATAGTTTACGCTCTTTATTCCTGATGCAACTCCTGTGGCATTCTCATCTGATACCTCTATACTTACCGGCACATCTGCACTGTACACTCCTGATGCTGTCTCAGGTGTGATGACTGATATTGCCGGTGCGCATGTATCAACTACCAATCCATTTGTGCTGATATATGAAACATTTCCGCTTAAATCTGTAACCCTGACATATACCACGCAGTTTTTGTTCTCGCATTCTATCGGTTCACTGAAGGTGCCATCCTCATTAAGGCTGTCAAGTGTCTTCCAGTCAGCCTCCTGAATACTGTCTACGTCAATTATTGCATCCTCTGCTGAAACGAAATACTCTGCTGACTTGATGCCGCCATGCTCATCTCTAAGCTGTCCGGCAATATTAACCTTCTTGGCAGCAAATCTTGAAATCTCATATTTGTCTTTTGGCAGCAATAAATCCCACACGGTATCCATGCCTGTTGAAAGTCCGTCAAACCTGATATTTCCTGTCGGCGACTGTACGTCAATTACAAACTCTGCTGATTTGTCTCCTTCTATCTCAAATCCATTATCTGAATTACCACACAAATCTTTTGCACTGACACTCAGCTCATACTTGTGTCCTGCATTGAATACGAGCTGCTTACTGTAAACAGCTTCTGCTCCCTCGCCTGTCTTTACCCAGTATGACTTTTCAGACCATGCATCTGACTGTGTCTGTTCATTTCCATCAACCTTTACATTGATTTTTGTTTCATCGGGGTCAAAGAAAAGCTCATTCTCTTTTACCGAAATGGTTGCAATCCTGTTTTCCCTGTAATACTCAGTGCCTTTTACACTGCTGATGCACTGTGGATCCGGCTGCTCAGATGTACCATATGTCACTGTTATTGCAGGCGCTGCCTTGTGAATATAAAATGGCTGGCTGCCGCTTGCTGTCAAATCCGCTACAGTCACGTTTCCTGCCTCATCAACAGCTTTAACATATACATCTACCTTTTTATCCAGATAAGCCTCAGCCGATACATTTATGATTCCTGATTCATCAAGCTCATTCCATGCACCTTCATCATCCGATACTGACTGATCATCTGTCACTATCTGGTATTTTGCTGATACAACACCTGAAATGCTGTCAGCTACACTTGTTTTTATACGGACATCGTCATTGAAATATTTTCTGTTTTTGCCCGCTTCAGGCTCTATACTGACATCAGGTGACTGACTGTCCATGCTGAACTTGAAGCTGTCACCTTTAACCTCTGTCTTAAGACCGGCATAATCAGTTGCCTTTACTGAAAGCATCAGATCAATTCCGTTAAACTGCTCTGTTGCCGGAATGGTTATCCTTCCTTCCCCGCTCTCGTCAAGCTCAACAGTCTGTCCTGATACAATTTTCCTTTTCCCATCAAATACAGTGTATTCAACACTCTTAATTCCTGATAAGCTGTCATCAGCCTTAACGATATAGCTTATATCATCCTTATGCCAGCCTTTTTCATCGGCTGCTGTCATGGTATCCTGGGACACTGTAAGCTCCGGTGGCAGGGTATCAACAACCAGCTTCGATGTGGAGAAAAATGCTGTCTCGCCATTACAATTGTCCTGAGCCTTTACATATACGTTATATGAAGTATCCTTCAGATCAGATGTATTAATCTTGTACTTATATCGGGCTTCATATGTATCCTCAATAAGCTCTAACGGCTTCCATGCTGAATCATCAAGCGCTTTTACCTGCTCATCATTTAAAATACTGCCACTTTCATCTGATTTATTCACATAGTAGAATGCCTGCTTTATTCCGCTGATATCCTCCAGCTGTCCATATACATTTGATGCCTGCTGACTGACCATATTCTGCTCGTCTATTAAATCAGCATCATATCCAATAGTACCTGAAGGCGCTTTTCTATCCACATAAAACGGCTGCTCTATTGAGCTTGTATCATTACACTCATGCTCCGCCTGATCCTTCGCATACATTCCGATTATCTGATATTTGTGTTCCTCATCCGCTTTTGTACCAAATGTGATGCAGCTGCTATAATCAGCCCCTGTCACGATCCACTCACTATACTCTATTCCTGCATCAATCAGCTTCTGGGCATTATCGACATCAAATACATCGAATTCTTCCCGGTCATCAACCTTTACCCAAAGCTGTGTGGAACCATCATCCAAAGAGACATCGTGGATATTCATGTCTACTTTTCTGACATTTCCATAATAATCCACAGCATCCTTTGTGAAAGCAGGTTTATCATCCTCCTTTGGATTCAATGTTATCTTTGGAGGCTGTGTATCATATTTGTAGTCGAGCCGCAGACTTCCAATATCTGTGATAGCTCCGCTTTCCTTGTCCTTACGTGCTATTACAAGAGTCTGTCTGTTATCACCCTGCTGTGGCATAAGCTGATATTTATCAGCTTCAATCCATTCATCACCTTTTCTAACCACATATACCGCCTGATTGTCACTTGCCAGCGATAATGTAGGTGCTTCTACATAAAACTGTGTACCCTGCAGCATTGTCCCTGTCAGGCTGTTATTCATACTGCTGTAATCATATTCTTTGATGGTAACAGTATATTCTGCCTCTGCTGACTTATATTTGTCATCTTCTGCTTTTGTCACCTTTATCCTTACAGTTCCGGTATCCTTTGCTGTCCATATACCGTTTGATGCAAAGTCTGTATCCTTTTCAATCAGATTTTTGCCTTCTACAACAGTGTATTTTAAATTGTCAACGGCTGCATCCGCCCTGTCGGATTTTACCACCGGAACAACTTTGTTCCCCACATAAATATCATCCGCCGGTGTATACTCTACCGTCAGCTGCTGTGGCTGTTTTTCCTCGGTGGCATTATTATCCGAATCCTGTTCATCTGGAATTTTACTGTCAGATATATCATCCGAAGCTGCGTCGTTAGATATATCATACTCTGAAGAGGGTGTATCAGCACTTACCTGTGTTGCCGGAAGCGATGTCGCACCCATTACAGAAGCTAGCATGATTGCTAGTAACCTGTTAAGTTTTTTATTAAACACTCTCATATCTCCTTTTCTATAGTATTTTTTGTAACTATTCCGTTACGATTTTATTTATATTCCCACTCTTCATTCCATTATACAAAACAATGGTCACACAACGGTCACACGGAGACAACTTTGTGAAAACTGCATAATAAAAGCGCCGAAAATTACATATTTTTTAGACAATTTTCGACGCTTTTTCGGATTATTTTTTTATAACTATTATTTATTATATTTCTTGTATATCTTTTCAAACGCAGGCATAGAGTGCTTTATCATTTCCCTGTCCACACAGTATGATATTCTCACCCAGCCCGGACAGCCGAAGCCGTCTGCTGCTACTATGAGCACATCCTCCTCCTTTGCCTTCTCGCAGAATGCATTGCTGTCATCCTCGAGTGCCTTTACAAACATATAAAAGGCTCCGTCCGGCTTGAAGCAGTGATAGCCTATCCTTGTGAGTCCCTCGTACAGAAGGTCTCTGTTTTCTTTGTAGGCATTGATATCACCGGTTGCCCCCTGGCATTTTACTATCATCTTCTGGAACAGGCTTGGTGCACACACGTAGCCGAGTGCTCTTCCCGCACCACAGACTGCTGCATACAGCTCAGCCTTATCGTACACCTCATCAGGCACGAGGACGTATCCTATTCTCTCTCCCGGCAGCGAAAGTGACTTGCTGTATGAGTAGCATACCAGTGTGTTGTCGTAATATTTGGTCACAAACGGTACCTTGATTCCGTCGTAAACTATCTCCCTGTACGGCTCATCTGCGATAATGAATATCGGTCTTCCTATCTCCTTAGACTTTTTCTCAAGGAGGTCTGAGAGCTTTTTGATGGTCTCCTCAGAATAGACTGTGCCGGATGGGTTGTTTGGTGAATTGATTATGACACCTCTGGTGTGCGCATTGATTCTCTCCTCAAGCGCATCGAAATCTATCTGAAAATGCTCTGTGTCTGCAGGCACCTCTACAAGCCTTGCTCCTGCTGCATTCACAAATACCTTGTACTCCGGGAAATATGGCGCTATGGTAATAAACTCATCATATGCGTCACTTGTCAACGCACGAAAGCAGATTGACAGCGATGCCGCTGCTCCCATTGTCATGTAAAGGTTGTCCGCATTAAAATGTGTGCCATGTGTGTTGTTCAAAAACTCAGCTATCGCCGCTCTCGTTTCCACGTCTCCCTGTGCTGACGTGTAGCCGTGCAACGCAACAGAATCATAATCTGTCACAAGCTCCTTTATTGTGTCGTTTACTATCTGCGGAGCCGGTATGCTCGGGTTTCCTATTGAGAAATCATATACATTTTCCTTACCTACAATTGCTGCTCTTTTTTTACCATACTCGAAAAGCTCCCTGATTGCTGAGCGCACGCTTCCGAGCTGGTACATGCTTTCGTTTACTACCATTTTCTTGTCTCCTTATCTCTGATGTTCTTGCATGTTTACTATTATAATATCTCTGCTTATGACATACAAATGTCTTTATAAACATCTCTTTATACACATATTGTTACCATTCATGATCGTTTATCGTGATATGAATGCCTCCATCCCGGCACGCTTCGTCATATCAATATGCTCCTTAAGCTCGCGGGCTGACATTCGCAGTGCCCCCAGGCTCATGACCGTCTGCTGCTCCAGTCCGTCAGAGGTTGCCACTGTTACCTTGTACCTGTCACGTATGCCAAACACAGTCTTTTCGATAAATGCATCGGCTGTCTCGTCCTGCTTTGTATACACAACCTCTATGTTGTGGAAGGTCTCTCTCTTTCCGGCATTGCCCTTCACCTTGTACGCATCAAACACCAGCAGCAGATGACAGCCCTTATAGCCCTGGTAATCCGATAAAACATCCTTCAGCGCATCTCTCGCCGAATCAATGTTTATGCGTGAAAGCTCCTTTAAATCCTCCCATGCAAATATTATATTATATCCATCAACTATCAGGTACTCTTCCCCCGGGGATTTCTTCGGATAAATCGGATTGCCGTGCTTATCATGCTTTACGGTGCGCGGTTTACCACTTAGACCTTCATACTCATTTTTCTTTTTACCTGACCATTTGCGCCTCTGATCCTCTGCGATATCGTTTTTGCCCATGCCAAACTCCCTGGCATAAACATCTGCAAGCTGCGCATCAAGCTCCACTGATGACATACCTGAAACAGCTTTCTCAAAGCTCGTCCTGCGGCGGTTTCCGGCAAGCACCTGCGCATCCTCCGCTGAAAATGCATTCTGCGTGCGGGCACTCGCTGCAAGTGCCTCCTCAGACTCATCTCCGTGGTAGACATACGGCAGATGCATATGCTCCGGGACCTCATCCCACGGCACCACGTAGCCTGAGCCGTGCGCACAAAATACCGAGCCTGTCGGATTGCGGAAATCCTCCTCGCTGTCATAGTGCATCTGCGCAATCACCTCCGCAGGATTGTGACACTCATCATAACCCCACAGCTCCAGTGTCAGGTGCCCGAGCCCCTTTGTATACGCATGCACCAGACTCACATAATCCTGCATTGTCGCAACCGGTGCCTTACCGGTAATTGTTGCCATCTCCCTCGCAGCGGTTGTGGCAAACTGCGGGCTCTCGGCTCTTGCAAATCTCTGCTCCAGATCTGTCATTGCACGGCCGACATACTCCATCGGCACCTGTAGGATAAAGCTGTAGTATGGCTCCAGCAGCACGCTCTCTGTGGATTTAAGCCCCTGGCGGATTGCTCTGTATGTAGCCTGGCGGAAATCGCCTCCCTCCGTGTGCTTTACATGTGCTCTTCCTGTAAGAATAGTGACCTTCACATCGGTAAGCGCTGAGCCTGTGAGCACACCCCTGTGCTCCTTTTCCTCAACGTGTGTGGCTATGAGGCGCTGCCAGTTTTTGTCAAGCACATCCTCACTGCAAGTGGATGTAACTGTGATTCCGCTGCCACGCTCCGCCGGCGACAAAAGCAGATGCACCTCTGCATAGTGGCGCAACGGCTCAAAGTGTCCTACTCCCTCGACAGCCCTCGCTATCGTTTCCTTATATACAATGCTGCCCGGTCCGAAAGTGACAACAACACCAAACCTGTCCTTTATGAGACGCACAAGCACCTCCATCTGCACCTGTCCCATGAGCTGCACATGGATTTCCTTAAACTCCTCCACCCACACTATGTAAAGCTGTGGGTCTTCCTCCTCAAGCTGCTTTAGCTTTTCCATAAATGCCGCCGGATTTACATCATCCGGCAGAATCATCCTATAGTTTAGTACCGGTTCAAGGATTGGCATATTGGACTGCTGCTCAACCCCGAGCCCCTGCCCCGGAAATGTAGAGCTAAGACCTGTGACAGCAACTATCTCCCCCGCCTCTGCCACATCAGCTATCTCATATTTTTCGCCGGAATACTTTCTTATCTGATCGATTTTCTCAATCAAAAGGTCTTTCGCCTCGTCACCGCCATGCGCTTTGTACTCTATTTTGTCCCTGACCCTAAGACAGCCTCCGGTAACCTTTAAAAATGTCAGCCTGCTGCCTCTGTCATCCCTGCCTATCTTGTATACGCGGGCAGAAAATTCGTCAGGGTAATTTCTTTCACACATAAACCTCGAAAGTCCCTGAATCAGCGTATCCACTCTGTCGAGCTTAAGTGCCGAGCCGTAAAAGCAGGGGAACACCTCCCTTTGAGCCACCGCCTGCGCAATATGTGCATCCGCAAGCTCTCCCGATTCCATAAATTCATCTAAAAGAGGCTCGCTGCACATGGCAAGCTCCTCAAATAAATCCTGTGAAGAAAAATCCACGCAGCCATCACTCAGCTCGCTCCTTAGCTCTGCCTGCACTTTCTCCGCATCCGTGCCCTGCATATCCATCTTGTTTACAAAAATAAATGTCGGCACGTTATAGTGCTTTAAAAGTCTCCACAGTGTGCGCGTGTGCCCCTGCACTCCATCAGTTGCGCTGATTACAAGTATTGCATAGTCGAGCACCTGAAGGGTGCGCTCCATCTCTGCCGAAAAATCCACATGCCCCGGTGTATCAAGCATGACTACATGCCATGTACGAGCTGTATCTGCCGTACGTGCTACATCTGCTGTACGTGCTACATCTGCTGTATCTGCCGCATTTGTGCCACGCGAAATATCAAGCCTTGCCTGCTTTGAAAAAATGGTTATTCCACGCTCTCGCTCCTGCGCATCGTTATCCAAATATGCGTCCTGATGGTCCACGCGCCCGAGTGAACGAATCTTCCCGGTGCTGTAAAGCATGGCCTCAGACAGGGTTGTCTTTCCCGCATCTACATGTGCGAGAATGCCTATTGTAATGTGATTGTTTGTCATTTTCTGCTCCATTTATGCCTCAATCCAAGAACAGAGACACCTGTGGATGTCTCTGTGTCAGCCTTTATATCATAATCCGTTGATTTCCTAAATTATAGCATTTTGTGGTTGGTCTGTCATCTTTTTTCTTGATTGACAAATAATTATTTCGTACTTATAATGTAATTATGGAGAATATAATTATAGAAGTGTTTTGATTTTTAGGAGGATCAATCATGAGAGATGAATACGACTTTTCCAACGCAAAACGCAATCCTTACGCAAAAAAACTAAAAAAACAAATTACAATTAATATTGATGAAAATACAATAGATTATTTTAAAGTGCAAGCTGAAAATTCGGGAATTCCTTACCAGACACTTATTAATTTATATCTATCAGATTGTGTCACACAAAAAAGAGAACTCCAGCTTTCATGGAAATAATGCGAGGATAATATGAACAAAAAAGAAGTATTGGAACTAAAACGAAGATTAAAAAAAGACCAGGCAACCTTCAGTCGTCTGGTCGGCTGCTACGTGGACTGCAACCATGAAAAGGTCTGCAAATTCGGTGGCAAATTTCTCACTCTGGAGGAGGATGAATACTACAAATATCTCGAGATTTCAAACAAGGTGCTTTCAGGCACTCTCGGAAACAACCTGCTCAATCTGCAGTTTCCGCTTGAGGAGGAAGAAGTCGGAGGCCGCCAGCAGATTCTCATGGCGCTTCGCGACAGCGAGCTTAATGATGAGACTCTGCTCGATACATACTATGATCTGGTCATCGACACCTACGATGAGGCCGGGAACTACTTGATTCTTTTGTATCTCGACAGCTACGATGTCATGACACGTACAAAGGACAACATCAACGTGGATGAGTCCGAGGAAGTGTACAAATACATGCTCTGCGCCATCTGCCCTGTCACACTTTCAAAGCCGGGCCTTGGCTATCTGGAAAAGGAGCAGCGTATCGGAGCCCGCATAAGGGACTGGGTGGTCGGCGCTCCTGAGACAGGCTTTTTATTCCCTGCTTTCAATGATAGGAGCACTGACATACACTCCACTCTTTTCTATACGAAAAATACCAAGGAGCCTCACTCTGAGTTTATGACAAACGGCCTCGGCTGCGGTGTGGAGCGCACAGCAACTGAGCAGAAGATGGCTTTTCATTCAATCGTCAGAAACGTGCTAGGTGCTGAGGACGAGAGCACTGATGACAAGCTGCTTGATATCCAGCAGAATCTGTCCGAGATGGCCGATGACTACGCTGAGACCCACGATGATGACGACGATCCGTTCATTCTCGACAGCGAGGCTATGAACAAGGTACTTAGTGACTGCCATGTCTCTGAGGAAAAGATTTCACGCATTGAAAAATCCGTCAATGAGGCTTTCGGTGACAAGCCGCCTATCGCAGCCAATGTCATTGATTCAAAGGCTCTTGCAGCTAATGAAATCCGCGTGGAAAAGCTTGCTCTTGAGAGCCAGGTCGGCGATTTAACTCTCGAGCTCAATGAGAAAAATGCGCAGCTTGAGGAGAAGGATTCTGTTATCCAGGAGAAAAATAATCAGATTGAGGAGCGCACCTCACAGCTTCTTGAGAAGCAGGAAGAGATTGATAATTACACTGCCCAAATTAAGACCTATGATGTGGTGCTTCATGTAAAGCCGGAGAAGGCTTCACAGATTCATGCGCAGGTCATCAATGGGGAGAAGTGTCTCGTCATTCCTATGAGGGAGAATGAGAATGCGACCATAAATGGGGTGAATACAAGTTTATAGGGCTTCGCATATCTAGGCTGTGGATACCGGCCTAGCATGCAGTATATTCCTCAGAAAAATATAAAATCAGCCACGGCAGCATTTGCGGATAGTTTATTGATAGTTTGCTATGAATTGTCGTATCCACATTTTATGGAACGCCGTGGCAGTTTATATTTTTCTTCGGAACACACCGCATACTCTCCGGTAAATTTAGGGTACTTATGCGAAGCAATCTACTATGAGTTTATAAGCCATGTCCGTGGATGCAGAAATGCTCTCCCGAAGCTAACGCTTCCGAGAGGGCGTTTTTGCGCCCGGACAGGCTTTAACCATCAAGTTGCTTATCTTATTTTATTATATAAAAGGGCGTGTGAAAATACTTTCGTTTTTCACACGCCCTTTATAATGTTATCACCTATGAAATAATATCCTTATAATAATTACCTGTTTACCAGCTCAGAACCTCATGTCCATCCTCTGTGACGAGCACCATGATTTCCCACTGGGCTGATGGAAGTCCGTCGTCGGTGTATACTTCCCAATTGTTCTTGTCATCTACGTAGATATCGGCCTTGCCCATGTTGACCATTGGCTCGATGGTAAATATCATGCCGGGTGCCATGACCATGTCGGTGCCGCGCTTAGTGTTGTAGCCTACCCATGGATCCTCGTGAAATTCAAGTCCCACTCCGTGTCCACCGATTTCACGCACTACTGTGTAACCGTTTGCAAATGCATGGTCGTGCACCGCCTGTCCCATATCTCCGAGGAAGCCCCACGGCTTTACCTCTTTGAGTCCAAGCTCCACACACTCCTTTGTGACTTCAACGAGCTTTTTCTTCTCAGGGCTTACATTTCCGATACAGTACATTCTTGATGAATCCGAAAAATATCCGTTTAAAATTGTAGAACAGTCTACATTTATGATGTCACCATCCTTTAAGATGACGTCCTTTGAAGGAAATCCGTGACAAACCTGCTCATTTACCGATGTACATACGCTGTAAGGATAACCCTCATAATTAAGCGGTGCAGGGATGCCGCCCATGCTGGTTGTCATATCATAGACTATTTTATCAATCTCTGCTGTGTTCATACCCTCGTGGATATGTTCTCCTATGTAGTCGAGCACTGCGACATTTATCTTGGCGCTCTCCTTGATTCCCGCTATCTGGTCAGGTGTCTTGATGATTGAATGGCTCGGTATCTTATGATGTGCCTCAGCAAGCTTTTCAAGCTTCATATCAAATGCCGCATGACAGGTCTTATATTTCTTTCCGCTGCCACACCAGCAAGGGTCATTTCTTCCAATTTTTGTTGACATAAAATCTTCTTTCTAGTGATCAAGAGTAACGTTTCCCATATCGACTCTTTTCCACACTTTTTCTTTTATTTTATAGTTATTTTTCTCCAGCAGCTTCTTATATCTGCCTCCCGAGAAATCATAATCCGTTATATCTGCATTGTCAAGCCCTGCATATATTTCCTGATATTTCCGGGCTATTGCAGACTTTTCCATGGACGAATAAATATCCTTTTTTTCGACTCCAAGCTTCTTTGCACCATCTATATCAGACAAATCATACCAGAAGTCCTTCTCGGAATTTTTCAAAGCTGCTTTCTCGTCGTCAGTAAGTGTAATGCTCTCTTTTTTGGCCATCTCATAAAAAATCTCATCGTGAATGGCCATGGACATAGCTGCTTTGCGCGCTGCAACACGGACAAATTCACCGTTTGTGTGGATATTCCAATACTTGTTTGGATTATCGGAATCATACACAAGAGCCTGCTTCTCGACATTCATCTCCTCATATGCCACATAAAATGCCATATCGCGCAATGTCAGCTCTTTCCCATTCACGTTAACAGCCACGTCTTCCAGATGCTCATTGTATACAATATTCTGCTTCATATCATGATAATTATATGCATACACGCCGGCTATGACAGCCAGCACTGCAAGTATAATTGTTGTGATGTGTTTTCTTATTTTGCGCAAAGCTTTGCAACCACCTGATTTATGACCTTTCCGTCAGCCTTGCCCTTGAAATGCGGCATGACTGCCTTCATTATCTGTCCTTTGTTTCCTGTTGCGATTACATCCGAAAACTGCTCTGTGAGCTCCTTTTCTACCTCTTCTGCCGACATCATTGCAGGAGCGTACTCCTCAAAGATTGCATATCTGGTATTGTACTCATCAAGCAGATCTGTTCTTGTGGCAGGGCATGTGTCAATCTGCTCCTTCACGGATTTCATTTCCTTAAGGATGACCTTGTTGACAAGATCCTCCGGTATATTGTCTCTGCAGCCCTCATCTATTGCCGCCTTTTTGGCTGCCGATACAAGTGAGGATATAGCATCCTTTCTTACCTTGTCTCTTGCTTTCATTGCTGCAATCATGTCTTTTTGTAATTGTTCCATCTGCATGGCTTGTTCCTCCTGCTTTTCTTACTTTATTTACAGGCTAGCTAGTTCGTTTTGTGCGAATTGGTGCCGTCTGCTTCTATAATACACCTTATATGCGAAAATTGCTATCGTTTATTGCAAGGAGTTTTTGACGGTTACTAACATTGGGTCGTGGCGTAAGACGCGGACATGCCACCAGCCGCAAGGGGCTCTCAATAAGCGACTAGCGGAGCTGTTTAGAGTCTGTAGAATTATGCACATGGAACCCAGAAATGTCCTGCCATGGACGGCAGGGCAAGGTGTTATGCGCCATGGACGGCGCATAAAAGCCGGTTTCGTCGAGCATAGAAAACCATACAGGCATAATTCGTACAGCCTCTTGACAGCATAGCGTTAGCGCATTGAGAGCCCCTTGCGGCTGGTGGCATGTCCGCGTCTTACGCCCTTACTTTATTGGTAACCATTCAGCTCTTTGTGATAAAAAAAGAGCCGGTAAGTATAATAAATATACTTATCGGCTCCTAACCATCCTATACAAGACGTCGTATAGCAAGTATTGTATGACACTGTACGCTTCTGTTTGCTGTGATTCCTGCCTTTGTGGACTGTGCCTCCACTATAACACCACCACCTGCATATATAGCTACATGTCCCGGATATACCACTACGTCTCCCGGCTGTATATTATCGAAGGATACGGCCTGTCCCACAGACTTAAATTTCTGTGAATATCTCGGTGTGCTGATACCAAAATGTGCATATACCTCATGTACAAAGCCTGAACAGTCTACACCGTTTGTAAGACTGTTTCCACCCCATACATATGGATTGCCCACAAACTGCATAGCGTATGATACTACAGAGCTTCCTGAAACTCCTGTTGAAGCACCCGGGTTCTTTCCACCGCCTGCTGCATAGTCACTGGCAATACTTCCGCCCTTACCGGCTCCACCACCATCATAGCTTGGACTGCTTGATGAGCTGTTCGCTCTGGCAGCGGCTGCGGCTGCAGCTGCTGCCGCTGCTTCCTGCTCCTGAATGATTTTGCCCTGTGCCGTAATGATATTCTGATAATTATCTGCCTGCTGCTGTGCCTGAGCTATCTGGCTTGCATACTGCTCCTTCTGGTTTTCAAGAGCTACTATAGCCGCCTCGACATCTGCCTGCTGCTTCTCATAGTCATCCTGCATGGCTGTGAGCTCATTCATGTCGTTGTCAAGCTTAGTACCAATCTCCTTCACCTGCTCAACTGCTGCCTGATAAGAATCCATAAGAGCACGATCCGAATCATATACATCTGACACGTACTCTATACGATTGAGCATATCTGTGATACCATTTGACTCAATAATTGCTGTCCAGATATTGTCCTCAGCGCTATTTTCATACATGAACTGTATACGCTTCTTCATGGCGTCATACTGCTCCTGCTGCTTTTCCTGAGCAGCTGCAAGATCCTTCTGATTCTGCTCTATCTCTGCCTGTTTATTTGTGATATCTGTCTGAAGCTTCTTTTGTGCTGCAAGAATCTCATCAAGCTTTGCAGATTTATTCTTTATATCATCAGCAGTAGTCTGCTGCTGATCCTTTAGACCATTAATCTCATTCTTCTTATCCTTGAGATCCTTCTCAGCCTGTGACTTCTTCTTTTCTGCATCCTTCTGCTTCTTTGTCTTGGCATATACCTTCTCAAGTCCACTGTTTATGTATCCGCTAAATGTAATGCCCTCTACTGCCGGTCCTGTAAAAACGAGTGCCGATGTTAACACAGTACATATAGCACGTGTCCATTTCTGATTCATTTTATTCCTCCTGTAATACGACGGTCAGATTGACCTTTCCTTCCACAATTTATGTTCAATATACATTCGGATATATTATCGCACAAAATGAATCTTTTTTCCACATCTTTTTGTAAATTTACAGAATTTTCCACATTTTATATAATGATATGATTAAAAGGTCAAAAGGTATTTTGCCACTAATTTATGATTCACATGCGCGCTATTATAAGTCTATCATCAGGTTTGATGCTATCTGAGGTCAGAGTGTTTATTTCCATTATGTTTTCAACAGTGGTACGGTATCTTTTTGCAATGTCCCACATTTTATCATCCTTCTGCACTATATAGCCAACCAGAGCTGCTTCCTCTTCTGTATCAGACGCTATTTTTTCCTGCTCCACCGATGTTATGACTGACACTTCATCCTGCTGCAGGGCAATAGCGTTTATGCTGACAACACCCTTAATTTCATATTCGCTGTTGTCGAGCAGATTGACCTGCACCTGGTCTACCTGCAGATTTACCTCGCAGCAGGTGTTGGCATCCATGCCGGGTATCTCAACAAACTGTTCAAACGGCACAGAGTCTGTATGCATCTCTATCGGACAGCCATCATCCTCCACAATATTCACACAGTTCACCTGCAATACACCTGACACAATAATTCCTGTGTCTGCATTTTTTATCTGTGCAATAGCGGCCTGCGTCTTTGTACCGCATATTCTTAAAATTCTCTTTTTGCTGTTTTCTCTGTACAACTGCTCCAAAATACGGCATTTTGTGTCATTTTTCATAAGAAGGCTGCATACCTTCATCTTTTCAAACACAGGTTTTACCGGACATGATACGCTGTACATGTCATTGAGCACCTCTACTGTTTCCTCACTCCAGACCTTTCCATCCACCGCAAGCGCTGCCTCAATCGAAAGCTGCCTGAGTTCTCCGTCATAATCATTTTCCGCCTCAACCTGATGCATGGCAGGCTGTGTGCGAAGCCAGGCAATATTTCCGGCATTATCACCCTCGCAGCGTATTTCATTTGAAAACCCCTCCTGCACCTCAAAGCAGCAAATTTCCTGTTCTTCACTCAGATACACTATACACGCATGGCACTCGCCTGTCAGTGTGATATGGTCACGCTCGTATGTATACTCCAGATTTCTCATATCAACAAGACTTGATATGAGCTTGCATATATTCGGCTTGGTCTTTGGCAAGGTGACGACATTTTTAATTCTGACAATATCCCTTACAACACTGTCAAGCTTAAGCACCTTCATCTGCCCCATAAGCTGCTCCACGTCCTTGTCATCTATCCTTTGTGCAACCTCAAGATTTTCTTCCCTCTCTCCATAAAGCTCCACGCTTATAATGCCTCTGACCGAGAGCTTTCGCGAATTGATAACCCCAACCGTAAGCTCATCAAGCCCGGTATACACACGAACCGTATCCTTCTCGCAGACTCCTTGAAGAACAAGCTTCTCCTGAAACGGTATTGCATCCTTTATATGCTCCACCCTGTTTCCGCCGATATTTTCCTCCGACTCATCGCCTTCAAAAACTTCTTCTCTCGTATACAGCACTTCAAATTCAATGCTTCCACTTAGCCAGATATTCTCGCCTGACGCTTTTATCTCGTCAAGCTTTACCTGCCCGTTCTGACAAACCACTTTGGAAACATCAGGCTTATTGTCCTTTATGACATAATCCCTGTCGAAGCCAACCTGCGACATATCCTTTACCTTTTCTATGCATTGTCTGATTTTTTGTGTAATTAACTCCATAAAAAATACCCCACTTCAAATATGTATATAAAATACATATTCAAGATGGAGTAACTTTATGCAGATGCAAATATTTAAATTCATGATCATTATAATAAAGATGTAACATCTTTACTTCATGATACTAGCAAAGCTGCATCCTTATATCTTTTGTAATCACATCAGTGTAGGTGAAAGATAAGAGCTGTGGCGGATTCTGCTCAAATTCATCATCTATCAGAACCGTAAACACACTTGGGTATGCCTGCTGAATAACACCCTCCTGGATGTCAACCTTGTTGCGGCCTAGATCCTGCTGGATTTTTACCCTGTTGCCACACTGCTGGTGAATCGATGCTCTGACTTTTCTAATTTCTGTCTGTTCCATTTTAAGCCTCCTTATTGTGGATATGCCCACTGGCACATAACTATAGTCCTCATGGTAACCAGTATTGTAACGACGGTGTCATATATATGAAATCAATCTCTGTATAAATATAAAACAGGTCAAATTAATCAACAATTATATCAATCAATATATTTGAATATATAAATATGTCACCACAATATCTAGTAACTTTACTATAGCAAAGTATCGCAGTGATAGCAATAGGGCATTAGTACTGATTGTCAGTTTTTTCGCAACTTTTAACACAATTTACGAAATTTTCACTCAAACACAACAGGCATTTCACTCAATTCCGTCTTTATTACTATATACGGATAACTCGCCTGATTGCTGACCTTCTCGCCCTTATCCGGGGCTATCAGACGCGTATCAAAATACATTGCCTTATCCTTAACATAAAACTGGTTAACCGTAATACTGTAGCCACCTGTCTCCTTTGTGCCAAAGCCTTCCGCTATGTATAAATATTCATCATCCTTGTACGTCAGCTTCATCGCCTTTGCCTTGTTTTCATTTATCTGCTTTTTAAACTCCTCCGGGATTTCATCCCCGCAGATCACCGTGTACTCAACCATCCTGTCACTCTCCGTGCCTGAAATATTTGCGCGACAGCCCGAAATCACTGTCGCTGCCGATATAACAAGCACACCTGCAGCCACCACCAGAATTTTTCTCAATTTTTCTGACATTTTTTCCTCTCTTTCTTATCATATCGCTTATGATATGATATAATATCAAATATTGAACTACAATTTATATAGAGTATGAAAAAGAGAGGTCAAATATGCGTTCAGTTTTAATCGTAATATTCGTATTTTTCTATCTGCTGCTCGGTCTTCCGGTGCTCGGAGCCATGTGGATAATACACAAATTTGCCCCGGCATGGGCCGATATGGCACAGCTTCGCCTGGTACAGTGGGCTTTCCGTGTCATCATATTCCTAAGCGGAGCAGACATTGAATTTATAGGGGAGGAAAATGTGCCAAAGGACGAGGCTGTACTATATATAGGAAATCACCGTAGTTTCTTTGACATCATAATCACCTACTCCAGATGTCCACGCCTGACCGGCTACATCTCAAAGCAGAGCATCACAAAAATACCGGTACTGGGTCTCTGGATGAAGCGCCTGCACTGCCTGTTTTTGGACCGCGATGACATCAAGCAGGGACTAAAGGTTGTGCTTGCAGCCATAGATCAGGTCAAATCCGGCATCAGCATATGTGTATTTCCTGAGGGCACACGCTGCAAAAACAAAGATGACCTGACAGATGTACAGTCTTTCAAAGAAGGTACTTTCAAGATTGCCACAAAGAGCAAATGCAAGATAGTGCCAATGGCAATCATGGGAACAAATGAAATATTCGAGGATCACCTTCCATGGGTCAAAAAGAGGCATGTGGTTATCCGATACGGCACTCCTATTGATCCGGCATCACTCAGTAAAGAGGAACAAAAGCATCTCGGAGCTCATTGCAGAGAAGTGATCGTGGATATGCTTAAAGAAATGGTATAGCTGAAAAACCGCCCAGTCGGGCGGTTTTTCATATTTCTTCTTCAAATTCCTTTAAACTATTAAATTTTATTCTCATCAAATATAGTTTACTTCAAAACAAGCACCGAATACGCCGGCAGCTTTGCCGTTCCATCCTTATATGATGGTGCTTTCTTCGTAGTCTGAAGCATTGCAACAGCATCATTTACTCCAAGCGATGACACATCCACACTTGCTTCATCCTTTGATGGATTAAATATAAGCACTGCTTTCTCACCATTGTACTCTCTTGTGAATATACACACATTATCATTTGACAGATCCTTTTCAAAGGTATTTGTACCTCGTGCTATCTCCGGGAAAGCATTTCTTATTGATATTGTCTGCTTCACAAAGTTGTAAATAGAGTATGGATCCTCCATCTGCTTATCCAGGGTATCATATGTCTGCTCGGTTTCTTCTGCATTCTGAGGTCCCACACACATTCCCTTAGCTTTTGAATCCCCGCTCCATCTCATGGCAAGACGCTTCGTCTCATCATTGGCTGTGCCTCTCATGCCGATTTCCTCTCCATAATACAAAAAAGCATTTCCGGGCATAAGAAGATTCATAGCCTGCGCCATCTTGGTTTTCTCCTCGGCATTATCTCCGTTGTAGTATCCTGCGCTGCGTCCCATATCATGATTTGTATAAAAAGGTGCATCAATGTATGAGTCTGTATACTTCTTTATCTCATTTTCCACATCAACCAAAGCATTGCCGTATGTGCTGGCACCATGATTTGCTGCACCATTTAACACCTTTCCAATATATCCATCCTGCTGTGAAAAATCAAAGTTGAACATACTGTCAATTCCACTCTTATAGTACTTCGCATACTCTCTGTATGTAGTCCAGCCCTCACCAACCATATAAGCATCGGCCTTTTTGCTCTTCACATTGTTCACAAGCCATGTGAGGTCATCTATAGTCTCAGTCTGGTTATTATTATTGTAATAAATCACAGCATCCAGTCTAAAGCCATCTACGCCGCGGTCAAGCCAGAAGGATGTAACCTTGTCAATCTCCCCTCTTACAGCTTCGCTCTGCAGGTTAAGGTCAGGCATACTGTCTACAAACTGTGACTCATAATACCAATTTGTGCCCGGCAGCTGGTTGTAGCCTCCGGCATTAGTTTTGCTAAAATTGTAGTAATCCACATAAGGACATTCCGAAGGATCCGGCTCTGCCCCATCAGGAAGCGACTTGATATAATCAGCAGCCGCCTTAAACCACGGATGCTCATTTGATGTATGATTCATCACAAAATCAATAATCACATTGATGTTTCGCTTGTGACACTCCGTAATGAGCGCATCAAAATCATCCAAAGTACCATACTGTTTGTCAATATTCATATAATCCGTAATATCATACTTGTGGTATGAAGGAGAAGGCATAATAGGCATCATCCAGATTTCATTGCAGCCCAGCCCCTCGATATAGTCAAGCTTCTCTGTAAGTCCCTTTAAATCCCCTATGCCGTCACCGTCACTATCAAAAAAGCTGTATACAAACACCTCATAGCAGGTTCTGTAATTGTCCTGAATCACATTAGGATCATTTTTCGCATTCATCTGCTCCATAGCAGAAGGCTTGTACTCCTTCTTTGCAGCCGTCTCGGTATTCTTTCCACCCGCAGCGCATCCCGCAAGCATCGACACCGCCATAGCAGCCGTCAGCGCCACAGCAGTCAGCCTGCCCGCCAATCTGTTCACAGCCCTGCCGACAATATTGTGGCCGCCTATTTTATTATTAATCATACGCACTCCTTTTCTTAACTAAATTCTCACATCTTTCACAAGGTAGCAACAAACTTAGCACACAACCTGAAAGTGCTAAGTTTGCCGCAACCCAATATAAACCAAAAGCCGCCGCACAAAAGTGCAGCGGCCCAAATAAAACCAAATTAGCCTTTGACAGCTCCTGTAAGTCCATCCACGTAGAATCTCTGCATGATGATGAAAAGTATTGAGATAGGTATTGATACAACAACTGCAGCAGCAGCCCATCTTGTGAACCATCCGTTTATAAACTCTTTCTCAAGCATGTTGTAAAGGAGAAGAGATACTGTCCAATACTTGTCGTTTGGACCAACGATAACCTTTACAAATACGAAATCAAGCCATGGCGCAAGGAATGCTGTAAGTACTGTATATACTACGATTGGCTTACTGAGTGGCAGGATAACCTTGTAAAATACCTGGAACTGTGTACATCCGTCAAGGATAGCCGCCTCAGTAAGAGACTTAGGCACAGTATCAAAGAATCCCTTTGCAATATAGAAGCCTGTTCCTGCTCCTGCTGAGTAAATCAGAATCAATGAAATTCGAAGCATACTGCCCTCTGTAAGTCCGATAGCCTTTAAGATAAAGTATACGGCAACCATTGACATGAAGGCTGGGAACAATCCAAGAATCATAGCCAGATTCATGAAAGGCTTACGCATCTTAAATCTCAGTCGTGACATACAATACGCAACAGAAAGTACAAATACTGTTGAAATGATACATGAGCACACTGAAATAAACAGTGTATTAAAAAATGCTCTCGGGAAATTCAACAGTGTAGTCTCTGTGAACAGCCTTGTATAGTTGCTAAATGTAAGGCCATGTGGGAAGAAGTACTTTGTATAAGCACCACTCTCAGCTCTAAAGCTTGTCATAATAATCCAGAAAATCGGGAACAGCCATACTACAGCAAGTATTCCAAGAATGATATGAACAAGGGAATTCTTTGCTACTTTCTTAGCACGTCCGGCAGACATAGGTCTTTTTGCTTTTGCTACACTACTCATTACATGAATCCCTCCTCATCCTTGTATGATTTTGTATTTCTGTATGTAACAAGCGCTACGATAGAAAGTACAACGAATGTGAGGATACCGATAACGGCACCGATATTGTACTCCTGATTATCAATAGTCAGCTTGTACAACCATGTAACCAGAAGGTCCGTCTTTCCTGCACTGTCTCCGACAGGTGTAGGCTTTCCTGCTGATAACAGGTAGATAACGTTGAAGTTGTTGATATTTCCGGTAAACTGTGTGATGATATATGGTCCCATGATAAACATGATATATGGGAGTGTGATCTTAAAGAAGATCTGTGCTGCGTTTGCACCATCAATCTTTGCAGCCTCATAAAGCTCTGAAGGCACATTCTGTAATACACCTGTAACCTGAAGCATGGTATACGGAATACCTACCCAGCAGTTGATGAGAATAACAGAAACTCTCGCCCACATAGTGTTGGTCCAGAATGGAAGCGGGTTATCAATCCAGCCCCACTCCAAAAGCAGGTTATTAACAGCACCCTGTGGCTGGAACATCTGTCTCATTACAAGGAGTGATACGAACTGCGGTACCGCAATTGAGATAACAAAGCATGTACGCCAGAAAGCCTTGCAATGTGTCTCTTTACGATTAATAACGATAGCAAGAATGAGTCCAAGGAAGTTACAAAGGAAGGTTGCAAATACAGCCCAGCAGATTGTCCATCCAAGTACTCTCCAGAATATCTTACCAAGCTTACCACCAAGTCCAAGCACCTGTCCGAATGAGGCGAAGCCTGTCCAGTCGAACAATACCAGATGATCACCCTTTACCGAATAATTTGTAAAGGCCATTGGAATCATGAACAGCAATGGTAAAACTGTAAAAACAAATATTCCCATAAGTGGGAGAAACATAAGTGTCTTATGTAGGTTTTTATCAAATAAATCCTTGACATCTTTGCCAAAAGAATTGATTTCTTTTCCAGCTTTTGAAAGGCATTCTGCCTTATATCCGCTCTTTAAATTCTCGCACCACATGTAAATAAATAATACTGTGATGGCAATTGTTATGACGCCATATAACAGTAATAATACTGACTGGTCGCCTGCAACATACTCATAAATCTGCTTCTGCTCATTAAATACCTCTTCCTGCTTTCTCCAGCCAAGTGAAGGCAGCATGGAAATGTAATAAGCACCAGCGCTAACCATATATGCTATATATGCAATCTCTATAGCAAGAAAAATCAGACCCTTTATGATCTGCTTATGAGCCATATTGGCAAGACCCATTACGAGTGCCGATAGCTTAACTGTAGCTCCGCCTTTTGTGAGGGCATTGCCAACAGTATACGGAGTAGCAAATTCCGAAACTTTTTTCTTTTTGTTTGCTCCTATCATACTTTTCCTCCTGGCATGCATTATATATGCCAATCCTTTAAACTAATTTATTCCAAGATTCCGGTCGCCCGGAACCTTGGAATCATATTCTGATCTACTTAATTATTTAAGAGAATCATTAAGCTGAGTATTGAAGTCCTCTGTCTTCTGAGCTGCATTGTCCTTTGTAATCTGGCCTTCTGCACCGTTCTGGAAAGCATCACCGAATGGTGTAGCTGCATCCCAGTAACCTGACATATCAATGATAGGCTGTGCTACTGAACAATCAGTTGAAACCTTAGCCATAGCTGCTGCTACAGGATCAGCTGCGATTTCCTCGTTTGTTGCAAGATCTTTGTTTACAGGAGCCTGTGCTCTTAACTTGAAGTGAGCAAGCTGTGCGTCCTCGCTGCCAAGGAATGCTGCAAGCTTAACTGCTACTTCCTGGTTCTTGCAGTTAGGGTTAACACCGATAGCCTTAGATCCTAAGAATGCCTTTAACTGGCAGTCTTTTCCACCAATATTGATTGTAGGAAGAGCTGCAACACCAACGTTCTCCTCACCAAGTGCCTCTTTAACTGCGTCATAGTTCCAGTTACCATTGAAGTAAGCGTTTACTGAACCATCCTTAAGTCCAGCAAGACCAAGTGATCCCTCATTGTTATCCATTACGAAGTTTGGATTTGCGAATAAATCTACGATGTAGTTTGTAACTGCTGTACCCTTATCTCCACCGAAATCATATCCGGCAGCCTTGTCTGTTCCGTCTCCGAAGATTGTACATCCGTTTGCTGCATAGAATGCATTGAGATACCAGCCGTTATCAAATGGGAATGAAACCTTACCCTTTGTAAGCATTGTATCAAGGCTCTTTACATCATCCTCAGAGAAAACTCTCTTGTCATAGTACATGAACCATGTGTTTGATGTATAAGGAACTGCGTAGATGTCTCCATCATATGTAACAGTTGCTGCCATAGCCTCTGAGTTAGATGTCTTAACATAATCTGCTGCCTCTCCACCTAACTTGGCAATAGCATTAGCCTTAACTAATGGCTCAAGCTGATCGTTTGCAAACATGTAAACATCAGCTGCTGCCTTAGGATCCTTTGTAACAACGTCCTTTGCATCACTCTCAGATGATGTAACATACTTGAACTCGATGTTGAAATCAGGATTTGCTTTAGCAAATGCCTCGCACTCTGTCTTGAGCCAAGCACCCTTTGCATCATCTAAATCCTCTGAAGGTCCCATTACTGTAATGGTCTCCTTACCGCCGTCCTTCTTGTCGGCTTTCTCTGTTCCATTTCCATTGCTGCTTCCGCATCCTGCAAACATTGTTGCTACCATAGATGCGCAAAGTAAAGATGCTAATACTTTCTTCTTCATATCTTCCTCTCCTTTTTGAATATAAAATGTAAAAAAGTATATATATAAATTGCCGTGCAACTTATATCAAATTAATTATCTGCGGTAAACCACCGCAATGTTTCTAATCCAGGCTATCTTTTCGTTGTCCAATCTGTGTGGCTTACTTGTCATGCGCCATCTCCAGTTATGTCCGACTGTCGAAGGATAATTCATCCTCGCCTCATTTCCAAGCTCTAATATATCCTGCATCTGGACTATCGCCAGCTCTGCGGTGCTGTGGTACAGCTCCCTGATAAGAGCATTTGGAACCTGTGATTTATTTTCAATATTCAGATACTCATACAGATAAGCAAGCTCATAATCTGTCTTGTCACTGAATGAACCAACTATCGTCTCATTGTCATGTGTGCCAATATATGCAACTACATGTGAATCGGTATAATTGTGTGGCAGATATTCGTTTGTCGGATCACCATCAAAAGCGAACATCATGACCTTAGTTCCCATCCAGCCCGATTTTGCAAGGAGCTTTTTCACTCCCGGTAAAAGGCTTGCTGATGTATAATCATCAGCCACTACATTAACCCCTTCAAGCTCTTCGTTAATTGCATTGACAAGCCTGCGTCCCGGTCCCTTGAACCATTTCCCGGATAGGCTCTTATCCTGTCCGTACGGTACCGCATATGCTTTCACAATTCCTGCGAAATGATCAATCCTGACAATATCAAAAAGCTCTCTGCATACACGCATTCGCTTTCTCCACCATGAGAAGTTGTCCTCCTTCATGGCATCCCAGTCATACATCGGATTGCCCCACACCTGTCCGCTCTCTGAATACTTATCAGGGCCGGCAGCTGCAACATACTCTGGTGTATCGTTTGCGCTCATCATAAAGAGTTGTCTCTCTGCCCACACATCCACACTGTCATATCCTACATAGAATGAGATATCACCTATTATGTAGACACCTTTTGAGTTAGCATAATTTTTTAAATCCTCCCATTGCTCGAAGAATTTATATTGACAGAACTTCCAAAAAGTAATTGTATTATAATTCTTTTTTTGGTACTTTTCAAGCGCAACCGTTTGCGGGTTTCTATACTCGCTTGGCCACTCGCTCCAATTTTTGTATAAATTGTCGGCTTTCAGTGTCATAAATAGTGCATATTGTTCAAGCCACTCCGACTGTTTTTTTACAAAATCCTGAAACTCTTGTGCATTTGTATCAAATCTTTCAAACGCTTTTTGTAAAATCTTGCATCTGTTCTGATGCAATGCTGCATAATCAATTTCTGATTCGTCTGTGCCCCAGTTATACCCCAGGATCTCTTCCTTCTCTAACAACCCCTCATCTACCAGCTTATCTAAATCTATGAAATAGATATTGCCCGCACAGCCTGATGATGGCTGATATGGACTATCGCCAAATATGGTGGGGCCTACCGGAAGAACCTGCCAGTACTTCTGTTTCAAATCACCAAGGAGATCAACAAAATTGTAAGCCTCTCTCCCAAGAGTACCTATACCATATGGTGACGGCAGACTCGAGATTGAAAGAAGTATTCCGGAGCCTCTGAGATTTTCTTTGGCCTCCAAATTACCATTCCTCTTTCCTAAAATTTTCTGTTTTTTTCGTATCTGAGATTATTTTATTTCCTATTGTCGGATTTGTCAATCTTTTTAGTGGTTTCAAACTCATTTTTGCCATTTTTCACGTAATTTACATTCATTTTTTGGTAGTTATTACCACAGTTTCAAAGATTTTTTTCGAAAAATTTATTACAGAAAATATTGCCTATTTCTGATAGTAAATGTATAATTTAATTATCACATAAGAAAGGACAAATACTATGGCTACTATTAAGGATATTGCCGCCCGGCTGGGCGTGTCAATCAGCACTGTTTCAAAGGGATTAAATGGTGCCAGCGATATAAGTGAGGAGCTTCGTCAGACAGTTTTAGACACTGCTGTCGAAATGGGCTACAGCACAAAGCGCTCCAGAAAGGTAGAAAACCGCAAGCTGGCTCTGTTTATTGAAAATATGAACTACGAGTCTATCGATGAGTTCGGATATGATGTAGTGCTTGGTTTCAAACAGAATGCTTTTAAGCACAAATGGGACGTGGACATCATCCCTGTCACACCTCAGCTTCAGGCAGAAGAAAAATATGATACATATATATTAAAGAATGGCTATTGTGGCGCATTTCTGGTAGGTTTTGCTCTTCACGATGAATGGATGCAGCAGCTCAAAAATACTACAATGCCTACCGTTTTGTTTGATAACTATATAGAAAACAATCCCAATGTAGCCTATGTAGGCACCGACAGCTACGAGGGCATTGACATGGCTGTAAAGCATCTGCACAATCTGGGCCATAAAAAGATTGCCTTTATCAATGGTTCTCTTTTTTCCCTGGTTTCGGATCAGCGTCAGGAAGCCTTTGAAAACTCTATGCGCAATGCCGGTCTTGAAATCTACCCGGAGCTCATGGGACACGGCTACTATATTCCTGAAACCGCACAGTATTACGTTTCAAATTTTATTGCAGCAGGTGCCACCGCTATCCTCTGCGGAAGCGACACTATAGCAAAGGGTGTTATCTCCGAGTGCCAGCTGCACGGCTTCAATGTGCCAAATGATATAAGTGTGGTCGGATTTGACGATGTCAAGTTTGCCGCAGCCCTTACCCCTCCTCTTACCACTGTCAGACAGGAGTGTAATGATCTGGGCCGCTGTGCATATATTATATTGAATTCGCTCATTCACCATATTCCAATCAGCCGCACACAGCTACGTCCAAGGCTGATTGAAAGAGAATCTACTGCACGAGTTTCCACCGCACATGCTGCTGAGGAATAGCCTGCATATATACCACCTTCCAAAGGAGGCAAAATTGTTCAAACGCAAACATGTAACCACTTTAATTACATATTCGCTGGTATTTTTCAGTGCAATCTCCATGACAGCCTGCTCTTTTTCGGATGTCTCTTATCTATTCAAGAGTCCCGCACAAAAGCAGGCTATTCTGCACAAATCACCTGCGTTTTGGGAGGATACCACAAGTGTTAAAGGAAGCAGCAACCTGTCTATCCTGCACAATGTCGCCTTTGAGGGGCAGCCATACAATGATACAAGACAGTTTGGTGATAACATCCTTATGGTAGGACAGGGCAGCTACAATAATTCCATCATAGAGACCGATGATCAATCTGTTCAGTATTCATTTGATGTATATAATCCCTGGTCCAATGAAATCACGGCAAGCCTCACTCACGACAAAACCGACTGTGATGACTACATGATAAAAGGTGACCGACTCTGGCTCATCAATTCCGATGCCGGCAGGGCAACAATCTATGATAAGGATTTAAAGGAGATAAAAACCTGCAAATATAATCCTGAGGACTATGATGGCAATTGCGATACATCAGATTCTGATGATGGCGATGTGCCGAATCCCGGCAATTATTATGATGTCTCACAGATTGCCACCTCCGCTGACGGAAAATACGCTCTCGTGTCAGGTGTCACACCCGATACCTACAAATATGCAGTCTCTGATATAAGGATTGACGATAACACAGTGCTTTCAACCTACGAAGGACAAAGTTTTTCCATGTCATGTGTCGACTCAAAGGGCTTTGTAATCGAGGCAGATACGGCCAACAATATCTGGAACTATCATTCATCCGATGGAGAAAACAGCTTTTTTTCACTGCCGGATGTGGTGGATGTGACTTTGGCAGAGGATGGTGACATGCTCATACGATGCCAGGATTTATCCTCGGACAACATCATCAGTTACTATAAATATTCACCCGCCACCGGTGTCAGTTCATCCTTTTCATACAACCTGGCAACACGAAGCACAGGCAAAATGTCCGACAGCTCATCCGACTCTGCGGCAGCCGATACCAAGACCTACTGTTCTGCCAACTCGGTATATCTGCCTGATGCAAACTGTGTGATGATGCTTTTGTACACAGCGCAGTGCAACCCGGAAATTCTCATCTGGTCACTCGACAAGGGCAAGAATGACAGAAAAGCCGAAATCACGTCATACAATGACTGTGATACACTGCTACAGGCCTTACGCGATGATGGCTCATATGTATCCCCATATTCTGCCATAGACTCCTCTGACAGTACCGATGAAAATCAGGAGGCTATGGAGGAGGCCGGGAAGGATTCTGACTACAATACATACGGCGATGAGGTCACTCTGATCTCCGACACCGCTTCATATGACTGGGGTGATTTATCCGACATAAATGCACGTATCACAGCGCTTGAACAGAAATACGGCTTTTCCATATATTTCGGGCCTGAGGTGCCAAAGAGAATTGATTACTACGATATCCATCAATTTAAGAACAAGGATAAGCTGTCGGTCGCTCTGGATTCGCTTGAGGAAATACTTGGCTGTTTCCCTGATGACTTTTTCACACAGCTGTGTTATGGCGATATAAGAGGCATGCGAATCTATCTGTGCGGTGATATTTCATCAGGCCACTCAGATATGATAAATGAGCCAAGCGGCTTCGTAAATATAATAAACAACCACAATGTGATGGTTCTAAACTGCAACTACAGCTGGGATTTCAGCTACACTGTAGGCCATGAGATTTCCCATCTGATTGACCAGAGACTTACATTCATACACACCTACGATGAAAAGAGCGAGTTTTCTGAGGGGAAATGGAACAGCTTTAACCCTGACAGCTTCTCTTATGATGATAGCTACGCAAACTACAATCCGGATGATCCATCGAACCACATATCCGGGTATTTCATTGATTCCTACGGCATGACCTTTGCAACAGAGGATCGCTCTGAAATATTCGGAACCGCGATAGATGATTATATTAATGGCATCTATGATGATGCAAGATTCACAGATGATTCGCCGATACGAAACAAGCTGGACTACTACAGCAGATGTATCCGCGATGGCTTTGATACAAAGGGCTGGCCTGATACGATGGCGTGGGAGTCTGTGCTTACCGCCACCGGGGCGCAGTCCGATTAAATGATAATTTCAGAATAACACAAAAACCTCAAGTCATACGACTTGAGGTTTTTTAATGGGCAGAGATGGATTCGAACCATCGAAGCAAGTTGCAGCAGATTTACAGTCTGTCCCCTTTGGCCACTCGGGA
>OOCP01000462.1_pt1 | contig 52099 bp, 50 predicted proteins | sample 1671511 | NCBI WGS metagenome assembly OOCP01 (sample SAMN06348164, study PRJEB24527) | human gut metagenome | biome: human gut; feature: ankylosing spondylitis patient; material: feces | host: Homo sapiens | place: China | collected 2015-10 | reverse complement strand
GGCAAAAATCCCATCAGCGAAGCTGATCTGGAATGGATTTTTGCACGTAACTATGAAGGTACTGAATAGTTACAAATTATAAATGAAAGGGGGAAGAACGCCTATGTCAACCCAGTCTAAGCGGATCGTCCGGGCCTACCTGCTGTTATTTGTCCTGCTTGCAGCCTTAAGCTTTCTGAGCCTGGCCGTCGGCAGCGTGCGCGTATCGGCAGCAGATATTCTTGTGGCCCTGGGTGGAAAAGAGGGGACTGATATGACCCGTCATATTCTCTTTGATATCCGCCTCCCCAGAATGCTGGCGGCGTTGATCCTCGGCGGGGCGTTATCGGTGTCGGGCTTTCTGCTGCAGACATTTTTCTCGAATCCCATCGCCGGCCCCTTCGTCCTTGGAATCTCTTCCGGCGCGAAGCTCGCCGTTTCGATCTTCATGATCCTGTTTCTCGGACAGGGACTCATCATGAATTCCTGGGTCATGATCGGTGCGGCTTTTCTCGGTGCAATGGCCTCCATGGGCTTCGTGCTGGCGGTCTCAAAAAAGCTTCCTCAGATGTCCATGTTAGTGGTAAGCGGGATCATGATCGGATATATCTGTTCGGCGGCAACGGATTTTATCGTAACCTTCGCCGATGACTCCAATATCGTGAACCTCCACAACTGGTCCATGGGCAGCTTTTCCGGCATCTCCATGGACGGGGTAAAGATCTGTCTCCTTGTGACTGCAGCAGCTCTCTTTTGTTCCATGCTGCTCTCAAAAGCCATGGGTGCCTATCAGCTGGGGGAGGTCTACGCGAGAAACATGGGTGTCAATATCAAACGGTTCCGGATCGAGCTGATCCTGTTATCCAGCATTCTTTCCGCTACAGTGACAGCCTTTGCGGGCCCCGTCTCCTTCGTGGGGATCGCGGTGCCCCATATGATCAAACAGCTGTTTAAGACCGCGAAGCCCATCGTTGTGATCCCGGGATGTTTCCTTGGCGGTGCAGTATTCTGCCTGTTCAGCGATCTGCTGGCGAGAACGTTGTTTTCACCGACAGAACTTTCCATCAGTTCTGTGACGGCGGTGTTCGGAGCGCCGGTGGTGATTGCCATGATGATAAAAAGAGTGAAACGTTGATAGGAATAGTCTGAAAGGAGAGCCCATGCAGAACTACCTGACAGCAGACAATTTAACCGTCGGATACCGCGGAAAACCGATCCTGTCCGACATCTCCATGAACATCCGCCGCGGATCCATCGTCACGCTGATCGGACCGAACGGGGCTGGAAAATCCACGATCTTAAAGAGCATCATCCGGGAACTTTCCCCATTAGGCGGAAGTGTATTTCTTGACGGCACAGCCCTGGAGGATTACTCGGATCCTGATTTTGCGAAAAAGACCGCGGTGGTCATGACGGGTCGGCCGGATCCGGAGCTTATGACGTGTTTTGACGTGGCGGCAGCAGGAAGATATCCGTATACCGGGCGGTTCGGGATCCTGTCCAAAGAAGACAAGAAAAAGGTCATGGATGCCCTCGAAATGGTCCGGTGCGAAAGCCTTGCGGATGTCCTGTTCCAGAACACCAGCGACGGACAGAAACAGCGGATCCTCTTAGCCCGGGCGATCTGCCAGGAACCGGAGCTTCTCGTTCTCGACGAGCCCACATCCTTTCTCGATATCCGGCACAAACTGGAGCTTCTCGATATCTTGAAGAAACTGGTCCATGAGCGCAATGTGGCAGTCCTCATGTCGCTTCACGAGCTGGATCTTGCGGAGAGGATCTCTGACTATGTGCTCTGCGCGGAAAACGGGACCATCGGGAGAACAGGGACGCCCCAGGAGGTGTTTGAGGGAGACTATATCGCAAAGCTCTACGGAATCGAACACGGGAGCTATCTGACGTCCCTTGGATTTCCGGAACTCCCGAGAACAGACGGAGCGCCGGGGGTCTTTGTCATCGGCGGCATGGGGAGCGGGATTCCTGTGTACCATGCCTTAAACCGGGCGGGGATCCCCTTTGCGGCGGGCGTGATCCATGAAAACGATATGGAGTACCAGACAGCGAGAGTGCTGGCAGCAGAAGTGATCCGGGAAGCGGCCTTCGAACCGGTGGGAGAGCAGGCGTTTCTTAGGGCGAAGAAAGTGCTAGAGTCCTGTGAGGCCGTTTTCTGCCCGTTAAACGTCTTCGGAACTATGAATAAAAAAAACCGGGAACTTCTCCGGATCGGAACGGAACTCGGAAAATTACGGCAAATTCATCTTGACAAATCTGATTCCGGTGATATACTAAATGACAAGTGAAAAAACAACACGTTGACAGGAAGAGTACGTTCGGAAACTGCTCAGAGAGGGATACATTTGGTGAGAGTTATCCTGCACGGAACGAGCTGAAGACCACCCTGGAGTGTCCCTTAATCGGGAACGGTGATTCCGTTATCATCAAATGAAGTGGTATAGAAATTCTATACAAGCAGGGTGGAACCACGGGTAATCTCGTCCCTTGATTATGTGAAAACGCATAATCAAGGGACTTTTTTATTTACGCGAACAACGAGCCAAAGTCCGCGCTTGCGCGAGACCTTGGCGACTGCCGCGATAACAAGGGGAAACTCGCGAAGCGTGTTTTCACTTGTTTGCGCGAGTGACAAAACAGAGACTGTGTTCACACAGGAAACTGAAAACGCGGTATTACAAGCCACGGCTCGCGTGAGATTTTCACTGAGAAAAAGCAGCTGTAAAATATCTCGGCTGCACGAAATTTTTCCAAGAGAAAAAGGAGAATGAACATGAAAGTAACATTAAAAGACGGCTCTTTTAAAGAGTATGCACAGCCGATGGCTGTCATCGACATCGCAAAAGACATCAGCGAAGGTCTTGCAAGAATGGCCTGTGTCGCAGAGATCGACGGAGAAGTAAAGGATCTGCGCACGATCGTTGACAAGGACTGCACTTTAAATATCTTCACAGCAAAGGATCCAGAAGGACTTGCAGCACTCCGCCACACAGCAAGCCATGTAATGGCTCAGGCGATCAAGCGAATCTGGCCGGAGACAAAGCTTGCCATCGGTCCGTCCATTGCTGACGGTTTCTACTACGATATCGACCGTGATGAACCGGTAACATCCGACGACCTCGCAAAGATCGAGGCTGAGATGAAGAAGATCATCAAGGAAGCTCTCCCGTTAGAGCGTTTTGAGCTTCCGAGAGCAGAGGCGATCGCCCTTATGAAAGAGAAGAACGAGCCGTACAAGGTAGAGCTCATTGAGGATCTTCCGGAAGATTCCATCATCAGCTTCTACAAGCAGGGTGAGTTCACCGACCTCTGTGCAGGTCCGCACCTCATGAATACAAAGGAAGTCGGCAAGGCATTCAAGCTCATGAACATCGCAGGCGCTTACTGGCGCGGAAGCGAGAAGAACAAGATGCTGACCCGTATCTACGCAACAGCCTTTGCGAAAAAAGAGGACTTAGACGCTTACGTTACCATGATGGAAGAGGCGAAGAAGCGTGACCACAGAAAGCTCGGCAAAGAGCTCGGTCTCTTCATGATGAGCGATGCAGGCCCAGGATTCCCGTTCTTCCTTCCAAAGGGAATGATCTTAAAGAACACACTCCTTGACTACTGGCGCGAGATCCACAAAAAAGCAGGTTATGTAGAAATCTCCACACCGATCATCTTAAACAGAAGCCTCTGGGAGACATCCGGTCACTGGGATCACTATAAAAACAACATGTATACAACCGTCATCGACGGCGAAGATTACGCCATCAAACCGATGAACTGCCCGGGCGGCGTTCTTGTTTACGCTTCCGAGCCGCGTTCCTACCGTGACCTTCCGCTCCGTATGGGTGAGCTCGGTATCGTTCACCGCCATGAGAAATCCGGTCAGCTTCACGGACTCATGCGTGTACGCTGCTTCACACAGGATGATGCCCATATCTTCATGACTCCGGAGCAGATCCGTGATGAGATCAAGAACGTAGCAGGTCTGATCAACCAGGTATATTCCCTGTTCGGATTCAAATATCATGTAGAGCTTTCCACAAGACCGGAAGACTCCATGGGAAGCGACGAGGACTGGGAGCTTGCAACAAACTCCTTACAGGGCGCATTAGACGACCTTGGACTTGACTATGTGATCAACGAAGGAGACGGCGCATTCTACGGTCCGAAGATCGACTTCCATCTGGTAGACGCGATCGGCAGAACATGGCAGTGCGGTACGATCCAGCTTGACTTCCAGCTTCCGCAGCGTTTCGAGCTCGAGTACATCGGCGCTGACGGTGAGAAGCACAGACCGATCATGATCCACCGCGTATGCTTTGGCTCCATTGAGCGTTTCATCGGTATCCTGATCGAGCACTTTGCCGGCGCATTCCCGACATGGCTTTCACCGGTTCAGGTTAAGGTCCTCCCGATTTCCGAGAAGTACGAGGAGTACGCAAAATCTGTCAAGGCAGCTCTTGACGCAGCTGACATCCGTGCTGAGATCGACCTTCGTTCTGAGAAGATCGGCTACAAGATCCGTGAGGCACAGGGTCAGAAGATCCCGTACATGTTAGTTGTCGGCCAGAAGGAGCAGGCCGATGGAACTGTATCCGTAAGAAGCCGCTTCAAAGGCGACGAGGGCGCTGAAGATCTCAACGTATTTATCGCAAACATCAAGGCTGAGATCGCTGGCCGTGTAAACCGTCCGGTCGAGGTTAAAAAGGAGGAGGAGAAATAATCCTCTGCTCGTTTAACCAGGTGCTGAAATTTCAGATTTTCGCCGGTCTTCGGAATTTTCCGGGGACCGGCTTTTTTTCTGTTTTTTGTCTGTCTGCTTGCACTTTTTTCCGAATGATGGTATCATATTACGGAATATGACCGTTGGGAGGTTTATCAATTGGCGAAGAAAAAGAACAAGAAAGTCGTTCGTTATCGCCGGCCCCTGAATATCAATGTGGGCATGATCATTTTTGCCCTTATTTTCTTATATATGGCATTTTATCTCTATACCTACCTTCGCAGGGACAAGGTGGAGTTTTATGAAGTTGTGGAGGGAAGTATCGTAAACGATACGAGGCACACCGGAATCATTTTCCGGACAGAGGAGCCGAAATACACGGACCGTGCCGGAAATATCAACTTTTATCTGAGAGAGGGGAAAAGGGCAGCTGTCGGTACGAGAGTCTATTCCATTGATGAGACGGGAACGCTTTCCGCCCTGCTCGCGGAAAAAACGGACGGGTCTGTAGCCCTCTCAAAGGAAAACCTCGCTTCCTTAAAAAAGCAGCTGTCCAGCTTCAGCCAGACATTCACGAACGAAGATTTCCGGGAGGTCTATGATACGAAAAACACCCTGGATGCGGAAGTCCTGGAGTATGTGAGCGTTGATACCTTAAAAAATCTCGACAGCGCAGTCTCTGAACTGGGCGGAAATTTCACCCAGGTGCGGGCGGATCAGTCCGGCATTGTGTCCTACTCGGTGGATTCCATGGAGACACTGACACCGAACCAGGTGACAGCGGATATGTTTGACAAGAGTTCCTACAAGAAATCCAGCGTGCGCTCAGGACAGCTCGTGGAGACCGGGGCACCGGCCTACAAGATCATCACCTCCGAGGACTGGTCCATCGTGTTCCCGATGTCGGAGCAGGAGCTTACCACTTATAATGGAAAGACTTCCCTCGCCGTGAAGTTTAACGGCAGGGATCTTGAGACCTCCGGCGCGTTCTCCACAGTGACAGGCGGAGATGGAAAGACATACGGAAAACTCGATTTTTCTAAATATATGGAACAGTTTGTTTCCGACCGGTATGTGGATTTTGAGATCGTGACCGATGAAGTCCGGGGACTCAAGATCCCGAGAAGCTCCGTCACCGATGTGACTTTCTATGTGATCCCGAAGGATTATTATGTGAGCGCAAAGAAGGATTCTTCCGATTCCTCCTCCGTCTCCCAAAGCGGCTTCCGCAAGGAGACCTACGCGGATGGAAAGACGGTGGGTGTCATCACTTCGTGCACGATCTACTACGCGGATGATGAATACTATTACGTGGATGCCGGGGAGAACAGTGAACTGAAAGCCGGGGATTTCCTTACAAAGGACGATTCCGAAGAGCGTTACCAGATCGGAATGACCCAGACGGTACAGGGCGTCTACAATATCAACCGTGGATACGCGGTATTCAGAAGGATTGAGATCCTTTCTTCGAATGATGAGTATTACACCATCAAAAAGGGCACCGATTATGGTCTGTCCGTCTACGACCACATCGTCCTGGATGCCAACGCCGTGACCGGAAACGGAATGATCATCTATCAGTAGGAGGTTTTTATCATGTCAGTTGCAGAGAATATAAAGAACGTAAGGGAACGAATGAACGCAGCCTGCCTTCGCGCGGGAAGAGATCCGAAGGAGGTCACCCTGATCTCCGTCAGCAAGACGAAGCCGGTCTCCATGTTGATGGAGGCCTATGAGGCGGGAGAGCGCGACTACGGCGAGAATAAGGTACAGGAGATCACGGAGAAGCGCCCGCAGATCCCGGAGGACGCAAAGTTCCACATGATCGGCCATCTCCAAACAAACAAGGTCGGACAAGTCATCGACAAAGTGGTCCTGATCCACTCCTGTGACAGCGTCCACCTGGCAGAGAAGATCGAGAAGGAAGCCGCAAAGCGCGATATGATCGCCAATGTGCTCCTTGAGGTCAATGTGGCGAGAGAGGAGAGCAAATTCGGCATGTTCTTAGAGGACGTAATTCCGAATTTAAAGGAGATCCAGGCATTTCCCCATGTCTGCGTAAAGGGAATGATGACCATTGCACCAAATGTCGAAAATGCAGAAGAAAATCGAAAATATTTTAAAGAATTATATCAATTATATGTTGACATCAAAAATAAAAACATTGATAATGGTACTATGAGTGTGCTGTCCATGGGTATGACCGGTGACTTCGAGGTAGCCGTTGAGGAGGGTGCAACCATGATTAGAGTAGGAACCGGAATCTTTGGTTCCAGATAGATTGGAGAGAACTAGATATGAGCTTTTTAGGCAAGATTATGGATACGATGCGTCTGAACGACGATGAAGATGACGATTACTTCTTAGATGACGATTATGAGGATGAAAAGCCGGCGAGAAAGAACCTTTTCAAGAAGCAGACAGCTGATGATTTCGATGATTATGAGGAGGAGAAGCCAAGATTTTTACCCCGCACCACCAACAGCAATAAGGTTGTTCCGATGCGCCGCGGAAGCGGAATGGAAGTTTCCTTAATTAAACCGACCTCCTTAGATGACGCAAAGGAGATCTGCGATTACCTGCTTGCCGGAAAGGCAGTAGTCCTTAATATGGAGGGAATCCACACCGAGACCGCACAGCGGATCATCGATTTCACATCCGGATCCACATATTCCATGAACGGAAATCTCCAGAAAATTTCCAACTACATTTTTATCGCAACCCCGCAGTCCGTTGAGCTGTCCGGTGACTTCCAGGATCTTCTTACCGGAGGAAACTTAGACGTATCCGGACTCAACATCCATCTTTAATTAAGGATCCATATGGAAAAGGAAGAACAGCTTTTTAGGAAGCGGATCCAGGAACTGGCAGAAAACGCTTACTCCCGCGATATCCCGCTTCACACAGATTTTCTGACGCTCGCAGAACAGACTGTCTTCCAGAATATGTCGGCTACACTGCCGCCGGTGAAGTTCGTACTTTCCGGCGGCTTTCCGATGTCTGAAAGAAAGGTTTTGTGCTTTCTGGCGTCCTATGAGGAGGAACTTTACGCGCCGCCCTTCGTGTGTTTAAAGATCGTTCCCGCAAACAGGCGCTTCGCGGAGAAGCTCACCCACAGAGACTATCTCGGGGCGATCATGAATCTCGGAATCGAGAGGGCCATGATCGGGGACATCGTCCTGCAGGATGGAAATGCCTGGGCGTTTGTCATGGAAAAGATGAGCAGATATCTTGCGGAGAATCTCACGATGATCCGGCACACCTCTGTTGTCACGGAGATCACGGCAGATTTTTCTGAGCTTCCGGAGCCAGAGATGGAGGAAATTTCAGGAACAGTGAGTTCCGTCCGCCTGGATTCTGTTATCGCGCTTTGCGGAAGACTTTCCAGGACGAGGGCAGCATCATATATCGAAGGCGAGAAGGTCTCTGTCAACGGGGCTGTCTGCACGAATGTATCGCTGAATCTGCGGGGAGGAGAGATCTTATCGATCCGCGGCATCGGCAAATTCCGGTTTGGCGAGCCAGGAAATCTTACGAAAAAGGGGCGGACATCTGTCGTGGTGTACCGCTATAAATAGGAGGTTAGCCTTATGATCACAGAACATGTAAACCGGATCCCTGTCCATCTCGACGGGAAGACCATTTATGATATCGTACTGGAAGATTCTTTTGACGCACTTGCAAAGGAGATCTCCGCGCTGGGCACTGAGAAGAAAAAGATCTGCATCATCGCGGATTCCAACGTGTCTGACTTGTATCTTGATGAAGTGACAAAGATCCTTTCCGGTTGCTGCCGTGAGGTCACATCCTACGTGTTCCCGGCAGGAGAAGAGAATAAGAACCTGAAGACAGTCCAGGGCGTTTACGAGCACCTGATCTTAAACCATTATGACAGAAAGGATCTTCTTGTGGCTTTAGGCGGCGGTGTCACGGGAGACCTCTGCGGATTTGTGGCTGCAACCTATCTCCGCGGCGTGGATTTTGTCCAGATCCCGACAACACTGTTGTCCCAGGTGGACTCCGGAATAGGCGGAAAGACCGGTGTAGACTTTGATTCCTACAAAAATATGGTAGGCGCTTTCCACATGCCGAAGCTTGTATACACGAATGTGTCCGTACTTCGCACACTTCCGGACGATCAGTTCTCCGGCGGCATGGGAGAGGTCATCAAGCACGGCCTGATCCTCGATAAAGAGTACTTTGACTGGATCCAGACGAACAGGGCGAAGATCCTCGCAAAAGACGCGGACACCTTAAAGCTTCTGATCCAGGGCAGTGATTTCATCAAGCGTGAGGTTGTTGAGATCGACCCGACGGAACAGAATGAGCGCGCGACCTTAAACTTTGGCCACACATTAGGCCATGCCATTGAGAAATTAAAGAACTTTACGATGCTTCACGGCCACTGTGTCGCTGTCGGTGCCCTGGCTGCCATGAATATCTGCAAAGAGCGCGGACTTGTAAAACAGGATGAGATCGACGCATACAAGGCACTGATGGAGTATTTCTCTATCCCGACATGCGTTTCCGGCCTTAATACGGAAGAAGTCATCGTTGCGACAAAAAATGATAAGAAGATGGAAGCCGGCGTTATCAAGTTTATTCTTTTAGACCGTGTGGGTCATGCCTATATCGACCGCACCGTCACGAAGGATGAGATGGAACGCGCCCTGGCAACTATTTTCAGATAGGAGTTTTTATGAATACCATCGGAAAACGCTACGGTGTTCTTGCCGTATGTGCCACCCTGCTCATCGCTCTGGACCAGTGGGCGAAGAGTATGGCTTACAACACGCTGCGGGTCAATGGGCCGCTTGTGCTGATCAAGGGAATCTTTGAGCTTCTGTACTCGGAAAACAGGGGCGCTGCCTTTGGAATTCTTCAGGGAAAACAGTGGTTTTTCTTCCTGGTTGCTGCGGCTGTTGTGATCGCGGTCCTTGTTTTTGTGGCAAAGCTTCCTTCCGGGAACCGGTATCTGCCGCTCTATATTTCCATGGTCCTTCTTCTTTCCGGCGCGGTCGGAAACCTGATCGACCGTGCGGTGAGAGGATTTGTGGTGGATTTCTTCTACTTCAGCCTCATCGATTTCCCGATCTTTAATGTGGCAGACTGTTATGTAGTCTGCGCGGCCGGACTTCTGATCCTTCTCATCGGCTTTTTCTATAAGGAAGATGAGCTTTCCTTCCTTTCATCGAAAAAAGGAGAATAACCAGTGAGAGAAGAATATTTTGTGACGGAGGAGACGGCGGGAGACCGGATCGATAAGTTCCTTGCGGAACAGTATGAGAATCTTTCACGCTCCTTCCTCCAGAAGCTTTTAAAATCAGGGGAAGTTATGGTGGACGGACGTCCGGTGAAGGCGAGCTACAAGGTGGCTGAGGGGGATCTTATCTCCTTCGAGGTGCCGGAGGCTGTGGAGCCGGAGATCGTGCCGGAGGATATTCCACTGGATATTTTATATGAGGACCATGATGTGATCCTTGTAAATAAGCCGAAGGGGATGGTGGTTCATCCGGCTGCTGGACATTATACGGGGACATTGGTGAATGCGCTGATGTTTCACTGTAAGGAAGACCTCTCCGGGATCAACGGAGTTCTGCGCCCGGGAATCGTCCACAGGATCGATATGGACACCACCGGCGTCATCATTGCATGCAAGAATGATCTCGCCCACAATTCCATAGCGGCACAGCTCAAGGAGCATTCCATCACCCGCCGTTATCAGGCGATCGTTCACGGAGCCCTGAAGGACGATGAGGGAGTGATCGACGAACCTATCGGGAGAAGCCCAAAGGACCGGAAGAAGATGGCAGTCAATTATAACAACGGAAAATCCGCAGTGACCCATTACAAGGTGCTCACACGGTTTAAGGATTTCACCCATATCGAGTGCCGCCTGGAGACGGGTAGAACGCACCAGATCCGCGTCCATATGGCAAGCATTGGACATCCGCTCTTGGGTGATGCCGTTTATGGTCCGGCGAAATGCCCGTATAAGCTTCAGGGGCAGACGCTGCACGCAGGGATTTTAGGGTTCGTGCATCCGCGGACGGGGGAGTATATGGAGTTTTCGGCACCGTTGCCGGAATATTTTGAGGAGCTTTTGAGAAAATTGCCGGGATAATTTTTCCCGGCTTTTTTGTGCAATAAGAAATTCCTCAAAACGTGCCAATGATGCGCACTCGCACGAGGATGTGGATTGTCGCAAGCGACCGCGCTCGGCGCGGGAATGTGCCTTGGCACATTCTTACTTATTCTGCTTTATGCATATACTGATACAAAAATTCAGAAAATTCATGGGATAACTCTTGCATATTGACTGCAATTTTTGTATAATATAGCTATCAGAAGGCTTGATGACAGAAAGGAGCTGTGGCATATGAGTGATAACCTTATTATTACGATCGGAAGAGAATGCGGAAGCGGAGGAAGACATATCGGGCAGGCATTAGCAGAAAAACTCGGTGTAAAATGTTATGACAAAGAGCTCCTGAATCTGGCCGCAAAAGAGAGCGGTCTCTGTAAAGAGCTGTTTGAGACCCACGACGAGAAGCCGACGAGCAGTTTCTTATATTCCCTGGTAATGGATACATATTCCCTTGGATATACGAACTCTGCATATATGGATATGCCGATCAACCACAAGATCTTCCTTGCGCAGTTTGATACGATCAAAAACCTTGCGGACAAGGAATCCTGCGTAATTATCGGACGCTGTGCTGACTACGCGCTGGCTGATTATCCGAACGTGGTATCCGTATTTATTACAGCCGACGAGGACGTGAAGATCAAGACTTTGATGGAACGCCATAAGATTTCTGAGTCCCAGGCGAAGGATGTCATGATCAAGACCGATAAAAAACGTGCCAGTTACTATAACTATTATTCCAGCAAGCGCTGGGGCGACTCCAGAAGCTATGATCTCTGCCTGAACAGCAGCAAGATCGGGTATGACGGAGTTGTGAAGATGATCCAGGATTTTGTGGAGATCAAGAAAGGTTATAAGAAGTAAGTGATATTAAGATTGGGCAGGGAGCAGAGTTAAATCTGTTGCCTGCCCGTTTCTTTGTGGAAAAAAGGAAAGATCCCGACTATATTCCGAATGATCCAATGGAAATTGAGCATGTAGACAAATTTTTGAAGCTGATGGCAGTTTTAACGGGCGATAATCGATATGTTGATATCGTGAAGCTCGATGGAAAGGAGATTGTAAACATGTGTGATGTTGCAACGAGATTAGAGAATCTTGGTATATAGAAAGGTCTTGCGGCCTACCATCAGACGACGCATCTCTACTTCTCGCTGGCTTCGGTGGATAATTTCGCGAAGAACGGCCGTGTGAGTCACGTGATCGCGAAGGGCATCGGCCTCATAGGCATCCGGATCGTAGGCACCGCGGGCCCGGAGGGAACGCTCGACTTCAAGGGCAAGTGCCGTGGCGATAAGAAGGTGCTGGTACTGATTCTCGAGAAGATGAAGGAACTCGGATACAACGGCGGCAGGGTCATCATCGCGCACAACCAGAACGAGGCGGCGGCGCTGCAGCTCAAGATGCGGATCGAGGAGCTGTTCGGTACCTTCAATGGCGTGATCCACCCGGAGCGGGCGCTGTGCTGCTACTATGCAAAGACGGGCTCGGTGATGGTCGGGTTTGAAGCATAAACGTGTCGAAGTGGCTGAAGAATGCGGCTTTGAGATGACTGGCTTTAAGGCGTAAAAGCCGGCCTAGATCTCATCTTGATGCTTTGAAATGTAAAATATTCTTGACATAATGACGCATCCAATATATACTATAGATGTAAGATATATTTTACATTATGTCGGAAGGAGGACGACGGATATGTCAGAGATTTTATCATTTACGGCTGCATTTATCGCGGTTCAGATATTCAAGATCATCATGTTTAAGAAGGATAAGGATTACAGTGGTTATGATGAGCGGCAGGAACTGATTCGAGGGAGAGCATTTCGCTACGGCTTTTTGACATTGGCCTTCTCGCTTGCGGCAGTGATGCTGTGGGAGGAGTGCGTGGGTGCACTGCCGATCGAGTTTTCACTCCTCATGATGGCCTGCCTCATGGTGGGATGTCTGGTGGTCATCCTCTATGATATCTGGAAGGATGCGTACTGGGGCATCCGGCAGGCGTCGGGCTCGAACGCAGCCATCGTGCTCATGGTGGCGGTGATGGTGATGCAGTACCTGAGTTTCCGGGGGCATGCCAGTGCTGGCGACGTGATCGTCGATGGCATCCTCACCTGGGATGGCGGCATCTATCTCCTGATCTTTGCGTTCTTCGCGCTGATCATCGTGAACCTGCTGCTGAAAGCGTGGGTGGACAAACGGGGAGGTTCGGCGGAATGAAAAACCGGACGATGAAATTCGTGAAAAATGGTGTCGATCGGTGGGAGGTCTGCTGAAATGAAAAACCTGAAGATGAAATCGGCGCGGGCGGCGCTGGATCTGTCGCAACAGCAGCTGGCGGATCTCGTCGGCGTGTCGCGGCAGACCATCAACGCCATCGAAAAGGGCGATTATAACCCGACGATCCGACTCTGCATCGCGATCTGCAGGGCGCTGAACCGGACACTGGACGAACTGTTCTGGGAGGAGCCGTGAACCTGGCTTCAAAAACGTTTGAAATGAAGGAAAAGACTCCTTAGGATGAAAGAGAAGAAGCGGATTTGATTGATTAGAGCGCGGATTGATGTATGGTGACAAAATGGAGAAGATCAGATTTCAGATATGTGAAAAGGAGCTTACGCTGTATCCGGCGCAGGGAGAAAACCGGCCACTGATCGTTTTCAATACGGTGATGGGAGACGGGGAAGAGCTTGCGCAGGCGCTGCGGGCGATGGATGCGCCGGACTGCAATCTGCTGGTGGTCGGAAAGCTTCAGTGGTATCACGATATGACGCCGTGGAGTTGTCCGCCGCTGTCGAAGCGTGGTCCGGCTGCTACGGGAGGAGCGGATGCCTATCTGGAGACATTGGCGTCGGAAATCGTGCCGGCAGCCAGGAAAAAAATCCGGGGAAGCGCGCCGTACGTCGGCATCGCCGGGTACTCGCTGGCTGGGCTTTTTGCGCTCTATGCGATGTACCGCTGCGACTGCTTCGCGTGGGTGGCCAGCATGTCCGGCTCCCTGTGGTTTCCGAAGTTCCGGGAATACGTGCTTCGGCATGAACTGATGCGGCAACCGGAGATGCTCTACATGTCGCTAGGGGATGCCGAGGCGAAGACGAAGCATGCGGTACTGAAAACCGTGCAGGAAAATACAGAGGCGATCGTCAGGCACTATCAGGAGGTCGGCGTGAATGTGCGCTGGGAGCTGAACCCCGGAAATCACTTCCGGGACGTGGCGATGCGAAGCGCAAAAGGTATCAAGGCGATACTGGAAGCGTGAAGAATGAACTGCGTTTATAAAGAATGGCATCGAAAACGTAACCGATTTCGATACCATTTGGGCATAAAGCAGAGCTGCCGCCCAGCAAAAAATATTTGCTAATGCGACAGCCCCTAATAATATTGAATATAAATTTGGTAATTATTCCACCGTCACAGATTTCGCCAGATTTCTCGGCTGATCCACATCGAGGCCTTTCTGGACGGAAGCGTAGTAGGCGATGAGCTGGAGGACGACGGCGATCGGGAATACGGTGAATTTATCATCTTCCTTCGGGATGCGGATGATCACATCGGCGATTCCCTCGTCGACAGCGGTATCTTCCGTTACAAGGAGTACCACATAGGCACCTCTCGCCTTTACCTCACGGATGTTGGAGATGGTCTTCGCGAAGATGTGTTTCTGGGTCGCGATGGCGATCACCGGGACATGGTCTGTGATCAGGGCGATGGTTCCGTGCTTTAATTCACCTGCTGCGTAAGCCTCCGCGTGGATGTAGGAGATCTCCTTTAACTTTAACGCGCCTTCCAAGGAGAACGCGTAGTCCATGCCGCGGCCGATAAAGAACACATCCGGGTAATTCACGATGTGGGTGACGATCTCATTGATCGTATTCTCATCGCGGATCATGGTCTCCATGGCGGAAGCGCAGTTTAAGAGATCACTCATGAACTGCTCTGCATGTTCCTCCGTATATACGCCGCGTACAAGTGCCATGCGGCAGAAGAGAAGATAGAGGGCAGCGATCTGTACCGTGTAGGCTTTTGTGCTCGCCACGGCGATCTCAGGGCCTCCATGGGTATAGATCACGTAGTCGCTCTCGCGGGCGATCGTGGATCCCTTTACGTTTACAACTGAAATTACAGTGGAACCGCATTCCCTTGCGAGTCGGAGTGCCGCCAGGGTATCGATGGTCTCGCCGGACTGTGAGATCACGATGGTGAGGGTCGAGTCATCGATCAGCGGCTCCTCGTAGCGGAACTCAGAGGCGATGGACACGGTCACCGGAATTCTGAGGCGCGGCTCAATGAGGGCTCTCGCCACCATTCCCGCATGCATGGCAGTTCCACAGGCGATGACACGGATATTTGTGATCCGCTTTAAGAGCTCATCCGGGATCTTCTCATCGGAGAGGTCCGGGAGACCTTTTGTGAGGCGCGGAAGAATCGTCTTTTTTAATACTTCCGGCTGCTCGTGGATCTCCTTCATCATGAAATGCGGGAAGCCGTTCTTCATGGCTGCGTCCGTGTTCCAGGATGCCTCGAGGATCTCCGGCTCCACCTTTGTACCGTCAAGCTCGTAGAGGCTCGCGTGGTAGGCAGTGAGCTGTACGATCTTTCCTTCCGGGACAACAAAGTATTTTTTTGAGTACGGAAGAAGAGCCGTCAGGTCAGAGGCGATCATGGCTCCGGAAGCTGTGTAAGCGGCTACAAGCGGGCTTACGTTTCTCACTGCATAAACTTCACCCGGCCGGTCCTCAAACATGATACAGAAGGCGTAGGAACCTTCTAGCTGTCTTAAGAACTCATGGATGGAGGAGAACGGGTCACCGTTGTAGATCTCGTTTAAGGTCGCAGCGGCAACTTCCGTGTCTGTCTGGGAATGGAGCTTTCCCTCCAGGTGGTATTTTGCTGTCAGGGCATGGTAGTTCTCGATGATGCCGTTATGGATCATCGTCACTTTTCCTGCCACATGCGGATGGGCATTCTCACTTGTCACGCCGCCGTGGGTCGCCCAGCGGGTGTGGCCAATTCCGCAATGGGAAACGATGGGATCTTCCTCGCATACTTTGCGCAGGGCAGCAACTTTTCCGACTTTTTTGATAAAGTGGATTTTTGAGTTCTCGTCAAATAAAGCGATTCCCGCGCTGTCGTAGCCGCGGTACTCAAGCTGGGTGAGACCATTAAGTAGTACTGTCTGCGCGTCTAAAGGACCGCAGTATCCGATAATTCCACACATATATTTTCATCTCCAGTTTTTCGTTATGTAATATTAGACTATGTTTCACGCGGTATCATGCTATCTTGAGGTCCCCTGCGGGACCTTCCTAATGTTCAGAAGGGACGCAGAAACCTTCCTGTAAGCAAGCTTACGGGACATTCCTGTATCCCCCCTGACGACTGCACGAGCCAACTTGTTACGATTATAGTATTAAATGGCTGGAAAGTCAATCCGCGCCTGTTTCCAATGGCAAAATTAAGAAAGTTTTAAATAACTTTCCTTCCTCTATATGTTATACTAACTCCGTTATATTTACATAATGCAGGAGATGTACGCTCGAAAATGAAGTTGAACGACCATTTAGATTTTCATAAATTACCTTTTGATAAAGAAAAGATCCGCGAGCAGGTGGAGAAGATCGCCGCTGACTGCATGCACTGGGTGACAGGCAGGCAGAATGCGAGACCGCTTTTAGCGATGGTTTTATGTACCTGTATCGCGTTTTCCGCCATGCTTCCCTATATTCCGGTGATCGCCCCGGCGGAGACCAGCACGGAGCGGATCTATGAGCCGGAGACCGTCGATATTCTCGAGGATCCTACAGAAAATACGACGGATGAGACCACAGCGGAGATCGATCCGGATGCACCGGCTCCATATAAATTAAACTTTTCAAACATGTACGAGGAGGGATCGGAGACCAGCTATGCGGAGATCCTGATGAAGGAATTGATCCAGAAGGACTCCAAGTGGTTTGCCGCGATCTATGACATGGCAAACAACGCTCCGGCAAAGCTTGCCCCGTCCTTTGGCCGCAAGGCGTCCTCTGTGCTCGGACAGTATAACCCGACCTCGAAGACTCAGGATAAGAACAATCCGGCTTCCTGGTATGTGGAGCATTTTAAGAATGTCAAGGTTACGTTTTACAACGGCGACGGCGAGGTCACGTCCGCAGTGTCAAATGCCCAGGATATTCTTTCCATGGCAAGTGTTTATGCGTTTTATAACGGGATCACGGATCTTGACACGATCCGCACCTATGTGAATGACCTCTGGACGAAGTCCCATTCCTACCAGGCATCCCTTGGAAATGTCTATTACTGCGACGGCTGCGTGGATCCGAACGCGTCTGCGGAAGAGGGAGATTCCGAGCTGGAAGGCGAGGATACCTTTGTATCCGGACGAAATATCGACACGGAGATCCGAACAGACGCAGGCGATGAGGTCATCGACCAGGCCGGAGATACGGTTTCTGTAAACGGCGAGAGCCACAGTGATGGTTCCACCGCATCAGGTTCCGCCCAGGATTCCTCCGCACATACGTCCATGGTGGCTGAAACAACGACAGTTCCTCCGTCGGCTGCAAACCATACAGAAGGTGCCGAGACGAAAGAATCCACTACAAGCGCCCTGGATTCCCTGGCTGAGACGGCTGAGAGCGTGATCCAGGAGACCACAAAGAAAGCGACGATCATCCGCGTGGAGGATAAGACCGAGGCAGCCACGAAAGCTCCGGAGACGGAAGCTTCAACGACTGCAGCACCGACAACGAAAGAGGAGACGGTTCGCGAAACCACTGCTCCTTCCACGGAAGGAACGGAAGAGACTTCAGTGAAGATCATCCGAGTCGGCAGCAATGAAGAAGCGGACCATGAATATTCCGGTTATGCTGTCCGGGCGGCAGCGGAAGAGCAGAATGCGGAGACATTCCTTTTAGAGCCGGAAACGGCGTCAGGAAGTGAAGCAGTCAGTGAAACCGGTGGTCTGGAACAGGCAGCCGAAGTAGAAGAGAGCGCTGCCAACGGATATAGTGTCCATACGGCGGCTGCATCCCATGCACTAATCTGTCCCGGACATATCGATCTGAAGATCTCAGCGACCATCCGCACACTCAACGAAAATTCAAATCTTTACAGTGTCGATGACACAGGAAACACTGTGGGAGAGACGGAGTCCGTATCCGCGGACGGAACCGGCTGGGAGGGCTGGAACAGGAGAATGACTGCTTTTGTGAGCCATATCAACCGTCAGGACTGGACGGAAACATATGGGCTCAACGTAATCGTGGAGGGCACGAGAGCGCCGCTCTCAACGACGGAGATTGACTCCTACATGAGCAGACTTCCAAAAGATACTTCAGAGACGAGAAAGAATATTATCCGGTACGCCCTTCAGTCTGTCGGAAAAGTTCCGTATTACTGGGGTGGAAAGGCCAGCGCCCAGAATTATACTGGCAACAATTTCGGTTCCGTCACGATCCCGGATCACAAGGGACGTATCTTAAAGGGACTCGACTGCTCCGGATGGATCAACTGGGTATACTGGTCCGTCACAGGAACGCATCTGCCGTATGAAGGCACAGAGGGCTTAAGGACTCTTGGACGGCAGGTAAAACGCCAGGATTTGAAGCCGGGCGATATTGTGGTAATCACGGGATCCACGCCGCATGTTATCATGTTCCTCGGATTTACCTCAAACGGACAGATCCAGTGTGTCCATGAGACGGGTTCCGCGAACAATGTCACAATTGGCGTGATGAACGCGAACTGGCCGTATTATAGAAATCTGCTGGATTAATGGAATGTAGTTCTGGGAATTAACCGATTTGTCTGGTTCTGGGGACTAAAAAGTAATTTTAAATAATTTGATCTGTATGAAATTGATTTGATGATTGTGATGAACATTTTTGTGCGGATCATGTGCAGCACCTTCTTTACAGCACATCAGGGGTCTAGAAAGACTGGAATGCGGCTGGAGAGAAGGTGCTTGCTTTAGTTGCCGATAACGAAAGTGAAGAAAAAGAATTAATAAAAATTGAATCGAGGCAGTTCTGCGCTGATAATTGGATACGCTGAAGAAAATATGGCGGGAGTGGATTGAAAGGAAAATTTTTTGGATGCTTATAAGAGAAAAAATTACAGATAATTAACTAAAATATAAACAATATATTACGCATTATGAAGATATGAAGAAGTGTATTGAAAGCAGTACAATTTGATAATATAATTCAAAAAAAGGAAAGAGTAACGCGGACTGCACCAAGACAGGAGGCAGTATGGGCAGGAGAAAATTAAAATAAGATATATCATTTTCGTGCTGATAACCATGGGCGTAATATTTTTTGGAAAAATAACTAGGCTTGATAATTTAAACGCAGAAAAAATCGCCGGGATCATACTCGTGTCCCCACCTTATAAAAAGAGAATAACAGGTCAGCAAAAGATTGAAGAATTTACAATCCTGTTTAATGACAGAAAAAAGAAACCTGTATTCTCAATCACTCCACCCAAATGGCCGGGACAAAGGAGCCATTATATCAATGGAAACATACCAATATAATATTATTTTTTGCGGGGAGAACATTACGGTGAACAGACCAAAATATGTCATGGACAAATCGATAGATTTTGAGTTGGATCAGTTCCTGAAAAATATAATTAATAAAGCCCCATTAAGATGGATGCCTCCCGGATAAGGAGGTCGCTATGATGAATAAATCCGTAAAAACATGGTTTCTGTGGCAAAGAGCTATATGGCAGTAACATATGAATGTGAATAGGAAAGTTTGTTTCATATAACATATGAAAACAAAAGGATTAACGAATATTGAAAAGGAGATGATTCCAATGGATATGTCCCATGTAGATAACTAGCACTGCACACTAAGTAACGAGACATACTAAACAATGAAAAGGAGAGCACTCTATGAAAAAAAGATTTCTGGTACTCTGCAGCATGACACTATTCCTCTTGTCTGCCTATTCATCCACCTCTTTTGCAGATCAAAAGGCGGGGGAATCTAAAACCTATACGGTAGATGATATCAATAATGGCTTCACCAATTATTTAGTATAAATTAAACATAACTTTGAACTTCACAGCAAGAGGGAAAAATGAAAAAAACAAAGTTTGAGATTTTGATTTTTATATGTATGATACTTTTGGGATTAGGGTGTTTTCTTATTGCCACGAAAAATAACCAATATAATTTTTTCGAGGATATTTTATCACGTTATCCCGAAGAGAATATTGCAGGAACTCTTATGGTAGATTTAACACATGATGGTAATGATGAGTTACTTGTTATAAGCCAGGATGCCTTGGAAATCACATTGGAAATATATGCTATAATAGATGGCAATCCTATTGTAATATATAAAGACCATGCCTCTGATAACCATGCTGGATGGCGTTGGTACTATTTAACTGTTGTTGACCATAAAAACTATATCCTACAGTATACACCTGAGATATGGAATGGCATAGGAAATTACCATTTTGAAATATTTTCCTTTAATCAGAAGGGCCAGAAAGAAATATTAGAGACACAGGAACTGCCATATGATTCGATACATACTTCAGAGGATAATAAGCAGGATTTATTAATCAAAACACAGAATTTTAAAGCTATCTATGAAAAATGGCAAACCAACAGCATACCATTGATTACCATAGGCAGCGATCCGCTAACCGGTGATAATGATAATTATGTCCTGGAGAAAAAAAGTAATATTGAATAATTCCTATATAATTCCGAAAAAATAGTAGAAAAGCGGGATTTCCATGTGATTGTGATAAGTGTCCTACATCTTTGTGACATGTTTACCTACATCGACAATATATTATGGCATTTTTTGTTTTGAAAGCCGGAATATTGACATTGGGGATGGAATAGGGTATGATATGGATAGATTTCCAACTATTCGTGAAAGAACAGTTTATCGAATAGTTATGGCGAAATTCCGGTGATTTGCCACGTTTTCCATGAAATGAGGTTTTCTAATGAAATTACAAAGACTTTTAAGCCTGGTTCGTCAGGCTGTTGATGATTATGCTCTTATCGATGATCAGGATCATATTGCTGTCGGTGTCTCCGGCGGCAAGGACAGTCTGGCTCTTCTCTATGCGCTCCATGAACTGCAGCGCTTTTACCCGAAACATTTTACGCTTCATGCATTCACAGTCGATCTCGGATTCGGAATTCAGGATTTTAGCGGCATAAAGACCTTTTGCGACGGCTTTCAGGTTCCTCTCACGATAATCCCCACCGAGATCGGAAAAATCGTTTTTGAGACCCGTAAAGAGTCCAATCCATGCTCTCTGTGTGCGAAAATGCGCAAAGGAGCCCTAAATCTTGAGGCAAAGGCCGCCGGATGCAATAAGATCGCTTACGCGCATCATAAGGATGATATTATTGAGACGATGCTGTTGTCTTTAATGTTCGAAGGACGTTTTTATACGTTCCCGCCAAAAACATTTTTGGACCGCACAGAGCTCACAGTGATCCGCCCTCTCATGTATGTCTCTGAGGCGGATGTGATCGGATTTAAGAATAAGTATAATCTTCCTGTGTGCAAAAATCCATGCCCCGCGGATGGACATACGAAACGCGAATATGTTAAAAATTTAACCAAGCAGTTAAATAAAGATAATCCGGGAATTAAGGAACGGTTGTTTCATGCGGTAATTTCCGGAAATATTGAAGGGTGGAATTCTGGAAATATCGGAATGGATGAAATTTGCCATGAAAATGACCGTGAAAGCAAGAATAAAAAGGAGGAATTCTGATGGCCACACTCTCCTACCATGAACAGAAGAATATAGAAAATACAAAAAAGCTCCGGGAACTTCAGAAAGAACTCCCCTATTTCTGCACGGATTTCTTCCGTGGAATTGAAGCAAGTACCTCTGTAAGGACCAGGATCGCGTATGCACATGACCTGAAAATCTTTTTTCAGTTCTTAAAAACTGCAAATCCCAGAACTTTTGATAATCCTGCACATACTCTTACGCCGGGTGATCTTGAAAAATTGACGGTATCAGATCTCGAAGAATATATTGATTATCTGAAGTGTCATCCCAGCGATACCTGTGAAGACGTTGTCAATACAGAACGTGGACTCATGCGAAAGGTCTCTTCTCTCCGCAGCTTTTACAGTTATTTCTTCCGAAATGAGCTGATCGAGAAGAACCCCGCCGCTCTCGTGCGCATGCCGAAGCTCCACGAAAAGGAAATTATCCGTCTGGAGATCGATGAGGTGGCAAAGCTGCTCGATGAGGTCGAGGAAGGTGATAAACTGACTGAGAAGCAGAAACTTTACCATGAGCGAACAAAAGTTCGGGATCTTGCCATGATGTCACTCCTTCTGGGAACCGGCATCCGCGTCTCCGAATGCGTTGGATTAAATATCAATGACATCGACCTAGATACCTGCGGTGCCAGAGTCTACCGGAAAGGCGGCAAGGAATCCGTGATCTATTTCAGCGACGAAGTCCGCGACGTGCTGGAAGACTATCTGGACGAGCGCGAAATGATCGATGCCGTCCCTGGAAATGAGGACGCCCTTTTTCTCTCCATGCAGCGAAAACGGATCAATGTGCGCAGCGTGGAAAATCTCGTAAAAAAATACGCGAAACTTGTCACACCGCTGAAAAAGATCACCCCGCATAAGCTCCGCAGCACCTACGGTACCAGCCTTTATCGTGAAACAGGCGATATCTACCTCGTTGCCTCCGTCTTAGGCCATAATGATGTCAATACGACAAGAAAACATTATGCGGCTCAGGAAGAAGAACGCAGACGGTCGGCGCGGAACGTTGTAAGGCTGCGCGAAGATTGACATATAAATGAAAAAGTAAAAAAATTTTTTCGATGAAAAAGGCTAATTTCGTACTTTATTTCCGTGTAAAGTGAAAACTACCGTTAATCTGCGTTGACATGACATTTGCAACTTACTATGCCAAGAAACGCGGAGAAGGCAAACCACATCGAGTAGCCATTACTCATATGGTCAAAAGGCTTATTTAGAGTCATCTATGCATTGGAGAGGCAAGATATCGACTTTAATGCACAGAAACTTCGTTAATCTCTATTGGATTCATACTAATTTCTCCCATCTGAAATACGATGTATTCAGATGGCTTATTAAAGTTACCATTTTTACAATTCAAAAAAGGTTCAAAATTCTCTTGACTGTTTATAGTTTGTCACCTCCTGGTCTATTTTCTTTCACACTATCACCTCCAGAATCACACGCGCTCAAATGACAGATATCTCGTTCCCTGAAACGTAAGTTTCCCAATGTCGCCTTCCGCCAGCATTCCGTATTCTCTGCCAGAAACCGGCAGTTCCATCCGGTCACCGCTCTCTACCTGAAACGTGACATAGTAGCTGGTACTTGAAGTCGAATGGTAGCCATGCGTTCCAGACAGGTCACCCGCATTTGCATGGCTATGATGTGTGATATTTTCACGCTTTGCGACGATGGTTGCACTCACTGACAAACGCGGTGACTGATTGTTTTTATGCCATGTTCCGATTCCTGTCACAAACTGGAAGATGATCATGCCAAAAACCATTACGAAGATAATCGGAAACATAAACCCAAACAGCATAAACATATAGCTCACCTCTTCTTCATCTTTCGTCCAATGATTACTCTGAGCACAAAACAAACCTAGAAAGGAGTTATTCTGATAATGAGTAAGCGAAATATCTGAATGATTCGCCCATAATAACAGATAAATGACAATATAAATTTAAAATTAAAAAATACAGGGCATTAACTATACACAGAAAAATTAAATAGGCACAAGATATTTTGAGACAATACCCTTATCATATTGATGTAATTTATGACTGAACCCAACGCTTATGACGATACAGATTTATTGAATTACGCAATCCAAACAGGTATAATCTCTTTAAATACCATGCTGAATGATATAGCAGATATGGAAAGAAAGGAAATACTTGCACAGCATGTTTACGCAATTACAGTAACAACAGACAAATCGGGAAAAGAAATTTATTCCACGTATCTTCCACAACAAGACAGAAACCGACTTTACAGACGCAGAAATACCCGTGAAGAACTAGAAAATGTCATTGTAGAGTTTTACAAGGCTCTACAGGAAGAAATTTATATTGATGATGTTTTCTATGAATGGATAAACCGCAAACTGGATTTCGGCGAGATACAGAAAGCGTCTTATGACAGATACGTGAACGATTACAAAAGATTTTTCCACTACACTTCTGTTTCAATTACCAAAAAGAAATTTAAAAATGTCACAGAAGATGATTTGGAAGTATTTATCAAATGCACCATTCGTGACCTTACACTTACCAGAAAGGCATATGCCGGATTACGGACATTGATTCGTGGTATCTTCAAATACGGTAAGAAGAAAAAGTATACTGCAATCAGTATCACTGAATTTTTTGGAGATTTGGAACTGCCGAATAATCTTTTTAAACGGAAGATTATAGACAAGCAGAAAGAAGTGTTTATGGAAGATGAAATTCCCGTAGTTATTCAACGTCTGAAAGCAAAGCCGGATATTTATAACCTTGGTATTCTGCTTACATTTCAGACAGGTTTACGTGTCGGTGAACTAAGCACTCTAAAGAAAGAAGACTTACACGGACGCATTATTAAAATCAAACGTACCGAAGATAAATACCGAGACGAAAACAATAAATGGATTGTAGCTGTAAAAGAACACGCTAAAACAGATGCTGGTAATCGGGATTTAATCATATCCTCTACCGCACTGGATACGTTGAACCAAATATTGGAACTGAATACATCGGAAACATATTTATTTGAGCATAATGGAAAACGTATCAGAGGAAATACTTTTAATAAAAGACTGTCCAGAATATGTAATGAATTACATATCCCACATCGTACCATGCACAAGATACGAAAGACTTACGGAACAACCTTAATAGATAGTGATGTAGATGAGGGATTTATTACAGAACAAATGGGGCACAGTGATATCAGTACAACCAAAAAATTATATTATTTCAGCAATAAAACAACGAAAAATAAAGAAAAACAGATTGAAAATGCTATCTCATTTTAGGAATGATTCTTGTTTGACTACATACTTGACTACATTGGAATTATCCAGAAAATGAAAAAAGCCAGAATCCTTGAATTCTCAAGGTTTCTGACCCTTTAGTCAACAGGGGATGAGAGAATCGAACTCCCACCAAAGGTTTTGGAGACCCCTATCATACCATTTGACCAATCCCCTATTCAGTTATCACTTTCGTCAAGCGACTTATTAAGTATACTTTACATGTATTAATTTGTCAATAATTATTTAAATATTTTATCACTTTTTCTGTAATCACATTCTGGTATTTTCCTTTTCTCCAAATTACCCCGATTCTCTGCTCAATCGATGGAAATACCGGAATCCCAATAATATCAGGATAAGTTTCTACCATGGATCTGTAAAGAAATGCTCCGATCGCCGTCTGCTCCGCATTCACGATCGCAAGATCTAATTTTTTTTCCAGCACCTGCTCGCATGCCTTGACCGAACCGTATTCATATAAATGAAAATCTACCTCCGGGGTCAGAGTCAGCTTGTTATTATTCCGGTAAAACAAATTCACTCCGAACTCTTCTTCCAGTGCTTTTATGGCATTTGAAACCGAAGGCTGGGTTACAAATAACTCTTTTGAAGCTTTCGTAATATTATGATATCTTGCCGCCACGCAAAAGTATTCCAGCTGGGTCAGTTACATCGCTTTTATCTCCTCTAAAAAATTTTTCACTCTTTCAAGTTCCATAGCTTTTTCTTGTGATACCATATTTTTTTCAAAATGTACATTTCCAGCCTTTTTCAATATAATCCAGGTATAGCAAATGGTAATGAAACGGCCGGCTTATTACTCTTTGATCTACCACAACCGGAACACTCCGGTTCAAAGAAAAAGTTAATAAAGGATTGGAGGTAACTATTATATGAGTCCCTCAACAATAATGCTGTTGTTCCTCTTATTTGCGGTGATCATGTTCGTATTTGAAAAGATTCCGCTGGGAGTTACTTCAATGATCGTCTGTATTGGCCTGGTCGTGACCGGAGTTTTAGACATCAAGGCAGCTTTTGCAGGCTTCATTGACAGCAATGTAATTTTGTTCGTTGCAATGTTCATCGTTGGCGGTGCTTTATTTGAAACTATAATGTTATAATGATCTGAACATCTTTCTGACCCAAAGATTGCAATGACTAAGGATTACAATTTCCACAGGGCTCATATCCTTCATCGATCAACGTCTGTCTTGAGCCCGTATATTCACCTTTATTTTTAGCCTTGATCTTCTTTGCACCAGAACATTCCGGTTTATGAAATTTCTTTGTATTCTTATTGAGAATATACGTCTGCTCCTTCGTATCTTTTGCCTCTGCCTTTGACGTTGCCGCAGAATCTGTCTTTGCATTTATCTTTGAATCTGATTTTGAATCTGATTTTGAATCTGAAGGATCTGCTTCTGTACCGTCTGCCCATTTTCCTTCTGGCTCTGCAATCTCATCACCTTCCCAGTTTTCTCCGGTTTTATAATCAATCACTACATACGGCTGTACATTATATACATATACATTAAAGCTGATTCCCACTCCATCATCTTCTACTGACTCTGCCTGCATCTGTACTCCTGAGGCAACCAGGTCATCCCCCTCAAAAACCGGTGTCACACGGTACATCACATGATTGTCGGTTTCTTTGATATACGCTGCCACCTCATCCTCGAAAGGCAGCATACCTTCTACATTCATATAGCGTGTGCCTGTGATCAGATTCTCTTCATTTGCATTCTCACCTGTCAACTGGAATCCGATCAGGTGACAACGGTTATACACATATCCACCATCCACGGTATCATAGGATTTATTCTTCCAGCCGGTCGGCTTCACACTGCTGATACTCTCCCTCGCTTCTGTCGGCATCAGATCCTGTCCGATGCACGCTTCTGCCAACTGACATCTTCCAAGCTCATCCAGTTCGCTGTAATCCTCATAGGATACTGTCGTAAGCTCTTCTTCCGTAAACTCCGGCTGATTATCATTTACCTCCACATATGGCTCTCCTGAATATGCCGGAACATCATCAACCGTCACATAGGATTCACTGTCTGAACCCTTTTCTTCGGCAGAATGATCTTCCGCAGCCACTTTCGTGCCTGACTGAGTATTGCTGTCTTTCCCTGAATCCGTCTGCCCCTGGTTACCGCAGGAAGTCAGACATACTGACAGGATCAGCAGCAATCCGGTCAGAAAACCATAAGTTCTTCTCTTTTTATCTTTCATATTCGTCTCCCTATTCATCCGTACTGATCTATACGATCATTCTTTTTTATCCCCCGGTCTTGGAAATCTTCTTTCTATAAGAAATAAAGATTCTTCCGGGAAGCTTTCGCATCTTTCATTAAATGAACAAATCTATTATATAACACGAATATATGTTCTTTCAATCTTTTCTGCAATCTTTTTACAGCCAAAAGTTCTTTTTCTTTGTATTTTCAAGCCGGGATTTTTATGCTATGATTACAGAGTCAGCTTTTGACAGAAATGAGGTATCATTTATGAATATACGGCATAAAAGAAAAGAGAAAGAAGAGTCAGTTTCCACAGCAAGAGAATTATTTCAGTGGGTAGCCGCCATTGTTGCTGCTGTTCTGATTGCACTGGCTATAGATAATTTCGTTATTGTAAATGCACAGATTCCTTCCGGATCTATGGAAAATACGATTATGACCGGTGACCGCGTCATTGGAAACCGGTTTGCATATAGTTTCAGCGATCCGCAGCGGTTTGATATTATTATTTTCCGCTATCCGGATGACGAACGTCAGTTATTCATCAAAAGGATCATCGGACTTCCCGGAGAAACGGTTGAGATCCGGGATGGAAAGATCTATCTGAATGGTTCTGATGAGCCACTTGAGGATGTGCAGACGAAAGAAACCATGGTCGGATCTTTCGGTCCGTATACAGTACCGGAGAACAGTTATTTTGTCATGGGAGACAACCGCAATGACTCCAAAGATTCCCGCTACTGGACCAATACTTTTGTTACAAAAGATGAGATTCTCGGAAAGGCGATCTTCCGCTACTGGCCAATTTCTGAATTTAAAATTCTTGAATAAGATTTTTCAAAAAAGGTGTGCGAAAATGAAAATCATATTTCGCACACCTCTTTTTTTATTCTGATAATCCCGTTTTCTGATATCACCAGATCCATCCGCTCATCATGTTCCTCTGTTGGAATTTCATCACACATCAGACTTTCTCTGCACAGAATTGCTTTTTCACAGTCTTCCGGCATTTTCTCAAGATAACGGTCATAATACCCCCCGCCATGTCCGAGCCGTTCACCCTTCCGGTTACAGGAAATACATGGGATGATCGCAAACTGGATTTCTGTCGGATCAAGGATGATATCACATTCTTCTCCCGGCTCCAGGATTCCGTAGGATCCAATTTTTAACTGTTCTAAATTCTGAATTTCATAGGCATCCATTATTCCTTTTCCGGTACATTTAGGAACCCCCAGTCTTTTTCCACTGTCCAGTATTTCCTGCAAAAGCGGAATGGTATTAATTTCTTTTTCTGTACTGACATAACAGAAAATTGTGTCGGCATTTTTATATTCTGCAAGAGATTTTATCTGATGCAGGATTTTTTTATCCGACTCTTCAGTTTCTCGTCTGGATAGTTTGGATATTTTTTTCTTTACTTTAGTCCTTAATTCTTTCTTTTGTTCTTTTATTATTTCATTTTTTGTATCCATTTTGCACATTTCCTTTTTAAGCTGAATTTTTTCCTGCATTTTCTACCAGAAGTTGATCCAGCTTCCTGCGGTCTTTTTCCCGGATCTCATATGCTCCGTCCTCTCCCTTTTCGACATGGAGCTTCAGTTTCTTCTTATCCCCATACCGAATCCCTTCCTGTAAAGCTTCGTTCAATACATCATAATAAATCTGATATACCTGTCCCTGCATCTCTTCTTCCGATGGAATTTCCATTCCTTTCATTACCTCATTGGTGATTGATTGTGCATACTCTTCTGCCCTGCTTTGAAATGTCTCATATGTATCAGAAAACAGTGTGACCGGTCTGATCTCAAGTTCAACTATATAACTTCCGTCTTTCTGCTTTTCACTTTCTCCGATCTGATAATTAACCTGCCTGACGATTTGTGTAAAAAGTATCCTGTACTTCTTTTCCAGTTCCTCCGAAATAGCTGATGAATGGAATTTCTCCATGGTTACATCCAGATTTTTTTCAAAGACAGCCTCCGCTTCTTTTCTGGAAGTTCCCGTCATTTTACTGTACTCCTCAGTTTCTTCCTTATAAGAAACATCCAGCACAGCCTGCACATAACGGACAGGATCAAAGCGATTCATATAAAAATAAATTCCCGCTGCCGCAGCCACCATGATAATCACAGTCAAAATACATCCCAGGATTTTCTTGCTCTTCCACTTATTCTTTTTATTCTTTTCATCCATAAAAAATCCTCCTCTTTTCATAATGATCTGCATCAGTATAGCACTTTATCATCAGGGAAAAAGGAGAATCCTGTCGCATTTTTTCTTTTAATTTTTGTCATTAAATCGTATCTTAATATACGATTTAATTTCTTCTACGCACTTTTGGAATCCAAGTTTTCCACTGTTAAGACATAAATCATAATTCCTTGCATCTGCCCATTCATTTCCGGTATGATATCTGTAGAAATCACCTCTGAACCGATCCGTCTTTTCAATATATTTCTGCATCTCTTTTTCTGTCATGCTGTTACGCTCTAAAGCACGCTCCAGGCAGAACTTCTTATCTGCATGTATAAAGACACTGACTACATTCGGATTTTCTTTCAGGACATAATCTGCACATCTTCCTACGATTACACAGGATTCCTTTTCTGCCAGATCCTGGATCACCTTTGCCTGATAATTGAACAGGTTATCATCTGATACAAAATCTCTGTCTTCAGGAGTAAGAAGCTCTCCGTCATACGGACGGCTCAGAATCTTAAACCATGGAGCTTTCTTGATCTTTTCATCTGACATCCCGAATAAGCCTTCATTAATTCCGCTTTCCTCTGAAGCCATCTTAAGGATCTCCCTGCTATAGCAGTTGATTCCCAGCTCCTTTGCAAGCATTGCACCTATCGTCTTTCCACCACTACCATACTGCCTGGCGATCGTAATCACAATATTCTCACCCATGAGATATCCCTCCTATTCACCTAAGTATGCCTTTTTAACGGCTTCATCCTCCAACAGATCTTTCGCCTTGCCGGACATCGTGATCGTTCCTGTCTCAAGCACATAAGCCCTGTCTGAAATAGAAAGTGCTTTCTTCGCATTCTGCTCTACCAGAAGAACCGTTGTTCCACTCTCACTTACCGCACGGATAATATCAAAGATTTCATTTACAAAGATCGGTGAAAGTCCCATGGACGGTTCATCCATCAGGATGATCTTCGGCTTTGACATCAATGCACGCCCCATTGCAAGCATCTGCTGTTCTCCACCACTCAGAGTTCCTGCCATCTGGTTTTTCCGTTCTTCCAGACGCGGGAATCTTTTGTATACATTTGCAAGACTTTCTTCAATCTCTTTCTTATCTTTCCTTGTATATGCTCCCATTTTCAGGTTCTCATATACACTTAACTCCGCGAAAACACGTCTTCCTTCAGGGACATGTGCCATTCCCATGGATACGATCTTATGAGCAGGTACTTTCGTGATATCTTTTCCTTCAAATAAAACCGATCCTGACTTTGGTGCAAGCAGTCCTGTGATCGTATGCAGAGTTGTCGTCTTTCCTGCACCATTTGCTCCGATCAGAGCAATAACTTCCCCCTGATTTACGTCGAAGGAGATGCCTTTGATCGCATGGATCATTCCATAATATACCTGTAAGTCTCTGACTTCAAGCATTGCCATAGCTTTTTCCTCCTTACTCTCCAAGATATGCCGTAATGACTTTCTGGTCATTGAGTACATCACTCGTCTTTCCCTGTGCAAGAACTTCACCGAAATTAAGAACTGTCAATTCCTCGCAGATTCCGCTTACAAGTTTCATATCATGCTCGATCAGCAGAATCGTCATATGAAATTCGTCTCTGACGAAACGGATCATATCCATCAGTTCTCCGGTCTCATTCGGGTTCATACCTGCTGCCGGCTCATCCAAAAGCAACAGCTTCGGGTCTGTAGCGAGGGCTCTTGCGATCTCAAGCTTTCTCTGCTGTCCATACGGAAGATTGGCAGCCTGATGATCTGCATATTTTTCAAGATCAAATACTTTCAACAGTTCCATAGCTCTGTCGTCCATCTCTTTTTCCACCTTCCTGTAACTCGGAAGACGTAAGATTCCACTCAGAGTCGAATACGGATGATGATTATGCAGTCCTGCTTTTACATTGTCCAGGACACTCAGTTGCTTGAAAAGACGGATATTCTGAAACGTTCTCGCAATCCCTGCTTTACTGATCTCAATATTCCGTTCACCGGTAATATCTTTTCCGTCAAGTATCACCTTTCCTGCATCCGGCTTATAAACTCCGGTCAGAAGGTTAAATACGGTCGTCTTTCCTGCACCATTTGGTCCGATCAGACCATAAAGCTGTTCTTTCTGAATCGTAAGATCAAATTCATTTACAGCACGGAGACCACCGAAAGAGATTCCCAGATTCTTTACATCCAACAAGATACTCATTCTTATTCAACCTCCTTTGCTTTTTTTCCGAAACTAAAATGCTTCTTTCTCCAGTCATTGAGTTTTTCTCTCCACTCAATCGCTTTTGGAGACCAGTTAAAGAGCATCATGACGATCAGCACGATCGCATAGATCAGCATACGGTAGTCCTTCATTCCACGGAGAAGCTCCGGCAGAAGCGTCAGGATCACTGCCGCAATGATTGAGCCGCGGATATTTCCGATTCCGCCAAGTACTACAAATACCAGGATTGTAATGGACATATTGTATCCAAAGTTGTTCGTATTCGCTGTCAGCGTAGATAAATTATGTGCATACAGGACACCTGCTGCCCCTGCCATTGCCGCAGAGATGGTAAATGCCATCAGCTTATATTTCGTAATGTTGATTCCGATTGATTCTGCCGCAATACGGTTATCACGAATCGCCATGATCGCACGTCCATCTCTTGAATTGATCAGGTTCTGCACGATAAACAATGTCAGCAGGATCAGGATAAAGCCGATCACAAATGTAGAGTTCTTCGGTGTTCCCGTAATTCCCTGTGGTCCGTTCAGGATCACCGTTCCATCAGCATCCATGTTCAATGCCATGATATCCTTTGTCGTCACATGGAAACCCTTGGAATCTTTTCCGATATAAAGTACATTCACCATATTTTTGATAATCTCACCAAATGCCAGCGTTACAATGGCAAGGTAATCACCTTTCAGTCTCAGTACCGGGATTCCGATCAGCATACCGAAAATCGCTGCTGTCACGATTCCGATCAGAAGTGCCAGGAAAAACCGCAGACCATCTGAAGCGATCACATCTCTTGTACATTTTGAAAAGAAGGCACTTGTAAATGCACCAACGCACATAAAACCTGCATGACCAAGACTCAGCTCTCCCAGGATACCAACAACCAGGTTCAGTGAAACTGCAAGAATAATATAGGTGCATAACGGTACCATCAGTCCCTGAAGAAGGCTTGAAATACTTCCTGCACTGATCAATGTCTGCATGATCACAAATGCGAGGATCACCATAGCGTACGTGATCAGGTTATTTTTTGTCGTCTTATTCATCTTTTTTAACATCCCATCCACCTACACTTTCTCCTGAATCTGCTTACCTAAAAGTCCGGTAGGTTTCACCAGCAGCACAACGATCAGTACTGCAAACACGATTGCATCTGCCATCTGGGAAGAAATATATGCCTTACTGAAAATTTCGATCAGTCCCAACAGGATTCCTCCGATAAACGCTCCCGGGATCGATCCGATTCCACCAAATACTGCTGCAACAAACGCTTTGATTCCCGGCATTGCTCCTGTATACGGTGTGAGACTCGGATACGTGGAACAAAGAAGAACCCCGGCAACTGCCGCCAGTCCTGAACCGATTGCAAATGTAAGGGCGATCGTTCCGTTTACATTGATTCCCATTAACTGTGCCGCACCTCTGTCCTCTGATACTGCACGCATCGCCTGTCCCGGCTTTGTCTTCTGCACAAATGCCATCAGCACGACCATAATCACCACGCACACGACGATCGTGACGATCGTCTCTCCTGAAATCTTCAGTTCTCCTCCTGCAACAGAAATGCCTTTCCATTTGATCACTGAAGGAAATGTCTTCGCATTCGCTCCAAAGATCAGAAGTGCCACATTCTGTAACAGATAGCTGACACCGATCGCTGTGATCAGTACTGCCAGGGAAGAGGATGCGTTCCTCAATGGTTTATAAGCAATCCGCTCCATCACAACTCCCAGGACTGTACACGCAACAATCGAGATCAATACTGCAGCCGGAATCGGCATCCCTGCCTGATTCATGCTGACGAGAGCAACATATGCACCGATCATGATCACATCACCATGAGCAAAATTCAGCATCTTGGCAATTCCATATACCATCGTATAACCAAGAGCAATGAGTGCATAAACGCTGCCCAGACTAAGTCCGTTTACCAAATACGATATAAAACTCATATTCCTTTTCCTCTCATCCTATTTTATTGTAGTTTGTTTCTTTCATTATATCACATCACAAAATCAGCCGCAAGAAAAATAGAATGCACTCTGTCTTTGCTATCATTTTTCCTGCGGCCTTCTTTGGCTTTTGACCCCGACATCTATTTATCTTCCTGTATAAAGATGAAATAATTCTGGATCTGTCACTTTTTCAATCTGGTCATACACCGGAGTACTCGCCTCTTTCATCTGCTCTCTTGTCTCTTCATCAGGCGTTATAATCTCGGTTCCGCTCTCCTCGATCTCACGGATCTTCTCACTGATTCTCTCATCTGACTTCTCTCTTGCATATTCCTTGGCAATCTCTTCTGCCTCACGCAGGATCTTCTGATCCTCTTCTGAAAGCTTTTTATAAAAATCTTCACTCACGATCAATGAAATCAGATGCGGTACATGATTCGTTTCAATAATGTAATCCTGCTGCTCATACAACCGGTTTGAAACGATCACTTCGTATGGATTTTCCTGTGCATCAATCGTATGCTGCTGCAATCCGATATACACCTCACTGAAGCTCATGGGAGTCGGATTTGCTTTCAGCTTTTTCCAGAAGCTCAACTGGTACGGATCTTCCATTGTACGGATCTTCTGTCCTTTAAAATCTGAAAAACTGCTGACCTCCTTATTGCTGGACATGACGCGGAATCCCTGATCTGCATATCCCAGCAGTTCATATCCCGCATCCCGGTATGACTCCTGCATCCGGCTTAGAAACTCCGGCTGATCTACCTTATCCCTCAGCTCTTCAATATCATCAAACACACACGGTGCATCAAAGATTGCTGTATCATCAATAAAATTAACCTGTGGTGCTGTATTCTGTACTACAAATGGGATATCTCCTTCATAGCAGCTCTCCAGCAGTTCTCTGTCCCCGCCAAGTACACTGTTCGGATATACTGTGATCTTGATCCTTCCGTCACTGAGTCTGTCCGCTTCTTCTGCGAATTTTTCCGCATAGATCTGCGTCACTGTATCCTCAGGGCTGGCTGTTCCGAGTGGATATGCATACCGCTGTTCTGTACTTTCTTTTCCGGCACACCCCGTAAGCAGCCCCAGGAAGGCAACGCTCACCATCACGCCTGTCAGTCTTCTATATTTCATATCTGTATCTGTCTCCTTCCATGTCATTTCCTGTAACAGCATTTCTACAATAACGCAAGACTTACTGCCGGCACAAAGGTAACGATCAGCAATGCAGCAAAGAAATAGAGGATCATCGGCATCGCTTTCTTTGCGATCTCCATCACCGGTACATCTGTCAGTGAACTTGCCACAAATAAATTCACTCCGATCGGCGGTGTTACAAATCCGATTGCCAGATTGACAACCATGACAATACCAAAGTGGATCGGATGGATCCCCACTGCCTCAACGATCGGAAGCAGGATCGGTGTCAGGATCAGGATTGCCGGAGTTGTATCCATCACCATTCCAACGATCAGTAAAAATACGTTGAGTACAAGAAGTAAGACAATCTTATTCGTAAAATGTGCAAGGATCCATGCACTGATTTCCTGCGGCACCTGCATCAGTGTCAGTACTCTTGAAAATGCAATGGATGCAGCAAGAATAAAAAGGATCGGTGCATACGTCCTGATTGCTTCTACCATAATGGTCCAGATATCTCTGATCTTAATACTTTTATAGACAAATAAACTGATGATCAGTGCGTAAAAAACCGAAATAACTGCTGCCTCTGTCGGAGATGCCACACCGGTATAAATACATCCAAGAATGATCACCGGACTGAGCAGTGCAAAAGCACTGTCCTTTAACACCCTTAAAAGCCCCTTATCATGCAGCTTTCCGACCATTGCCAGCTTCTTTTCCTGATCTTCCCCATGCTTTTTACAATAGTAGATCGCGTACACCATCAGAAGACCGCCGATCATTACCCCCGGAATGATCCCTGCAATGAAGAGGTCACTGACTGATGCACCGGATGCCATTCCATACATGATAAACGGAATACTTGGCGGAATAATAACACCCAGGCCGCCTGCAACCGCCACAAGAGCTGTCGAAAACTTCTTATCATATCCCATCTCCATAAGGATCGGGATCGTCATACTTCCTACTGCGGCTACCGTAGCCGGTGCTGATCCCGAAATCGCTCCGTAAAACAGACAGGTCACAACCACTGCACATGGCATCCCGGCGGTTCTCTTTCCCATAAAATAAGCAAATACATCAAATAATTTTCTTGAAATCCCACCCCGTGCCATGATAATTCCTGAAAGTACGAACATCGGAACTGCAAGCAAAGGGAAACTGTCGATTCCTCCAAGCATAGAACGGATGACATAAGTTCCGCTTGCTGCAAAGGACGGATCTACCGCTCCCGGAAGTACCGATGCAATCCCGAGAGATATGGATACCGGAATCGCAAGGATCAGACAGATCACAAAAATCAAAAATACAACCACTGCCGGCATATCATTCTCCTCCCTTCCTGAATACTCTCTTCCACTCAACGATCCATCTTTGGAATACCCGGATCGCTGACAGGATAAACCCCACCAACGGTGCTGCCTGCACATAGTACATCGGGATTCCCATTGCCGGGCTTGTCTGTCCATTTGCGATTGCAGACAACAGATATTTCCATGCAAACGGGATCAGATAAAGAAATAAGATCAGTTCAAATGTATGATTCACTCCTTTGAAAATGGCTTTTCCCCTCTTTGGGAACATCGCCACAAACTGCTCGATCTTGATAGAAATACATTTTTTCGTACAATAACTCACACTCAGGAATCCTGCCCAGATAAATATATACCGGGTCAGTTCTTCCGACCAGGAAAGTGAAGCTCCGAATATATATCTTGCAATGACCTGTATTCCCATGATCACTGCCATGGCTGCAAGTGCAATGACCAGTAATACTTCTTCCAGGTTCTCATCTAACCATTGTAATGCTTTTTTCATCTCATCACCTTTTCCTTAATTTTCATCATATCTTTTTCGTTAAAAAAAGACTATATCAAAAAATATATCATTTTTTATTTTTTCTGTCCATCCTCTCAATTTCTTCTGCCACCATAACTAAAAAGGATTCCCCGGATCTTTTTGTCGTATACTTCACACAAAAAAACTGATACCTCAGACTCCATCGATAACTCCCCCGAATTGATCCAAACTATCAGTTTTCTTTTTATTTTTCTAAATTCACTTATAAAGATGTCGGGGTCAAAAGCCCCCAACTTTGATGCCTACGGATTGCTCTCCGTGCTACGCACTCCCACAACCCTGGCATCTTATAAATCCATTAATAGATGATCATAGCTACAATTACTGCTGCCAGTGAACCGATCATTGGAGCAAGTACGGATGTCATAAATACATACCAGTAACTTTCTGCCAGTGACAGTTTCATCCAGCGGAGCTGTGCAACCATTCCACCTGCATTTGGCAGTGTATTCATACCGGTTGCACATGCCGGTGCCAGTCTGTGAAGTGCTCCTGCACTTGCACCCTTTGCAAGCAGACCGTCTGACAAATGTTCAAAGAACATGGCGATGGAAGAGGTTCCGCTTCCAAGGATACCGGCAAGGATATTCAGTCCGAAGAACTCTGTCAGATACGGGTTCATCTTCAGACCCATTACAAAGTTGATAATGGACTGGAATCCCGGACAGGACTGAAGTACGCCTGAAAATCCAAGAATCGCTGCTGCCATTACAGTTGCTCCGATTCCATTATTTACACCCTTTTCAAGAATCTTTGCCACACTTCCGACCTGTTTATGACAGAACAGAACAATCACAACAGAACCAACAAACATACTCAGTACAACGATTGCATTTGTATTCATTTCAGTCAGGTTAGAAAGAGCAAGTACCAGTACTACAACCAGGATAAACGGGATCAGTGCTACCCAGAAAGACGGAAGATCATCTCTTGTCGGCTGGATCTTAACCGGCTGGGATTCATCGATTGCTGTTCCCTCTTTGATCGCTGCTTTTTTTGCTGCATGAACCATGTAAAAATATCCCACTGCAAAAGATACCACGAAAGCGACCCATCCAAGGATCGGTGCTGATCCCATGGAAGTTCCGAGATACTGTGCCGGCATGATGTTTGTAATATTGATGGCATACGGGATCATTGCTGAGCAGGTTGCTCCGATAAAGATGATTCCCGGAATCATACGGTATGGGTATCCTGCCTGCTTCATCATGATCGTTGCGATCGGTGCCAGTACGAAAAGTACTACAAATCCTGATACTCCCACATATACGAATACCGTTGTGATCAGTGCGATAGACAGGATAACCCGTTTCGCACCCATTTTTTCTGTAACTACATTTGCAATGGATTCAGCACAACCTGATGCTGCCATCAGTTCTCCAAACACTGCTCCGATTACAAGTACAAATACATTGTTCTGAATAAATCCTACATACCCCTCTGCATAAGAACTCAGTGATGTCCACCAGTCCATCCAGCTTGTCAGGATAATGATAAATGAAACCAGGATCGTAGATGTAAATACATCAAGCCCCTTCCAGATTGCTACTACAAAGATTATTGCTGCCAGCAATAATCCGATGACTGATATTGTTGTTGCCATAATTATTTGTCCTCATTCTCACCCACGATCCGAATCTTGCCAAGCGGCTTCCGGTATGGGTTCTTTCCTTCGTAAAAATGTTTATCAAGAAAGTCGATACACTTCTCAATATTCTGATCTGCCTTGATCACCTGAGAACCATGCGGTTCATTTTCAAAGAGATCCAGCTCCACGCGGTCTTCTCCGCAGACAGCTTTTACCTTTTCTGCCATGTAGACAGACTGATGATAGTCGATGACCAGGTCATTTGTTCCATGCTGAATCAGCATTGGCGGACAACTTTCCTTTACATGACTGATCGGGCTTACCTTACTTGTACGTTCCGGATAATACAGTGGATTATATCCCAGCAGCATCGTAAACATTGAGTCATTTGATTCTCCGTCACCCGGCATCATTCCCTTGCCTGCACCGGTCTGCTTACGCACTTCATAAATGTCTGTTCCGAACTGCTCTGCAGAACAAAGCTCACTGATCGTATACCATGCAATGGCACAGTCGATCTTTGAAGATGCTTTTACTCCGACATTCAGATCATCCATGTCTTCCTCGTCTGCTGTCACTGCCAGAAGCTGCGTCACTGTACCGCCTGCTGAATTTCCCCATACTGCAAACCGATCCGGGTCTAAATTCAGTTTCTCTGCATTGGCACGCAGATAGCGGATCGCTGCTTTTCCGTCGATTAGCTGTGCCGGCCATTTTGCTTCCTGTAAAAGACGATACTCTACCGTTGCAACTGCGTATCCCTGTGTCACAGGCAGACACATTGACTTAATGTAATGTGTCCTCTTGTGTCCCGCCGCAAAAGCTCCACCATGGAATACGATCACCAGCGGATATGGGCCTTCTCCGTCTTCCGGATAAAAAATATCCAGAATCTGGTTCGGTGACTCATCTGCATAGGCAAGATCCAGTTCGGTCTTTGCAAACTGCGTGATATCCATCTCCGGCTCTGTCTTCAGAAATGTCTCTCTGTTGTTCATCACTGCCATTTTTTCTCCTCCCAGTAATAATTCGAATGTCATTTTATAAATCCTGATCCTTACAGACTCTTATGAAGCAGACCAAGAACTGTTGTCAGATCTTCAATTCCCATCTGTCCCGGAGCGGATACTTTTCCAACTGCTCCAAATGTCAGTGCTGAACCGAATACTTCACCGCAAAGACGACTGATCACACCGGTTCCTGACATGGACATTGTGATGATCGGACGGTCTGCATATTCTGATGCCATTTCCTCTGTAGCAGAAAGAAGTGTCAGAACATCTTTCTTATTCTGAGGCATTACAGCGATCTTTGGAATATCTGCTCCTAATTCCTGCATTTTTCTTTTACGTTATACGATTTCGTCCTTTGCAGGAGTCTTATGGAAATCGTGATTAGAAGCAATGACTTTTACACCATTTGCATGTGCTGTCTCAACAACTGCTTTCACCGCATCATCTCCTGTAAACGCTTCTACGTCTACAAGGTCAACCAGTCCTGTTTTTGCCGCATTCTGATTCAGTTCTACATAAGTTTCTGTCTCAATGGATTTCTCTCCGCCTTCTTTGGATGTACGGAATGTGAACAGGATCGGAGTCTCACCAAGTACCTCACGAAGAGCTTTCATTGTCTCTTCTGTCTTTGCAAAATCGAAAATATCTTCATACCAGTCTACACGCCACTCAACAACATCGGCCTTTGTAGATTTGATAGTTTCTGCTGCTGCAAGGATTTCTTCTCTCGTTACCCCAACGATCGGTACACAGATTTTCGGGATTCCTGCACCAATTTCAATATTTCTTACTTTTACAGTATTCATGATTCTATTCCTTTCTATGACTTCTTTGGAGGGGAAACCCGCACCGGCCGTTCTGCTCCGGTACAGGTTTCATTTTTACAATTTTCTTATTTATGCTTCCTCTGCATTTTTCAGAAGTACACCATATCTTACATTTACAAAAAGTCCCAGTGCCACGCCTACTGCTGTAAGAACAATGTTCATTACCATAACCTGGGATGGCTGCATCTTTGCTGCTGCTGTAAGGATCGTGTAGTTACAAAGTGAGGATGCGATCATAACCAGAGCTGTGATCGTTCCCTTGATCTTCGGGAAAAGCATATTGCATACAGAAGTTGCGAGCTGAAGCAGTCCGCCTGCTCCTGCCCATCCGATGATAAATGCACCTGCGATCATCAGCGGCTTGCTCTGTCCTACCAGTACAACGATCAGTGTTGCCAGGCAGATCACCGGATATGCCACGATAAAACGTACATCTTTGATCTTTCTTGTCAGCAGTGCTGTCACAACCAGTGCGATCAGTGTTCCTGCTGAATAATATGTCTGCATGATGGACGGATCAGCCCAGCCTATATTCTCTTTTGCAAAGTTCTGTGCACAGTTAAGCCATAACTGGAATGTTCCCGTGCAGGTAAATCCGATCAGGATCATAGCTACAGACTCGATAGAGAAATGAGTATGTTTTAAGCTGTCGATCAGACCTTCCTTTTTTCCTGCTGCTTTCTGATCTGCATCAGGAAGTGGGAAAAGCATAACCAGTACAAGCAGTACCACATAAATAACACCGCAGATATAAAACAGCATATTATAGGAAACCAGTCCTGAAGCTGTTGTAGCAACAGTTGCTCCCAATACAAACGGAAGGATCATCTGTGCGATGGCAATGAAAAATTTAATTCCCATTGTAGCAACACCCGGTGCTTTGTAGATGATCTCTGCAACTGCCGGATAAATTCCTGTATCCAGGAAGGAGTTTGCAATACCTCCGATGATCGCACATACATAAGCGATCGTATATCCACCATTTGTTCCTGCATTAAATGCAAGTGCAAGACCGATCAGGTAGATTGCATAAGAACCACTTCCGATTGCAGTAGAAATGCGGCGTCCCAGTTTGTCAGATAACGGACCTGCAAACGGCAGGGCGATCAGACGTCCGAGTCCTAATGCCGCTGAGATTGCAGTGATCGCCATTGCCTCTACACCCCAGGATGCGGCAAGAGCTTCTTTTATAACAGCCTGTCCCAGAATGGAACAGCCAATACCATGGATAAAATAATTTAAATACAAAATCAATGCACTTGGCATATATTTCTTATTCATAATGATGATTTCCTCTCAATTCTCTTTCTGATCCTTAGTCATCATATCTGATGTTCAGGACTTCCTTCATGTGGTCAATCGGCATCTCTTTTCCTGTCCAGAGCTTGAATGCAGCAGCTCCCTGGAACAGCATCATTCCAAGTCCGTTCATTGTCTTGCATCCAGCTTCTTTTGCCATCTTACGCATCTTTGTCTCAAGTGGAGAATATGGTACATCAACAACAATCAGTTCCGGACGGAAGAATGACTTGTCAGGAACAACTGACAGATCCTCTAACGGCTTCATTCCAACACCTGTTCCGTTTACAAACAGGTAAGAAGAATCCATCTCTTCTTTTAATTTTTCTTTATCATCTAAATCATATAATGTAGCTTTGCACTCTGTCTTTTCATTGATCTTCTTTACAGTCTCTACTGCATTATCCCAGAACTTATCATGGATATTGAAGATGGAGATTTCTTTTACTCCGTCAAGTGCTGCCTGGATTTCGATTGCTGTTGCAGCTCCGCCTGCTCCGCAGATCGTCATTTTCTTTCCGATCACATCAATATCATTATCCTTTAATGCCTGCATAAATCCGATTCCGTCTGTGATATGTCCGATCAGTTTTCCGTTATCATTTACGATTGTATTAACTGCTCCACACATCTCTGCTGCCGGTGACAGCTCGTCCAGATACTGTCCAACTACTGTCTTATTTGGCATAGAAACGTTAGATCCTACCATCTTTAAAGCACGAAGTCCTTTGATCGCATCTTCCAGTGTGCTGTTGTCAACTTCAAATGCAAGGTAAGCATAATCAAGACCAAGTGTTGCAAATGCTTCATTATGCATTGCCGGTGAACTTGAATGTCTGATCGGGTAAGCCATAAGTCCGATTAATTCTGTGTGTCCTGTGATTCTCTCTGCCATGATTTTTCTCTCCTTTTAAATCTGATAGCCCTCTGCCATCTTTTAATATTAATATGAATGATAATTTTTTCACCGCTTCCTGCGGTATGTAGTTTGTTAATTATCAAACAACCTCTCTGCCTCCTATTATACGAGCATTTTTCCAATACTTCTAATATATCTTTTTATCATTTTTAATAGCTTTTTGCTATCAGTTATAGTATACTTCTACTAACAGACCACTACTGTATGAAAAGAAAGGAGACTCCCTATGACACTCAATCAGATTCTCTATTTTCAGACCGTTGCCCGTCACCAGCACTTCCGCCTGGCTGCAGCCGAGCTGTCTATTTCACAGCCCAGCTTAAGCCGTTCCATCGCAGCACTGGAAGAGGAGCTTGGTATCATCCTCTTTGAACGAAAGGGGCGTACCGTCACCCTTACCAAATATGGGAAACTTTTTTTAGAGCATGCCGACCGGATTCTTGATGAAGTCCGGCTTGCCCAGAAGCATATGAAGAAACTGTCCGGGAATGCCGGTCATGTGGATATCGGTTATGTCTTTCCGCTTGCCGCACACTATATTCCCCATACAGTACGCAGATTTCTCAGTACACAGAAAAATAAAGACGTAACCTTTAATTTCCATCAGAGCCATACCGGAGAGATGATCCACGGATTAAAAAATGAAAAGTATGATGTCATTTTCGGATCTTATGTAGAAGATGAACCAGACATCCAGTTCGTCCCTATCCTGAACCAGGAAATGATCATCATCACCCCTGTTGGCCACCCGCTTTCAAAAAAAGAGCAGGTTTCCATCCATGATCTAGAACATTACCCGCTCATCGGTTATGATCGTACTTCCGGTCTTGGACGCTTTACCAGCCGGACTTATACTTCCTATACACTCCATCCGAATATCATCTGTGAATCCCCGGATGAAAACGCCATTGCCTCTCTTGTTGCAGAAGATTTTGGGATTGCCCTTGTTGCGGATGTTGCGATCCTGGATCACTTCAAATTAGAAAAGCTGCATTTAAGTGATGTCACACTCCATCATACTGTATATCTCGCCTACCTGCGGGGGCATTATCAGGTCCCTGCTGTCCGCAATTTTATTTCCTTTATAAAAAAAGAAGGAACTTCTCTGTGAGGTTTCTTCCCTTCTTCCAACGATCTATTCTCTGATATTTTTCCAGGATGCCCTGGGATTTTCTTACATTCCCCGCCTTTTTACATACTCTGCAAACTTTTGTACCAGCGGTGGATGGTACTTTTCCTTCCCCTGTGCCATATAAATATAGCGTTGCTGATCCTGGTTACGCAAAGGAACAACATCCACGTCCAACTGGGATAAGATGGGGATCTCCGGCATAATGGCAATCCCGAAATTCTCTGCCACAAGTCCTGCCATAGAACCGTCTTCTTCAATTTCATAAGCAATCTTGGGATTCAGCTTTGCCTGCTCAAACATCCGGTCCACCACTGGTCTCAATCCGCTGTTCGGTGTATAAAAAATCTGTGGATATGCGGCAGCCTGCTCCAGATCTACAGCTCTTTCATAAGAAAGAGGATGCCCCTTTGGTACAACAACCACTAATTTTTCTCTCCCCACCGGAGTAAAACCAATCTCCCCTTCCCGCTCTGCCATGGAACAGAAACCAATATCAAACCGGTCTTCTTTTAATCCCTGGATGATCTCTGAAGTATTTCCTACTGTAAACCGGAATTTTACTTTCAGCTCCTCATGAGTTCGCAGGAAATCTCCTACCAGCCTCGGTACAAATCCACTGCCAAGGGTATAAATATAAGCCAGCTCCACCACACCTTCTGTCTGTCCGGTCATGCTCTGTACTTTTTTCACCCCGGTATCCAGCGAATGGATTGCCTCATCTACATATTCTTTAAAGATCTTCCCATACTTTGTCAGAACCACACCACGTCCCTGCTTTTCAAATAGCTTTGTTCCGATCTCTTTCTCAAGAGAACTGACCGCATGACTCAGACTCGGCTGTGAAATAGACAGTTCTTCTGCTGCCTTTGTATAATGTTCTACTTCTGCAAGTTTGGCAAAATAATGCAACTGATTCAGATTCATTTCCGTATTTCCTCCGTCTTCCTGATTTTCCCTCTTTGTATAAAATATCACAATTCATAGATAATATCTATTAATTTTGCCGAAAATATGTATTTGTTTTATATTTTATTTTTTTCTATAATACAGGTTGTAAAACAGATTGTTAAGCAAATGTCAAGCAACCTCTCATGGCAGTTTACAATCAACATTTATAACAAGATTTATTCATTCACTATTTTAATTCAGGAGATTACTAATTATGAAAAAAGAGTATCAGCATATCTTTGAACCTTTTACAGTTCGCCGTATGACAATGAAGAACCGTATCATGATGACTCCAATGGGAACGAACTACGGAGAATCCAGTGGAGAAATGAGTTTCCTCCATATTAATTATTATGAACAGAGAGCCAAAGGCGGTGTAGGACTTATTATGGTAGAAAATGCCAGCGTCGATTCTCCGGAAGGTTCTAACGGAACCACTCAGCTCCGTATCGACCACGATAATTACCTGCCTCGTCTTTTCAAACTGACAGAGACGGTTCACAAGCATGGTGCATGTATCGGTATCCAGATCAATCACGCAGGAGCTTCCGCACAGTCTGCAAGAACAAATATGCAGCCGGTATCCGCTTCTGATATTCCGTCCAAAGCCGGTGGAGAGATTCCTCGTCCACTTTCTAAAGATGAGATCATGCGAATCGTAAAGAAATATGGGGAAGCAGCAAAGCGGGCTCAGATCGCCGGATTTGATACTGTAGAGATCCACGGAGGACATTCTTATCTGTTAAGCCAGTTCCTCTCACCGATCACAAATAAGAGAACAGACGAATTTGGCGGTTCTCTTGAAAACCGTGCAAGATTCGCACGCCTGGTCATTGAAGAAGTAAGAAGACAGGTCGGACCATTCTTCCCAATCTTCCTCCGTATCAGTGCTGACGAATTTATGGAAGGTGGAAATACACTGGAAGATTCTTTGGAATATCTGAAATATCTTGAAAAAGAAGTAGACGTAATCGATGTATCCTGTGGCCTGAACGGTTCAATTCAGTATCAGATCGATGCCAACCACTTCCCGGATGGATGGCGTTCTTACATGGCAAAGGCTGTAAAAGAGCGTTTCGGAAAACCATGTGTAACAATGGGAAATATTCGTGACCCACATGTTGCTGAAGATATTCTTGCAAGAGGTGATGCTGATCTGATCGGTATGGGACGTGGACTGATCGCTGATCCTGACTGGGTAAATAAAGTAGAATTTGGGGATGTTTGTGATATCCGTAAATGTATTTCCTGTAATATCGGATGTGCCGGAAACCGTATCGGAATCAACCGTCCGATCCGCTGTACTGTAAATCCGAATGTACCGGACGGAGAAGGATATAAGAAATTAAAAGTTAATAAACCTTGTAACGTAGTTGTTATCGGTGGTGGAACTGCCGGAATGGAAGCTGCCTGCACAGCCGCTGAAGTCGGATGTACAACCTTCCTTCTCGAGAAGAAACCATACCTTGGCGGTCTTGCAGCAGAGATCTCAAAGATTCCGGACAAGAAACGTCTTGCTGACTTCCCGAATTATATGATCCACCGCACAAATAACCTGAAAAATCTCTTTGCATTTACAAATACAGATGCAAATGTTGACTTTATCAAGAACCTGAAGCCAAATATCATTGTCAACGCAACCGGTTCTTCACCGCTGCTCCCACCAATCCCGGGACTGCATGAGAACATTGACAAAGAAGGCGGAAAAGTTGCTTCTATCCTGACCATGATCAATCATGTCAACGACTATCCGACTGACCTGACAGGAAAGAAAGTGGTTGTTATCGGTGGTGGAGCTGTCGGTCTTGATGTTGTTGAATTTTTCGCTCCACGCGGAGCAGATGTCAGCATCGTAGAGATGATGCCGATCATCGGAAATGGAATTGATCCGGTATCCAAAGTTGATATGGGTACATTAATGAAGAAATACGGCGTACATCAGATGCCGAATACAGCACTGAAAGAAGTCCGTCCGGACAACTTCCTTGTAGAAGCCGACGGAGAACTGAAAGAACTTCCATTTGATTATGGATTTGTCTGCCTGGGTATGAAAGCCGAGAATCCGGTTCTCCAGCAGGTAAAAAATGCCTTTGAAGATGATCAGAATATCGAGATCGTCAATATCGGAGACAGCGTAAGAGCAAGACGAATCATCGAAGGTACAGAAGAAGGACGTAACATCCTGAATACTCTTGAGAAGAGAGGATATCTGTAAGATCAGAATGAATATCAGAAGTTAAGTTATCCTTTGAGCCTCTCCATACAGAAGACCTGCCAGTTGGCAGGTCTTCTTGCATATCTGGGTATAAAAAGAGGAGGCAGGAGAACAATCAATCGTTCTCCCACCTTCTCTTTTTCGTTCATTTTTCTATGATCTGTCTACGGCTTTTTCCTGCCGACAACCTTCTCTTACTGATCTTTTATTTTGCCTCGAGTACCTGATACTCTCCGTTCTGTACTACAACAACGGTTGGATCTTTTGTAGGCTCTCCGTCCTCGCTCCAGGTGATACTCTTTCCTGTAAGACCATCATAAGTGATCTCTGTCATGCCTTTTTTCAGTGCATCACAAATATCAGAAGCACTCATATCCGGTGTAATATTCTCTTTCTCTGCTGCTGCCTTGATTGCATAAACACAGTCATAAGCATCTGCTGCAAACTGGATTGGTGTATCACCAAATGCGTCCTTGAAATCAGCCACGAACTTCTGAGTTGCATCATCTGTAGCATTGGCTGTAAATGGTGTCAGGAACATCAGGTTCTCTGCCAGTGAAGCATCAAATCCTTCAAGATCCAGAATACCGTCCATTCCGTCACATCCGAACCACTTCGGTGAAAAACCTGCTTTATTTGCCTGTGCAAGGATCAGGGATGCCTCCTGATAATAGATCGGAAGGAATACCAGCTCTGCTCCGGCATCTTTTGCCTTCTGAATCTGTACTGAGAAATCAGTCTTATTATCTGCTGTAAATGCCTTTGCTGCTACTACTTCAAGGCCTTTTTTCTCTGCCTCTGTAACAAAGTTCTGATAGATTCCTGAAGAATAAGTATCGGAACTGTTGTAGATAACTGCTACCTTTTTAGCCAGGTTATTATCAGCAATATAGTCGGCTGATGCACTACCCTGGTTCGGGTCTGAGAAGCACATACGGAATGCATTATCATACTGGATACTCTCTACTGCTGTAGCAGACGGTGTCAACTGGAACAGATTATCGTTATGTGACTCTTCAACTACTGCTGTACAAGGTGTAGATGTTGTCGTACCGATCAGCATCTGCATACCCCAGTCTTTCAGAGTATTGTAAGCATTGACAGATTTTTCAGCATCAGACTGGTCATCCTCAAACTTATACTCAATCTGCTTTCCATTAATTCCTCCTGCTGCATTAATCTCGTCTACTGCAAGCTGGATTCCGTTCTTTACCGCTGTTCCGTAAATTGCATTATCTCCTGTTGTAGGTCCGATTCCACCAATCTTAAATGTATCAGTATCTGCTGATGAACCTTTGTCATTACTACTTCCGCAGGCTGCCAGTGAAACAACCATTGCTGATGCAAGTACAATACTTGCTGCTTTTTTCAGCATTTTCATAAATAATCCCTCCTAAAAATAAATTTTCTCCATGGATATATTAGCTCTTATTCTCTGTATTTGTCAAGTAAAAAATGGATCGCACTCTATTTTTTTCTTACAATAGTTATTTCCATTGACTTTATTGAACCACATAAGCTTAAAGTTCCCCGGCAGCACCCCCAAGCCGTCAAAAAAACAGCAGCGGGATTTTTCCCGCCACTGCCTTTTCTGTGCATTTCTTAAATTTTCTGCTGCTTTATCTGTTTTTCTCTTTTTTCTTCAGATAAATTCCTGCACAACCCATTGCAAGACTCAGAAGCATCAATTCCGCATACACACCGGAACTGCTGTCTCCGGTCTTCACTGCTGTATTTTTCTGTCCTGCATCTCCCTTACCGGAAGTCTGAGCATCATTTCCGGTTGTTCCATTGGACGGAACATCTGCAGCCGGCTGATCTGATCCCGGATCAGTTTTTCCCGGATCATTCTTGCCTGGATCATTTTTATCCGGATCGTTCTTGCCCGGATCATTTTTACCAGGATCGTCTTTGCCCGAATCGTCTTTGCCTGAATTGTCTTTTACTTTCAATCCCTCTTTTGCCGCCTGCAATGCTGCAAGTGCCTGATCTACTGCTGCCTGATCTGCACTCTCATCTGCCAGCACTGCCTCTGCTGTCTGTAACGCTGCCTGCAATGCCGCAACGGACTCTTCTGTATATCCTGACAGATCTTTTTCTTCCAGTGCTTCCAGTACTGTTCTGAGTGTTTCTTTATTGACTACCACTTCTTCGCCTGTTCCAACTTTTACAGTCACTTCCGCCGGAAGTTCTGCTGCCTCTGCAATCGTTCCCTGCGTTACAAGTGTTCCCTGAAGTGTATAGGTTGCATCCTTTTCACCGGAATATGCTGAAAGATCCCACTGAACCGGAAGGACTACATCAACTGGTTCGGTTACTCCGTCTACTGTTACTTTTACAGTGACCGTTGCCGGAAGCTGATCACGGATCTCCTCTGCTGTCGTTCCTTTCGCTACTTCAATCTGATTCAGTGCCGGAACTCCTGTCACTGCTGCTGTCTCATTGATCTTTCTTCCTTCTACTGTGATCTCATTGATTCCGATGCCGTCACCATAAGCTTCACTGTTCAGTTCTGTAAAATAAAATCTTACATATCTGCCGGCTACCGGCTGCTCAAATTCAACCACATCCGTCTGTCCGGTCAGTCCTGCTTCTTTAGAAAGAGCTTTTACGGTTGTCCAGTTTTCATTATCATCTGATACCTGGATCTCATACTGCGTTGGATAAACTTTATTAAAGTATTTTGCAGTGATCTTATCGATCAGGTTTGCTGAATCCTCTCCCAGGTCGATCACTACCCATGCTTTCGTATCGGTAGCGTTACTTCCTTTGATCAGATTGCTGTCCCACTTCGTACTGTCATCCCCGTCTACACAGTTCTCTTTTCTTCCGTTAGTCGTTCCCGAAACCGTTACCGGCTTATTAAGGGAAAGATTTTCTTTTTCTGTCGTAATCTTTAATAATAATGCATCTTTCTTTGCGAGCAGAGCCTCTTTTGCCTCATCAATCGCAGCCTGATCTGCATCTTCTGACTCATTGACGGCTACTGCACTCTCATAAGCTGCTACAAATTCTGCTGCCGTAGTCTTTGTATAAAGTGTCCGGTCAATTTCTTCTGCTGCCGCGATTGCTGCCGCAAGCTCTGTCTTATCCGGTGCTGCCTGTCCGCTTCCTACTGTCACGGCAACCTGTACCTTTACATCCGCAGTGTTCTGAACTGTTCCATTTAATGAAATGATTCCTTCCAGTGTATAGACACCATCTGCCGCTGCATTATAATTCTCTGTATTCCATACAACCGGCATCTGCACTGTCTTTGCAGTTTCAGAGCCGTTACGCTTCAACTGTACACTGACAAGTTTCGGAAGATTCAGATCTGCTGCTTCTGTTCCTTTGTCTACCGTAATTCCCTCTACAGCTTCTGCTGCCTCAACCTGATACTTTGCTTCGCTCTGAATACCATAAATCTCAAACTCTTTCAGACCGATCGCATTTCCTGCTGCCTGGCTGTTGATTTCAGTAAAGAGAAGTCTGACATATCTGACAGACAATGGTGTCTCTGTCTCATAAGTATCTGTCTGGTTTGTAAGTCCTGCATTCTTTGACAGAGATTTTACTGTGATCCAGTTTTCATGATCGTTAGAAACCTGGATCTGAGAAGCTGTCGGATAAACTTTATTAAAATATTTCATGGTCATGCTGTTGATGATGCTGGTCTTTGTCTCACCCAGATCTACATAAACCCATGCAGTTGCCCCTGCAGGAGCATTAGATCCTTTCAGCACATTACTGTCCCATTTGGTACTCTCATTTCCGTCTACACAGGCTGATGGTACTACACTTGCAGTTTCTGTACCTGAAACGGTCACTGTCTTATTCAGTGCAATATTGGACTCCGTCTCTTCTTCGTCTCCATCTAAAATGATATGCGGTACATATTCACCGATGTCATCGGTATCCTTTCCTGCTTTGTCTGTAAAGATCTCATAGATAGATGGCTGCCTGCCTGCTGTCCACTCCAGACGGATTGCAAAGATATTCTCATCTTCTGAAACATCGAATTTCTTAGCACTCTTATCAAATGTTCCTACTTTCTCATAACCATCTTTTGTCAGTACTTTCACTGTTGCATCAGATATATTTGCCGCATCCTGAAGGATTGAGAAAGAACGAAGCTTTGTATTCTCTGTCAGTCTGTATTCCAGATAATCACCATCCACAGTTGCCGCTGATGCTGTAAATACACTGGAAATATCTCCGTCCACGCATTTTTCTGCATTTCCGCTGATACTGCTGACTACTTCACTTGCCTCTCCCGCATCCTGGCTGACTTCTTTATTGATCTCTACTTCATGGATCTTCAGATAATATCCGCTGTTGCCGGTCAGACGGATCCGGATATATTTTGCATCTGCTCCCTGTGCATTTCCCTTAAGGAAACGATACGGTACAACAAATTCTGAATTATCGTTCGCTACTGAACCGATCTGCGTCCAGTTCGTCTTATCTTTTGAATATTCAAGTACTGCATTATAAAATCTCGGATTTCCATCTCCTGTCACCACATTGACATCATACAAAGCAACTGTCGCACCGAGATCAATGATAAGATAATCTCCGTTCTGTTGTGCTTCATTCGTCCATGCATAAGTGGAACGATCTCCGTCAAAAAGATTATCCCATTTTCCCTCTTTCAGTGCATTCGTAAAACTATGCTCCAGAACACTCGGATTCATCTTCAGATTTTCTGCTGTCACTCCCAGTTTTTCAAGATCACAGGTCACTGCACTGTCTGTATTGTTCACAATTCTTATGTATCTGAGAACTGCAGGTGCTGTAAAATCAGCCTGTCCGCTCCACTGTACCCCATTTGTGGAATACTGGACAGCTAACTGATCCAGCCCGGTTCCTTCTGCAGTAATCGCAGAGGCAGAGGTCAGAGCTGTCATTTTAATTCCAACATACTCTCCTGCATTCAGGGTAAGATCTGTAAGATTTCTTACACTGTACTCTTTTCCCTGCACAGTCAGTGCTGTCTGCTTCAGGGAATCCACATTTGTATAAATCCGCTCTCCCTGTACTTCTTTTTTATTGACTGTAAACTCTCTGACATGTGTCCAGTAGTCCGCCTTGGAAGATGTTCCTGTCGCTGCAAGACGAAGTCTGACATATCTTGCAGTAATATCCAGATCACTCCGCTCAATTTTTAAAGTATCATTATACTGTTCACCAATCTGCGTCCAGTCTTCTCCGTTCTCGGAATATTCCAAAATGGCTTTATGGAAATAATCATGGTCTGTATCATTGGATCCCTGAAGGATAGAAATATCCGTCACATTCAGTACACGTCCCATATCTACACCATAATAATCATTTGTCTTCTGAACGGTATTCCATAATCCTGCCGTAGTCTCATCCCCATCAAAAATCTTCGCTGACTGGGCATCATCTGTTCTCTTTGTTCCACCAAGTACTGCATAGAACTTTGGTGTAAAGTCTGTATTGGATGAATCCATTAACGGGGTCAGATTATTTTTTACATAAGCCGTAACTTCTGATAAAAATGGCTTTGTTAAGTTCAAGATAAGCGGTTCAACAAAGTATGGCTATGTAACAGCCATTGATAATACAGGTTATGTTGTATTT